>JACKQG010004990.1_pt1 | contig 14985 bp, 14 predicted proteins | sample 8237621 | NCBI WGS metagenome assembly JACKQG01 (sample SAMN15677084, study PRJNA649215) | marine metagenome | biome: marine; feature: Black Sea; material: saline water; isolation source: suspended particulate matter (SPM) from the Black Sea western gyre | collected 2013-06-09/2013-06-10 | depth... | reverse complement strand
GTTGTTTCTATCCGTTGGATTTTTTAATCTTCGTTCATTATCCGTTGGGTTGTTTCTATCCGTTGGATTTTTTAATCTTCGTTCATTATCCGTTGGGTTGTTTTCCGCCGCGGCGGATTGGTGTAAAAAAAGTATAAAAAACCGGCACCGCAATCAAGCTGACAAAAGTTGAAATTATCAATCCCGTAATTAATGTGATCGCCAATGGTCGCTGAAGTTCTGCGCCTTCACCAAATCCAATCGCCATGGGGGTAAGCCCGAGAATTGTCGTAACTGAGGTCATTAGAATAGGACGGAATCTTTTTTTGCCGGCATCGAAAATTGCTTCTCTCAAACCAGCCCCCTGTCTTCGGCGCTGGTTGATAAAGTCCACTTTTACGATTGAGTCGTTAACTGCGATTCCGGCTAACACGATCAAACCGATAAAGGAAATAACATTTAATCCCAAACCGGTAATCCAGAGAACGAATGCTAACAAAGATAAAGTCAGCGGCACATCTAACAAAATGATAAATGGATTTCGAAGTGATTCAAATTGCGCCGCCATTATCATATAAATGAGAATCACGGCAAAAACCATTGCTGTAAGAAGACTGCGGAACGATCGGTAAACTTCTTCCTGTTCTCCTCCTACAATCAGCCGGTAATTGTTTGGCAGTTCAAATTGATTCAACTCCTCTTGAATATCTTGCATAATAACACCGAGACTTCTCCCTTCAATATTTGCCAATACACAAATTTGCCGGTTTTGATCTTCATGTCGTATTTCGCTGGGGCCAAGGTCAGGCTGAATTGTTACCAGGTCGCGCACAGGAATTCTTAATTCCCCAGATAAAATGTTCAGGTTCAACAGGTCGGTTAAATCGTCCCTTTGTTCAAATTCCGGTCTGACGAGGATGGAAATTTTCCTGTCGAAATCTTTGTATTCGGTTGCCTGCTGCCCTGTTAGATGATATTTAATCGCGTTGGAAACATCAGCCACCGTCAAACCATACCTGCCGGCTCTTTCGCGGTCGATCTCAATTCGGTATTCGGGTTGACCTTCGATATAATCGGAATGGATATCTTTCAAACCGCGAATTTCTGATATACGTTTTTTCACCGAATCTGCCAATTGCTGGCACATAAAAAGCTCGCTGCCCCTGATCTTTAAAACAACCGGCGGTGTCGAAGAACCAATGATCTGCTGCAACACATGTTCGCCGCTGTCAAAACTTAATTCAGCGTGGCTATTATCAGCAAAACGGTTACGCAATTGTGAAATAATTTCAGCGGTATTTTTTGAACGATTGTCTTTCAACCTGACCTGAATTTTTGCCCGGTTGATTGCTGCGTCCTCTGTTAACACCGCAGCCTGGTCTTCACTCAAACCAATTGTTGAAAATACCGCATCAACATCAGGATGGGAAGTCAGCCATTGTTCAACTTGTGAAGTGACTTTTTCCGAAGCGCTTAATGTACTGCCAACCGGAAGATTTAATTTGATTGTGAACTCGCCCTGGTCTATGTGCGGCATGAGTTGGCGATTCATTTGTGCGGCTGATATAACTCCCAGTGCAAAAACAATAATAATTGCAAGTAAAAATTTTTTTCGATTATTAAGAACAAATTCCAGTGCCCGATGATATAATTCATATAAACTATTTAATTTCCCATCAAACCATTTGAATAATGGACTGAGTAAATTAGCTGCTCGATCCGAGATATGCTGAAAGAGTTTTTCATTTGTTGATTTAATTTTTTTCCCAAAGAAGCGAATGGAATTTTCAAAATGAAAAAACACCCACAAAAATGGATTACCAATCCAGCGCCACGGTTTTTTATTTATTTTGGGCGGTGAAGTTTTTCGCTTTGATGCAGAATCTCCTGTTCGTTCGCTGGAAATCCGAAACCGGCAACTCAACATTGGCAATAGTGTTAAAGCGACCAATAGCGAAGCAATTAATGAAAAAGCAACGGTAACAGCATGGTCGCGAAAGAGCTGTCCTGCCACGCCATAAATGTAAAGTACCGGCAGGAAAATTGCTATCGTTGTAAAAGTAGAAGCAGTGATCGGCATTGCCACCTCCCGGGCGCCCAAAATGGCTGCATCCTTTAATGGACTACCTTCCTGTCGATGGCGGAAAATATTCTCCAACACAATAATGGCATTGTCCACCAGCATTCCCACGCCCAAAGCCAGTCCGCCGATCGACATAATATTCAGACTAATACCGGAAAAATAAAGCAGGCTAAACGTAGCAATAACTGAAATCGGAATTGAGAGCGCGATGTTCACCGGGTTGCGCAGATCATGTAAAAAAACAAACAGCACCAGAAAGGAAAGAATCGCGCCCAAAATTAAGTTTTGCAGTACTGTGCTAATTGCGCTGGAAATGAACCGGGAAGCATCATACGCCACAGAAATGCGGATAGCCGGGTATTCGTTTCGCAGTTCTTCCAGCACATCTTTGACAACGCGGGCAACATTAACCGTATTGGCGCCGGCTTCTTTGCGAACAATTAAGCCGATACTTTCTCCGCCGTTGAACCGGGTAAGACTCTGCCGCTCTTTGAAACCATCATTTACTACACCAATATCACGAACGCGGATTTGAGAGCCGTCTTTATGTCCTTTGACAACAACCCGCTCTATTTCAGCGACTGACTGAAATTCTCCCAGCGTGCGCAGAGAATAGCGGTAAAGTCCTTTTTTAATTGTGCCGCCGGTAATACTGTAGTTGGCTCTTGAGAGCGCTGTTGTTATATCACCGGTTGAAATGTTCAATGTTTGCGCCAAACGTTGGTTTATTTCCACATGGATTTCCCGTTCGAGCCCCCCGGTAACCGTTCCCATTGCCACGCCCTTGATCTGCTCCAACCGCCTTTTATAAACATTGCGCGCCAATTCCTTTAAATGGATCAAATTGCTGCCGGAAAGTGAAAGCGCTAAAATAGGCTGGCTGCGGGGATCGATACGCAAAATATTTGGTCTGCCTGCTTCATCGGGCAAATCCCAGCGCAAAAGGTCGAGTTTCTCTCGAATATTCAGCGTGGCAAAATCCATCTGCGTTCCCCAGAGGAACTCAACCGTAATTAGGGAAAGTCCGCTTCTTGAAACAGAATGCGTTCGCCTGATATTTGCCACCGTGCTAATCGCTTCCTCAATGGGACGGGTTACCAGTTCTTCTACTTCCCGCGGCCCAACATCCTGCAACGTTGTCCAGATTGTAATTCGCGGATATGACAGGTCTGGCAGCAGGTCAACGCTTAATTGAAAGAGAGAAATAATTCCAATGAGAATAACAGCCAGGAAAAACATGGCGGTGGTTACGGGGCGGTTTATTGATACCTTACTTATGTGCATGGTTGATATGGTTGTTGTTGGTTAATCTGTCATTAGTAAATTAGTCATTGGGCATTAAGTCATTAGTCCCCACCTTTTTTCAATGACCGATGACCAATGACTAATGACCAATGACTTGATATTAAAATGTCTTAAATGATCATTTACAAAAGATATTTAGTCAGTGGTTATTTGTTGTTGATGACCTACCGATTGACTTGATGTAGTTGTTTAGCATTTTACCGATAGTATCTATTGTGTTAGCGAATTTTTTAAATTCTTCATCGTTTATGTATTTTCGGTTTTTTGCTTTTGTAAGCCATGTTTTTGTTTCGTACAAGGAACCTCTTGAATAATATGCAAAGTTTTTTGATTCGCGATAATGATATCTGCCAAAACCTTCACTGAGATTAGCAGCGACTGAATCGATTGCCCTAACCAGTTGTTTTCCCATCGTGTCTTTGGCAAAATAATCCCATTTAACCACAATCCCCCATATTTCTTCACCAATTTCCATTGCTTGATTATATACTTTCAATTCTTCAAGTCGCATCTTTCCGCTCCTATTTTTGGTCATTAGTTAATTTGTCATTTGTCATTGGATAATTAGTCATTAGTCCCAACCACTCCCGCCTTATGAGTTTTTTGTCATTTAAATGTCTCACCAATGACAGATGGGAAGGGATGGGACTAATGACTCAATGACCAATGACCAATGACCAATGACCAATGACCAATGACCAATGACCAATGACCAATGACTAATGACTAATGACCAGTCACAACTAACCAGTCACAACTAACCACTCACCACTAACTACTCACCACTCACCACACGAACCTCCGCATCATGCGCCAACGTATAATGCCCCGAAGTAATTACCTGTTCACCCGCATCCAAACCCAAATTCGATTTAAGGATTTCGACATATTCTTCATTCTCCAACCCGGTATCCACGTAGCTCCACTTTGCGAGATTTTTTCCGTCTTCGTTTTTGCGGATGATAAAGATCAGCGTTCTTTGATCCCTGGTGAGGATTGCTGTGCGCGGCACCAACAGCTTGTCTTGGTAAATTTGCGCGTCTAATTTTACGTAAGCAAACATGCCGGCTTTGATTTTGTAGTTGGGATTGTCTAATTCCACACAAACTCGGAATGTTTTATTTTCCGGATTGATGATGGGATTAATGGTCACGATCTTTCCGGTGAATTTTTCGTCCGGGTAGGCAGGCAATTCAATGGATGCGGCTCTTCCGATCTTGAGATGCTGGATTTCACTTTCCAATACGCCCACATTGATGCGCACCCGGGAGAGATCAACAATCTTACAGCATTCAGTACTGGGGGAAACGTATTGCCCGGGTTGAACATTTAGATCACCAATAATCCCGGTAAAAGGAGCTGTAATTGTCAACCGCGATAAATTGAGTTTTGCTCTTTCGTGTGCATTTAAAGCAGAAGAAAACCCGGTTTTGCTGGCGACCACTTCTTCATGGCGCACACCGGTTAAGATTTGTGCGCTTTGAAAATTCAATCTTTTACTGTTGTAGCTCGCTTCATCTATCTCGCCGGTTTTGTATTGGGCTTGTGCTTTTTCTCATTCGGTTTGGGAGCGGAGATATTTTTGGGTTGCAGTGGAATCAATCAATTGATGCAATGTTTTTCTGTCGATCTTTTTAATCTCGTATTCGCCCCGTGCTGTGAGTAAATTATTTCGCGCATCAGCCAATTCCAGTTGGCTTTCCGCGTCATCCAGCCTGATCAACAAATCCCCTTTATTAACAAACTGCCCTTCCCGAACCGGCAGCCCGGCTATTTCGCCGCCAATTTTGGGACAGATTGTCAAATGTCTGATCGCCTCGGTCTGCCCGGATGCTGAAATACGTATGATTAGCTCACTCCGAAAAGCTGGGGCTGCTTCTACCAATACCGGGGTTGCTTTTACTTGTTTTGTTTTTTCATCAGCGTCCTGTTCACTGTTTTTTTCTTCTTCCGGTTTTAATTTTGGTATTATGATGGTGGATGTGATAAATATAAGGATGGTAAGTATAACTAATGATCCTATGATACGGATGGTTTTTTTTGACATATAGTGTGTCCTATTTTGATCTTTGAATATTGGCAGTTTTTAAAAATGGCAGGAATGATTATTGTTATAAAATAGAAAGTTTTTGCTAAAAATCAAGTAGTTTTTTAACAAAAACAATAAAATCTACCCGAAGTAAAATGCGATTAACTTGATTTGTTGGCGGCTTTATGGCATTGTTCAAATCAGACAGTAGGTAAACCAGTCACTTGACGTCACCGTACAGACCCACGCCTAGCGGGAAAACTTCATCATTGGCAGAACGCTATCTGATTTTTTTTTAATTTCTTTATTGCATTACTCGCAGATTTAACAACTTGGGATTAAGAAAAGGAAATAAAAAAAATTGACCTATTAAGTGAAATTTATGCTGCACTACATTCATTTGTTGTTTTTTATAATGACGATAATTAATCACCATGGCATAATATTGTATAACCACTCACACATTCGATACGACCACCACTAGGATGACTACAATCAAACCACATAAATGCATCACATTCTACCTCGTTATCACAGCCATATAAATCATTACAATTAACCCATACACTGCTTAAGGGCTGGCTCATTAAAGCTATCATTGTAAAAATAAGGAACAATGTCAAAAACACTTTCTTCATAATATATCATCACCTCCTTGAATTTGTTGTTTGTAGTACAGCTAAATTTCACTTAAGGGAAAAGAGCTAAAAGCTGTTCTTTGTGTGCTTCTAAAATTTCCACATCAGAAGGATCCAAGATAGGAAACGATTTGATAAAATCGTCCTTCTTTACTATAAGTAAATTCATATCATTTCTGTTTGTTTGCCTTTGCCATTCGTTGATCGCATTCTGTAGATTTTCACTGGCTTTGCTTACATCGACACGCAAAGCACGCTCTTTTCTTATATTATCCATCTCTGTTTGACTTGGATTCTCAGTCAAAATTAATTCAAAATGAACCTTTCGAGAGTTGGCGATATCTTCGACCATTGCATAAACACCACCAATAGGCGAGGACTCTAACAAATAACCATCTGTATCATAGATCAATATTCTATCAGTTGACGAATTTGTTAAATTAAACCATTCTATTATTTCTTCCCATGGCTGGTGGTTTATTAATAAAATACCATCATTTTTAATTCGTGTGCTGTTTTTATGTCCGGTATAAAATAGAGTTTTGTCTTTCGGTCGACCTTTACATCAAGAAATTTAGAAATGTATATTAAAGCAGATTCTCTATTCTTAACAATTAAATCAATATCTTTTTCTGCCTCTGAATCTGCAAGATATTTGTAGATAAAATGTTTAGATTCACATGAATACCAATTACTCCGATCATCGTACATTTTAGCTATATCCCTTAAGTAAATAATTTTCAGTCCATTTTATTATTATCTGAAGAACCAATCATTTCAAAAGCATCAGGATTTTCCTCTAAGATTGAATAATAATCAGATAATTTAGCCTTGAGAGTTTTTCTTTCATTACAATACTCTCCCGTATTAAAGCTTTGCCCATCATCAGCGGTAGAGAAGCAAAGTGAACAGAAATGAATATATGGACATCCATGACAATTTTTAGTGACATTTTTAATATACTCCTCATATATCCAATTACACTTTTTATAATCGATTCCATTAAAACAATCCCCGATAGGATGATTTTCAGTTACTCGTTCACATATATGAAAAGTTCCACTCGGTGCTACATAGATTTTTCTAGTTCCCGGAATACAAGTACCTGTAGAAAAATACAGACTTTTTAATAACCTAAATGGCCTCATATTCATTTGAGCTAATACATTTGAAGTTAAAGCCAATAGTATCTGCATTTCCCTTGATTCTACATCTCCTTTAATCAACATATCAATATGTTTTTTGAACAACCGATCATAACGATAATAGAATAATTCTTTCTTATCTTCAGTTAATTTATTATAAAATGTTTTCGCACCTAGTGTTATATCACCTATTTGTGCCGAAATAGCATTTTGAGATACTAATAATTCTGAAGAGAAAAATTCTAATAAATGATAAGGGTTATTTAATCTTGGTAAAAGTGGCTGAAAATGAATATGTTTCTTATAGAATTCTGGATTTAATGAATTTATCATTTTTAAATTTTTCATTATAGATTTAAAAGTACCACCACCATTACGAAATACCCTATGCCGATCATGTTCGCTTTCTGGTCCATCCAAGCTTATACCTATTTTAATGTTTTCAAATTTCATAAAATATTTTACTTTTTCTTTTGTAAGCAGTGTTCCGTTTGTTGTAATATTCCAAAAAATAATATCTTCACATCCAATGGTTTTCACGTACTCCATACATTGCTTTATTAATGAAAATTTTATTAATGGCTCCCCACCGTAAAAACCGATAGCTCCTCTTTTTTTAACACTTGTTCGTTTGTTCGATTTAAGCAGACTAATGAAATAATCAATAGACTTTTTCGCAATTCTAAAATTCATCGTCTCGTCATTATGGACTCTATTGATCTCATATTCCCCGGAAAAAGCACAATATTTGCAACGTAAGTTGCACTGGTTGGTTGGTACTAAAATTATGTGGGAACAATTGGCAAGTTTCTTGTAAAATTCGGTTTCAGGCAACATTGGCCTTATCTTCAATTCATTAACTGGGAAAAAAGCTTGATCAAATTTAACCCAATTCACAATTTTACTATATGTTGACTTTATCTTACTTTCGGGATATTTTTTAATTAACAGTTTGAATAGCTCTGTTTTGTTCATGTTTTTAAAATTTTTTAGTATTTCAATTGTTATTTCAGATGAAGGGTAAATACAATTTGTCGTTACATCATAAACATATTGATTACCCTTTTTAGTTTTGAACTCAATTATGAAAGGTTCTATAGAATTCATTTTCTCTTTTCCGATTCTGTTTTTTCAACTATTTCATATTTAAACAACCAGGGAAAACCATCTTCTTTTAAAGCCGCAAAATATAAAAATCCATTCTTATACACAAAACATCTCGGCTGTTCCGCATCAAATGGTATTTTCATTAGAAATCTCCCATCAGGAGTAAAAACATCAAATGCGAATTTAGTTGATTTTTCAATGGATTCACCTGATTTTTTCTTGATTATCCAACTAAATATTCCATTATTTTCTTTTGGAATAGATGGTTCATTGGTTAATATCCACAGACGATTCTGATCATCGCAAAACATACTACGAGTAATAATATAAAGATTAAAAATGATTGATTTTTCTTTCGAAGCTTTCCAGGTAAATTTTTTCCCTGCCAAATTACTATACCACTTGACATATTCTTCAGATTCCTTTAAATCTTTTTTATATTCGCTGTCTGTTTTAAGTGGTAATTTAAATTCTCTGCTAATAATACGGATAATTTTTCCGGTCGTGTCATATACTGTTATTTTATAATCATAAATATCATCTATTAAATAAATATTTTTGTTTTTGTCAAAGCACCACTGCATATTCAGCGACATTCTATCATCCAATTCTCTATCTTCTGTTTTTCGCCTTTCGATTTTTTTTCTGGAGGTTATTTTTCTTCCTTTTTTATCATTTATGTCATATATCCAAATAGAATGCACATTATATTTCATTTTTTCAACAGATTCTGAAAACAATATTAATTGATTATTAAAAAAATGTTTGCTAAAAGCTATTCTTTCCTTTGAGAGTAATCTTTCTTTTAGGCTAATATTCTTGTTTTTTGACTCACCAAGTGTTAAATAAAACGAATTAATGAATTCACCATCATGATTGAAAATATTAAAACGATTTAAATAGTTTTTATCTATTACAACAATTTGCTGATTCGGTAATATTGATAAATTTCTTGGATTTTCAAATTCACCTGGTCCCTGTCCTTTATTACCAACAGGAAAAAGGTATTCACCTGATGATGAAAAAACTTTGACATCTGATTCCATAATATCAACTACATAAACACGTCCATTTTCATCTATATCTATTGTAGAAATATTATTAAATATAAAACCAGGATCCTCACCTCCGACCTCCCAAACTTTTTGTAATTTCACAGTTGGAATTAAATTTATTGGTTTATCAGGATTAATGATTGTAGTAATTCTATCAATAATGTTAATTTCTCCTTTCCAAATATTTTCCGAGAAAGAAAATGTTATTATAATCAATGTAATTATTATCGCAAAAACAAAACAATATTTTTTCATGACCTGGCCTTTCTCACACGTTCTTCAAAATTAACAGATTAATAAAGAGCCTTTTTTGTTTTTTCCAGAGGCTTTTTTTTGCAGTTTCAATACGCTATTAATTGCCGAAAATATTTAATTCTTTTTTAGTGCCTCCGCATAAATTAAAATATATTGAAAAATAAATCAATATATTATGATTTCGGACTTGTTGTTGTCAATATATGGTACGCTAAACGAATTTTGATTTAATTTATGCGCCGCCTGTTTAGAGAAAATCTTTTTATTTGTTTATTGATGATAAAAAATAGACGGCTGGAGATATAATTTTTGTTCTTTTTTTATTATTCTCCAGTCGCCTAAATCCTTTAAATTTTAATAAATTAAATGTCAATTCCAGATGTGTCCGTGCTGTTCATAATAACAACTAGCATTATAAAATTGTGTTTGCTCATCGGCATGGCTACAAGTACATTGAAGTTCGCATGTTGTCCAATCGCATGCTAATGGTGCTTTGAATTTAGCACCAGGAATTTCATAAGAATTACTTTGCGAGTTTGATACTTTCTTAATCATCTTTTACTCCTTTGATTAATTAAATGTTCTGTTATTTAGAATAGCACAAAATAATTGTTAATTGATCACCTCCTTTCCGGTTTCTAATTGACAGGTTGATAAAAAAAAAAAAACCAAACCACAATCCAACCACCTCACCGGATTACAATTTGGGCACAAACACATAAATATCAATATTTCGCTGAATATTGCAGGGGGGGGGGGGGCAATATTTAACTTATTTCTTTTCATTCTTGCTTCTTTCTGCTTTTTTTGTGTGTTATTATTCCCCAAATCCACAAGATGTCTTAGATGAAAATTCTACGCTGCCTTTTTCTCAATTTGAAAATAATGAAACTGGTTGGCAGGTAAACCAAATAGTTGTTATAAATAGTTTTTAAGATTTAATTCTTCATATTAATATTTCGTATTGTTTATTATATAAAAAAATAATTGAGAATGTCAAGTAAAAAATTAAAAAAGATATAATTATATTTAATATCTTTAATAGGAATCGTTACTGTTTTGTTTTATCATATGTTATCTTAATTAATTTTATAGAATCTTATTTTAATTAAAATTACATTTTATTGTTTTTTACCACGCATTGTTCATTATATTTTTAAACTAAGCGGTATAACCTGAATTATTAATAGATTAACGAAAATGGACTACAAAATTAAGCTAAAAATTTAGCAATTGCGTTATTTGTTGATAATCAGGTTAAATAAATTATTAAGATTAAAAACAACCGAAATAAAAATATTTATCTCAAAACAATACCTGTCATTCCAGGAATATGTTTGAGGCTAAATATTTTGATGGCGAAATTCTTTACAAACCGAGCAGTTTTTTTTCCAACCGATTGAAACGACCCAACTGATAAAATCTGTTGGTTTGTTTTCCGCCGCGGCGGATTGGATATTAAATTGATAATCACTTGTCGGTTTGAGGCGACTGAAAGGAGTGCCTCTGGTGCGTAGCGTTTTAATTAAGAACTGTGAATTAAATAAGTAATTATTTGTTATAAAAAATTTAGTTCCATTTCTTTAAAAACCTGGAAGGACGAGTTACTAACACTATTCATTTTTCACCAATATCTGCTGCTCACACATCTTCCGATACAATCCTTCCCTTCTAATAAGCTCCTTGTGGGCTCCCATCTGTTCAATTCTTCCTTTATTTAATACAATAATTTTATCCGCTGAAGTAATAGTGGACAGGCGGTGGGCAATGATAAAAGTGGTTTTGCCGTTCGATTTTTCAAACAGCGTTTCTTTTAATGCTTTTTCAGTAAGCGCATCCAAAGCAGAAGTGGGCTCATCAAAAATTAAAATATCAGGATCTTTTAAAAGTGCACGGGCAATGGAGATGCGCTGCTTCTGACCGATGGAAAGTTTAACACCTCGTTCTCCGACTTTGGTTTGGTAACCATCAGGCAAAGCGGTGATAAATTTGTGGGCATGCGCCAGTTTGGAAACAGTGAATACTTCTTCTTCGCTAACTTCGGGTTTGCCGTAGCGGATGTTGTTGATAATGGTATCATCAAATAGAAAAATTTCCTGGGAGACAATGCCGATTCTCTCTCGAATTGAGCGAAGGTTTAACTGTTCAGCGTCTTTGCCATCGTATAAAATTGTTCCGGTTTTGGGCTGGTATAAGCGGATGAGCAAGTTAACTAACGTACTTTTGCCCGCGCCGGTGGGACCAACAATGGCGACTTTTTCTCCGGTTTGTACATCAAAAGAAATGTCTTTGAGAGTTGGTTGCTCTGAATCGTAGGAGAAATTTACCTGTTTAAATGAAACTGCTCCTGTTAATTTTTTTAATTTCTCTTTGTTTTCATCTCCGTCATCTTCCGGGATCAATTCAAAAAGAGAGAACACACGCTCCAGCGCAGCAAAAGCGGACTGCATATAAACAGTGGTTGAAGCCAAAAAACGGGAAGGACCGTAAAGATAGCCCAGATATGAATTAAAAGCCACAAATCCACCGATTGTAAGTCGCTCAAAGATAATTTCCCGTGCGCCATACCAGAGCACAAATACTGTGCCCATTGAAGCAATAGCGCCAATCACCAATTGCGAAAATGCGCTGATGGTATTTTGTTCCACACCGGCTTCGATGGATTTCTGTAGGCTATCCGAAATTTTCTGTGTCTCATTTTCTTCTTTGGCAAATGCTTTAATTAATGTTACTCCGGAAATGGATTCCTGTAAATTTTTGGAGACCAGCGCTGATTTTTCCATCATGTTGTGGCTGAGCTGCCTCGTTTTTTCCCCTAATAAACGAACTGCAGCATAAAAGAATGGTAAAAAAATTAACGAATAAAGGGTTAGCTTCCAGTGTAGAAAAAATAGAATGATTATGCCACCAATAAATTTCAAAACGTTAGTAAAAATTTCCACCACAGTGCTGGAAAACAACATACGCAGCCGAAAAACATCTCCGGATAAACGGGACATAAGATAGCCGGTTTGTTTGCTATCGAAAAAGGATTTGGGGAAGCGAAGTACACGTTGAAACAAGTTTTGTTGGATTTCGAAGATTACATCTTGTTCGAAGCGGAAGAAGTAGAATTGTTTTAGAAAAGAGAGAATTGCCTCTAATAAAAAGATTGAAATTAGTATGCAAACAATGATTGTAAGCATTGATACGTCTTTTTTAACTATTACATCGTCGATGATGTATTTTGTGAATAAGGGTTGGGGTAGAGATAATAGAGATGCTAAAATTAATATAATAGCAGCTATAAATCCTTGATATTTATGAGTATAAATGAGTGGTAGTAATTTTTTAAAATAAATAAATTTGAAATCTATCTGTTCCGCGGAAAATTTTTGATCAATTTTACGACCTAACTTATTTTTGTTCAGGATGACTTTTAATATTTTTATTAGTTTCATTTTATAAAAGAATTCCAAGGTTTTCTAACCATTCTCAAGGCATAAAATTTTATTACTACCACTTAAACAACCTACTTCGCAACTATTTTATAGACATATAACGTAACTCTGTCTTCATCCCTCAAAAGCATTTTGTCATCAACTATTTTTAGCATGGCCATATCTTTATCTTTGAATGGATCCATAAACGAAAGAAGGTACCCCTTATTATCATATATTTCAAAACGCCTATTTAATGAGCGTAATCTATCCCTCCTGTTTTTCCTCTTAAGGTATCTTTTAATTTCATCATCACTGTGAGCTTCTGAATATGATTGGATCCATATTCTATCCTTATGATCAGTTTCTAATCTCAATGTTGAATGGGTAAACCAAAGGCTGTTTTTACTTTTCCCAACATACGTTTTAATCTCATAGGGCAAGTCTCTATCGAACCTCCTCAACAATCTGCCTTTAACCGAATATTTCTCAATTTTATTTTCATATTTTTCTGCAGCAAATATGTTGTCTTCAGAATCTGTTCCGATTGAAAAATTATTCAATATAGAAAATGCAACTCCGACTCCTTTTTTCCAATGTATTCCTTTATTAAAATGTCTATACATCAAAAAACTATCTTTTATATTAAAGTTATTATCGGTTATTAAAATCCTGTGACTGTTGCTATCGTTAGCCGTTGAAGTATCAAAGTTATAGGTACTAATCACAAGATGACCACTGTTTAGCATTTTTATTTCATGGATTCTCCTGATATCATAGTTGATTCTAATTGAATTTTCATGGATTTGTTCGGGTGGAATTCGTTGAATTCTCCGACTTCTGATTTCATATACAATTAAATGACCGGCTTTGTCAAAAGTTATATCTGTAGGTTGATTAAACTCACCCGGTCCCTGCCCTTTGCGCCCGATTGTTTTAAGATAATTTCCTTGAGCATCATATTTTCTAATACAGTCATTTGCTACAAGGTAGTAATTTCCGTTTTCATCAATATCAGCATCCCTAAGATAACTAAATATATAATCCTCGTCAGTTGCATCAATACCGCCTATGGTGAGGTGAAGTTTCAATTCAATTCTCTTTACATCTTCCCAAAGAGGCTTGTGGTTGTGAACAAACTCAACTCCATCTACTGTCTCGACGGTGTAATAATTTTGTTCTTTTTTTGCGCAACTGAATAGAATAGATACATATACCAGGGATAGTACAATCCTTTTTACTGTTTTCATTTTAATTACTCACTCTAATTTAATTCAATAACATCGAAGACAATGCAAATACCCTTCTCCATATCCTTTAGCCAGTAACATTTAAATTGCTTAACAGGATATTCTTTAAAATGTAAACCGGGATCAGCAACATAAAATCCTTTTTCTGTTTTTTGATATACAACCACATAATGATTGTTTTGGAACCATACAATACATGGAAATTTATTTAATTGAATAAAATCCTTCAGTGTTACCCAGACAGCTTCAGCCTTAAAACCAATAGTCTCTGCAACTTTTACCAGGTCATAAATTGATGCCATTTCTGAACATGAAAATTTTTTCAGAATATCATCATTACTACATTGCTTTCCATAAAATTCTTTTACCATTACCAAACAGGCCGGCCCACAGCCATGTTTACTCATTTGTTTACAAAACGGTAATTTTTTCATCATTAATTTCATTTTTAAAATTCGTAATATTTTTTAAAAAATTACTGCAAAGGTCATGTTTTCCCATAACATGTTCGTAATTAGAAATTGGCGGGCATAAACTATTAAACACACAATCTTTACAAGGCTCAACATCCTGCCGAGGCATTTTCCAACTACTTCCGTTTGAAATCTCTCTTAAAATAATGTCACCCAGATCTTGATTATATATATTACCAATTGCATTAATATTGTTATTTTGATCCCTCTTTCATCCCCAAGTAACAAAAATCACAAGAAATATTAT
>JACKQG010002680.1_pt3 | contig 14986 bp, 10 predicted proteins | sample 8237621 | NCBI WGS metagenome assembly JACKQG01 (sample SAMN15677084, study PRJNA649215) | marine metagenome | biome: marine; feature: Black Sea; material: saline water; isolation source: suspended particulate matter (SPM) from the Black Sea western gyre | collected 2013-06-09/2013-06-10 | depth... | reverse complement strand
CGACGATGGGCCGCGTGGGCAGCGGCGTGATGCCGGGGATGACGGTGGCAGTGACGGGGGCCGTGGCCAGGGGCGTCGGCCCGGCGGTGGGCGTGGGCGTGGCGGTGCGGCAGGAATAGTCGGCTTCGTCTCGCAGGCGGACGATCTCCGGATCATCCTGCACCGTCAGGGCGGCACCGTACTGCTCGGCGGCCTCGCACCATTGCTCCTTGCGGGCCAGCGCCTCGCCGTACTGCCGGTAGGCGTCGAGCAGCCGCTGCTCCACATCCCGGTAGTCGGGGCGGCGTTGGTACAGCTCGGCAAAGGTAACGATGGTCTTCTGCCAGTTGGCGCCCCAGGTGCCGACCCCTGCGGCGTAGAGGGCGGCCAGGTCGCGCTGCTCCTGGGCCTGGGCATCATCCGGCCGCAGCGCCAGCGCCTGATCGAAGCTGCGCAGCGCGGCCTCCAGATGGTCAGCCTGGGCCAACTGCAGGCCGTGTTGATAGCGGGCCTGGAAGAGCATCTCTTCCACCGCCTGCGGTTCGTAATCTGGAGCGAGGGTGCGCAACTGCTCCAGCCGCAGTGCCGCCTCTTCCCATTGCTGCTGCTCGAAGAGCTGGCGGGCGTCGGCGAGGAGGGCGTCCAGGGCGCTTGTCTGCGGTGTGCCTGGCGGCGGTGTGGGAACCGGAGTCGGCGTGGGGACGACCGTGGCCGTCGGCGTCTCGCCGCGCTTTGCTGCCTCCTCCAGCTCGCGCAGGCGGGCCAGGGCCGCTTCGTGCTCCGGCGCCAGCTCCAGCACGCGGGCGAACTCCGCCTTGGCCAGGATCTGCTGGCCGCTGTTCAGGTATTGCAGTCCGCGCTGGAAGTGCTCGGCCACGGCCGTGGCCTGGAGCACCTGACGTTGCTCCAGGCCGTGGCGCAGGCCCAGCATTCCCGCCAGCAGCAGGCCACCCAGGCCCAGAATCAGCACCAGCGCCAGGGCTGCCAGCAGCGGCCAGCGCGGCCCCCGCCAGCGGCGGCGACGCGGCGCAACCACGGGCTTTTTATCTGATGGACTATCGTTTGAAATCGGTGTTCTTTCGACCATAAGAAGCTCAGAGTTCAAAGCTCAAAACTGGCGATGACGGGCAGTTTTGGGCTTTGAACTTTGGATTTTGGATTTATCGTAGCGCCATCTCTCGCGGTGGCATGACGACGTAAGGCTTGCCACTGCTGGGATCCACCAGGCTGACCTCGACGCGGCCCCGCGCCGGCGCATCGGCCGGCAGCGGCAGCACCTGGCTGAACGGCTCGTCCGGGCTGGCGCTCACCTCTGCGTCGTAGATGCGGCGGTTGTCCAGCGTGACGATCAAGCGGCCGGCCAGTCGGCGGGTGGGGAAGAGGCTCAGGCGCAGGCCGCCGGCTTCGGGGCGCAGGTTGAGGGCTCCCCCCGGCCCGGCGTGCAGGATGCTGCCCACGCCAGCCACGGGGAACCAGGTCTCCTGCCAGCTCAACGTCTGGCCGGCCCCCAGCTCCGCCCAGTCGTCGAAGGTGGGCGCCACGCCGCCGTGCAGCTCCACGTAGCCGGAGCCGTCGTCGGTCCAGTTGTCGGCAGCGATGGCCGCATCGCCCCAGCCGAAAGCGAAGCCCTTGGCCCCGCGGGCCACGTTGCTGGGGAAGATGCGCACCATGCCCTCGTCGTCGGCGTGATCGTAGACGCCCACGAAGCCGCCCTGGGCCGCCGGCCGGGCGAAGAAACCCAGGTACTCCCGCCAGGTGTTCAGCCGGCTCACGTCCCGCCCCTCGTGGACGGGCCAGGAGAAAGGCTGGCCGGCGCCGGGCAGGCGGGCGTCGCCCGTGGAATGCACCGTCATCTCCGAGACGGGGAAGATGAACTGCAAGCCCTCTGAAGGGCTGTTGCCGCCGCCGGGCGCCAGCATGGCGTTGCTCCAGAACTTGTAGCGCACCGCCTGGGCCGTGGGGTTCTCCAGCGTGATCTGGACGTCGAAGGCGGCGCGGCCGGGGTGCAGAGTCACCGCCACCCGCGCCCGCAGGCGGTCATTGTCGCCGTCGGAAAGGTGCACGGTGGCGCGGCCATCGTCGCCGCGGGCGAGGCGATACGGCCAGGGAATGCCCCACTCGTAGCCGTGCTCCTCCACCGGCAGCCCCCACTCCAGTCCGCCGGCGGCCAGCCACCAGTTGGCTCCTTCCAGCGTCGGCGGCCCCCACTGCGTGGGCTTGATGACCGGGTTGCGGTAGAAGAGGTTGTGGCCCGTGGGCTTGAAGATGCACTCGTAGACCCGCCCGCCCAGCTCCGGCAGCAGCGTCAACCGCAGGAACTCGTTCTCCAGCACGATGAGCCGGTACGTCTTCGGCTCTGGCTGGGGGTTGGAAGCCTCGTAGGCGGCCCGGTCCAGCACCTGGAGCGGGAAGTTGCCCTGCTCTGCGTCCACCGCCGGGCGCAGGAAGGCCGCGTAGGGGTAGGTGGGAATGGTGACGGTGGTCTCCCGCACGGTCACCGGAGGCAGCGCCGCCGCCGACGGCGTGCCCACGGGCGCGGGCGGAATGTCCGTCGCCACAGGGATGGCCTCCAGCGGCTGGTCGAGCTTCACGTAGGCCCGGCTGACCCACCCCGACTGCCCGTCCACGCAGCAGACGTGTACCCATGTGCCCTCGGCGTTGCGGGCCAGGACGGTCAGTTGCTGGCCAATCCGCACGGTGCCGACGCGGGGAAAGCTCGTGTCGGGCCCCTGGCGCACGTTTAGGGCGTAGAGGGTCACTTCGGCGCTGACGACGGGGGTGGGTGTGGGTGTGGCCGTGGGCGGGGCAGGCGTGGCCGTCGGCGTGGCTGTGGGTGCTTCCGCCACCGTCACCGCCAACGCTTCCTCGGCGGTGTTCCTGGCACCGTCGCGGATGCGCACGACGAGCTGATAGAGACCCGCCTCCTGCGGCGTCCAGGCCACGTGCAGCGTCTGCGTCACGGCCTGGCCGGCCAGTGTCTCATCGTCCAGCAGTTCTCCGTCCAGGAATGCCTCCAGCCGCGTCACGCCCACGTTGTCGGCGGCCTCGATGCCGATGTCTACGGTCTGCCCAGCGGCGATCTCCGAGGGTGACAAGGCCAGCGCCAACTGGGGCGGCGTGATGTCCGTCAACATGCCGGCGATCATGGCCTCGCCGCCCGGCTCCAGCGTCAGCGTCTCCTGCAGCGGGGCAAAGCCCTCGTGCTCGACGACGAGGAGGTGGCCCGTCGGCGCCAGCGTGAGCGTGATGGGCGTCTGGCCTTGCTCGATGGCGTTGACCTTGACCACGGCGCCGTGCGGCTGGACGTCAATGCGCAGGGTGGCTGGCCCCGATTTGGGCGTCGGCGACGGCTCAGGCATGGCCGTGGGGGGCAGCGGGGGCGGCGTGGGCCGGCCACACCCGGCGCCCGCGGCCAACAGCAGTACCAGCACGCTGACCAGAATCAGCCAGCGTGGTCGAAAGGATAGAGAGAAAAATGATGTGTTCATGGCGACATTATAGCCCGATTCCGTGCTGCTGTCCAAAGGCGGCACGCCAGGTGCAAGACACGTGCCACGTGCGTTGCACCTGGTCCTATTGAGGCAGGCTGTGATAGATCTTCTGGTAGCTGTGGTAGCGCGTCGGTGACACGATCCCTTGCTGCACGGCCCTTTTCACCGCGCAGCCCGGCTCGTGGGTGTGCGAGCAGTCGCCGAAGCGGCAGCTCCCCTGCACGGCAGTGATTTCCGGATAGAAACGGGACAGCTCCTGGCGGCGCAGGCCGCTCAGGCCGAACTCACGGATGCCCGGCGTGTCCACGACGAAGCCGCCGACTGCCAGCTCCAGCAGGCTGACCTGCGTCGTGACGTGCCGGCCCTCGTGGTGGGTGTCGCTGATCTCGCCAGTGCGAAGCTGCAGGCCGGGCTGCACCGCCGTCAGCAGCGACGACTTGCCCACGCCGGAAAGACCGGCCAGCACGGTCATGCGTCCCCGCAGAGCCTCACGCAACTCGTCCACTCCCTGGCCGGTGAGGGCGCTGGTGAAGAGCACCCGGTGGCCCAGGCTCTGGTACGGCTGCAGCGCGGCGCGGCAGGCGGCCACGTCCTCGGCCAGATCAATCTTGTTGACGCAGATGATTGGCGACAGGCCGTTGCGCTCGGCAGCGATCAGGTAGCGGTCCACAAGCTCTAGCCAGAGGGCCGGATCGCGCCAGGAGGCGACGATGAGCAACTGGTCTGCGTTGGCGGCGATGACCTGCTTGAGATGCGGGTAGAACACATCGGGCCGCGCCAGCACGCTGCGGCGCGGCAGAACGGCTTCCACGACGCCGCGGTCCGAGCCGTTCTCGGAGACGAGCACGGCATCGCCGACGGCGACGACGTTGGTGAAGCCGGTGTCCTGGGCGCTGAGCGAGCCGCGCAGCCCGCAGATCAGGCTGCGCCCGTCCAGGTGCACGCGGCACAGGCTGCTGCTGACTGCGACGACGATGCCCGGCTGCTCCCCAGCCTCTTGCGCCGGGAGTGGGTTTTCGTCGGCGTCGGTCTTCCCTTGCAGAGCGGCCAGCGCTGCGGCCTCGACGGCGCGGCGGCGGTCTCTCTCCCCCCGGGGCATGACCCGCTCGCTCTGTGATAGCTCGTCAAGGCCATCAAGGTCGTCGGAACTCTCGGGCATCCAATCTTTGCGGCGCACCCGCTTTGGCTTGCGGTTGTGCTTGATTTGCTTGCGCACGGCGCGCATCTCGTTGGCAGCATGGAGGTGCTGCCAGTGTCGTTCTTGGCGACTGGGCACGGTGATGCTCCTGTGATGTGCAAAAGGGTGGAAAACAAACAAGGCCATGAGCTGTGCGATCTCGTCGCCGGCTCATGGCTGAGGAAAGTCGAGAGGTTGTGTGCGCAGTTCCGCGCTACACATCCCATCCCAGAAAGGCGTGGCGAGCGAGATCAACACGAACGGTGATGACTGGAACAGCGTGTATCTGGGTCATAGTGCTCGCCTCCTTTCTTGACGTGGGTGATGTGTTTCAGAACTGCCGAGATTATACGTCAAATGCTGGGGTTGTCAAATCGCCCGGTGCAAACGAGGCGACGGAACGGCTGACCTGCGGCCCCATCGGCTTGATCGGCGGATCACATGCCCACGCCGGCCACGGGCGTGCCGCAGCGCGTGCAGCGGCCGTCGGCGATCTGATGCTTGAAGATCTGGTAGCCGAAGCGGGCGATCAGCGTCTCGCCGCAGTGGTGACAGAGCGTGTTCTCGGAGGCCTGCCCCGGCACGTTGCCCACGTAGACGTAGCGCAGCCCGGCTTCTTGTCCGATCTCCCAGGCTCGCTGCAGCGTGCTCACCGGCGTCGGCGGGCCATCGCGCATCTTGTACTGGGGATGGAAACGGCTGACGTGCCAGGGCACATCCACGCCCACCTCGCCGGCCAGGAACTCGGCCACCCAGCGCAGCTCTTCCTCGCTGTCGTTGAGGCCGGGGATGACCAGCGTGGTCACCTCCAGCCAGATGCCCAACTCGCGCATGAGCGCCAGGTTTTCCAGCACCGGCTCCAGCCTGGCCCCGCACAGCTTGCGATAGAACTCCCCTCGCCCCGCTTTCAGATCCACGTTGGCGGCGTCCAGGAGCGGCGCGCCGCCTGGCTCCTGCGGCCCCAGCAGCGTCAGGAGTTCCGGCGTCATGTAGCCGTTGGTGACGAAGACGTTGGCGATGCCTGCTTCGTGGGCCAGGCGGGCGGTGTCTATGGCGTACTCGGCGAAGATGGTCGGCTCGGTGTAGGTGTAGGCGATGGAGCGGGCGTCCAGCCGCCGGGCGGCGGCGACCAGCGTTTCGGGCGAGGCTGGCTGGCCCAGGATCAGATGCTCCTCGCGGGGCGTCTGGGAGATCTCCCAGTTCTGACAGAACTGGCAGCGGAAGTTGCAGCCCGGCGTGGCGATGGAGAAGGCGGTGCTGCCGGGGTAGAAGTGGAAGAGCGGCTTCTTCTCCACGGGGTCGAGGTGTTGGGAGATGGTGCGCCCGTACACCAGCGTGTAGAGCGTGCCGGCGCGGTTTTCTCGCACCTGGCAGACGCCCCGCTGGCCTTCGCCGATGGCGCAGCGGTGGGCGCAGAGGTTGCAGCGCACCTTCTGCTCCGCCAGCGGTTCCCAGAGCAGCGCCTCCCTGGCCTCGGGCGCTCTCTCCCGTCCCAGCATCCTGTCTGGCCTGGTCATGGCTTCCTCCTCTTCAACTGGACATGTGCCTAAAGTATATCACACAACGCGTCCATCCGCCAACAGGCGCTCGGCGTGAAGAAACCGTCATCCTCGGAGAGAGGTTTCTTCATCGGCTTATCATCTGGGCCTGGTATCATGGCCTTCACTGCGGGTTACCACTCAGCCGCTCCCACCGGATCGCCAGATCCGGCGGCTGGACCAGCTGAACTCAACACTGCGGGCCAGAAACCTTCAGCATGAAGCTGATTTCGGCTCCTGCGGGCCTGGACTGCCAAGTCCAGGCCGAGCAGGGTGGGCAGTCACCACTGCGCAAAGAAAGCATCAGCCCATGTTTTGACGGGACATTCGGCCTGTGCTATACTGCCATGCCTGCGACCAGCGGTCGCATCAGGGATAGCAGAGAAAGGGGAAGGTCGTTTGTTGACCGACGAGATATGGATGGGCTAGCATCGAGAAGCTACGGGGCCATCCTTCGCCGGTGGCTCTGGCTGATCCTGCTCTTGATGGTGGTGACGGTGGCCGTCATCACCTATCGCTCCTCCACCGCTCCACCTGTCTACCAGGCGGCGGTGGAATTGCAGGTGATCGCCCAGGAGCCGGAGGAGGTGTCGCTCTTCACCCCGCTCCGCGGGACCGGCACGGAAGAGGAGATGAGGGCCGTGCGCGGGGAATTCATCAACATCCTCAACAGCCCCAGCATTGCCCGGCAGACCATCGCCGAACTGAACCTGGGTATCAGCGCCCGGCAGTTGCTGGACCGCCTCACCGTGCAATACGAGGACGAATTCATCACCGTCGTCATGCAGGCCGTGGGACCGCAGGCGGCCGAGGCGCTGGCCACGGCGCACGTCAACAACGCCCTGGAGTACTACCGCCAGGCGCGTTCACTCCCTGTGGAAATCACTGAGCAGTTCATCGCTGACCGACTGCGGGAGAGCCAGAAGGAGTTCGCTGTCGCCGAGGATGCCTTTCTGAAGTTCAAGCTGGAGTACAACGTCGGCTCGCTGCATCGGGAGATCGAGGCTGTGCAGGACGTGATCCGCGTCTTGAGCCAGCGACGAGACGAAGCGCGGGTGGAGATGGAGCGTTACCTGGCCCTGGCCGAGGAGATGGAAAGGGAAGAGGCGGAGGCCTTGCAGCGCGTCGAGGAAGCTGAGGCGCGGGCTGTGGCGGCCGAGGAGACCCTGAGGCAGGCCGAAGAAGCAGAGGCGACAGAGGCAACAGAGGGGACGGAGGAGGCAAAGGAGACAGAGGGAGAGACGCTGGAGGCCCTGAAACGCGCCGGGGAAGCCGAACTGCGCGCAGCGACGGCCACGGCGGATCACTACCGGACGGCGGCCCGCGCTTTTGAAGCAGACGCCATCAGTCACGCGGCGACCGCCGCGGGGCACCGCACGGCGCAGACGCAATACGAGCAGATCATCGCCCGGCGCACGGCAGAACTGGCCACGCTCATCGGTCTGAGTGCGGAATACGACACCTTGCAGAACAACCTGGATCAAGCTCAGGGGCGGGTGAGCTTCCTGGCCAGCAAGGCCAACGAGGCGGAGATCAAGCGGAGCCAGGCGCTCAGCGCTGGCTATTTGCAGGTCATCAAACCAGCACAGGCGCCGGGCTCCCCGCTGCCGGCCAACACCTGGCAACTGGTGGGGTTGGGCGCCGTGGTCAGCCTGATTGTGGGCACTCTCCTGGCCTTCCTGCTGGAGATCCTGACCGGCCGGCGGCACCGAGCGGGACAGCACGCAGCACGGTAAGCGGCCGGGGTTGTCGAAGAAGAGTCGCCGGTGAAACGCAACGTCCTTCTCGTTGACTTTGCCCCCAGTCCGGGCGGCTCCATCGTAAGCCTGTATGGCCTGGCCAAGGGCTTGCGAGACAGCCCCTATGCGCCGCGGGTGCTTCTGGCTACTAACAACCCCTACGTGGCGCAGTTCCGTGCCCTGGGCGTGGATGTCTTCACCCTGGACGCCCGGCAGGGACAGGGAGACGCCTACGCTGTCCCGGTGGAGCGGGTGCGGGGCAGCGCTTTCGCCGATTGGATTCGCCACACCGGACCGGCGGCGGCCATCTGGCACGGCGGCGGGTTCTGGCTGCGCCTGGGGCGTCGCATCCTGCCGCAAGCGCGGCGGGTGGCCCGCCTGGCTAAGGCTCACCAGGTGCGGTTGATCCACTGCAACGACGCGGTGTCCATCAGCCGCGTCGGCATCCTGGCGGCCCGTCTGGCGGGGCTTCCCTGCGTCTGTTTCGCCCGTCGCTTCGACCGCCTCGGTCGCTTTGAGCATTGGCTGGCCCGTTCGGTGGACTACTTCGTGTTCAATTCCGACGCGGTGCAGCAGCAATTTCTGGAACAGGAGGCGCAAGGGGCAGGCCGGCGAGTGGTGTACAACGGTCTCGACCTGGAAGACTTTCCCCTCGATCTCGACGGCCAGGCGGTGCGGCAGGAGCTGGGCCTGAAACCGGATGCGCCGGTGGTGGGCATCGTCGGCCGGCTGGTGGCCTGGAAGGGGCACGACCTCTTCCTGCGCGCTCTGGCGCGTGTGGCCGAGGGAGTGCCGGAGGTCCAGGGGCTCGTCGTGGGCAGCGCGGAGGTGAACTGCCCACACTTGCCCCAGGAGCTGCAGCGGCTGGCCGTTTCCCTGGGCCTGGGAGAGAAGGTGCGCTTCGTCGGTCACCGCCAGGATATCGCCGGCGTGCTGGCGGCCATGGACCTTCTGGCCCACACATCCATTGCCCCGGAGCCTTTCGGGCGGGTGCTCATCGAGGGCATGGCGGCGGCCAAACCGGTGGTCGCCAGCGCCGCCGGCGGCGTGCCGGAGATCGTGTGCCACGGCGAGACGGGGCTGCTGGTGGAGCCGGGGGACGTGCAGGGGTTTGCCGAAGCGATGCTCTCGTTGCTGCGAGACCCGGCGCGGGCGGCGGCCCTGGGCCGCGCCGGGCGGCAGCGGGTGGAGGAGCATTTCACCGTCGAGCGGTACGTGCGCCAGGTGCAGGAAGTCTACGGAGCCGTGCTCGGTGATCACTGAACAGGCGGCAGGCAGGGAACTGAAACTGAAGAGTGTGCTGCCGAAGCTGGGGCTGGCCTTGGGTGTGCTGCTCCTGGGCTTCGCTCTGGGCACCGCCCTCACCACCTCCTCCTGGGACATGGTCATCACCGCCGTGGGGTGGATGGCCCAGATCGGCGCCATCCTGCTGGACCCACTGCTCGGCCTGCTGCTTTGGGTGGTCGTCTCTCCCTACGCGCCGTTCATTCACCTGAACCTCCGCCTGGGCAGCGGCATCCCCGACCTGAGCCTGGACCGCCTGGCGGCGGGCTTCCTGTGCGTGGTGATCCTGGCCCAGGTGGCGCGCAAGAGCCGTCGGCTGGCGTCGTTCACGCCGCTGGACGGGGCCATCATCGCCCTTGCGCTGGCCCTGGCCCTCTCCGCCCGAGCCTCTCTGCAAGGGCTTTTGAGCGCCCTGCAACTCATGTTCGACACCTACTTCATCCCTTTTCTGGTCTATTTTTTGGCCAAGAACCTGGTGCGCGACCGGAGGGCGCTGCGCGGGGTCTTCGTCGCTCTGGCCATCATCGCCGGCTATCTCATCTTTCTGACGGCCTACGAGCAACTGACCGGACAAGGGGTCTTCGTCATCGAGGGGCGCGTGGCTAGCTACGGCACAAATCTGACGCGGGTCAACAGCCTGCTGCAGAACCCGGCCTACATCGCCCTGGCCCTGAACCTGGTGCTGCCCTTTGCGCTACGGGCCGGATTGCGCGCCGGCGGCAGCCGGGAACGGTGGGGATATGGCCTGGCCTGCGCGCTGCTCGTGGGCAGCGTCATTTCTCTTTACAACCGCGCCGGCTGGCTGAGTGCTTTTTTGGTGCTGCTGCTCTCCGCCTGGTACTATCCCCGGCTGCGGCGGTGGCTGCTGGTGGCCCTCCTCGTCCTGGCGCCCATCCTGGCCCTCTCCTGGAACACCGTACAGGAAAGCGCGCTGTTTTCCGAGCGGCTGACCAGCGAGCTCAGCATTGGCTATCGGTTGCGCGCCGCCGGTGCGGTATTGCAGTTGGTGGCCAGCCGGCCGCTGTTCGGTGTTGGCTTCAACAATTTTGCGGTGCTGAGCCTGGCCCAGGAGCTGATCACCAAGCACACGTCCAACTGGTGGCTGCCCACGCCGCACAACAGCTATCTGGACGTGCTTCTCTCGGCGGGTCTCCTGGGGCTGTTGCCCTTCCTGGCCCTCTTCGCGTCCCTGGTCTGGGAGAGCGGGCGTCTCTATCGGCGGGCACGGAGCGATCCCGCCGTGGATCGCAGTCTGATCGTCGCCCTCTGGAGCGTGCTCCTGGCCTTCGCCGTGTCCATCGCCACCTTCGACATCGTGGCGGCGCCGTTTTGCGCTCTGGTCTTCTATCTGATCGTGGGCGCGGTCCTGGGCTCGCAGAGCTGGCCCACCGTGTGGGGAGAGAGAGGGGCAGAAGCGGCGTGAGAGTCGTCGTGCTCGGCCTCTATCCCCTCCGGCCCGATTGGATCCTGGGCGGCGAAGAGGCGGTGATCGCCATGCTCGCCGGGCAGCTGGGCCGTGATCCGGCGCTCGACCTGCACGTGATCACCTTTCGGGGCGCAGAGGCGGACGATCGGGTGGAGAGGCTGCCAGGGCTGACCGTCCACCGTCTGGCGCAGCCGGGCCTGGGGCGGCTGACCTGGCATCGGGCGGAGATCCAGCGGTTGCATCAGGCCCTGGCGGCGCTGCAGCCGGACGTGGTGCACGCCCACGGCTCCCAGGTTTACACCGCCGCGGCGGCAAGCTGCGGTTTCCCGGCCGTGGTGACCGTGCACGGCATCATGGCCCGCGAGGCGAAGACCCTGCAGGTCTGGTGGCGACGGGTGGCCCGCACCCTGGACGGCTGGTTTGAACGGCGTGCCCTGCGCGGTGTGCAGGACCTGATCGCCATCAGCCCCTACGTCCTGGAAGCTTACCCCTGGCTGCGGCCGGCGCGCGTGCATCCCATCGAAAACCCGGTGGATGACCTGTTCTTCCAGGCAGTGCGCCAGGAGGAAGCGGCCCGCATCCTCTGCCCGGCGCGGGTGATCCCCCGCAAGGGGATCCTCTTCCTGCTGCAGGCTCTGCCGCCGCTGCTGCGGGAGTTCCCCGCTCTGCAGTTGCGTATCGCCGGCCAATCGCAGGCCATGCCCTCTTACTTCGAGGCCTGCCAGTCCTTCATCGCCGGCCAGAGGCTGGGCCAGCACGTCCGTTTCCTGGACAATCTGAGCCTGGCGGAGATGGCGGGGGAATATGCCCGGGGCACGCTGGCCGTGCTCCCTTCGATGCAGGAGACGGCGCCGGTGGTCATCGGCGAGGCCATGGCCGTCGGCGTGCCGGTGGTGGCCACCGGCGTGGGCGGCGTGCCACACATGGTGCAGGAGGGGGCCACGGGGCTGTTGGTGGACTACGGCGACGTGGACGGCCTGACCGCGGCGCTGCGGCGCATGCTGAGCGATGGTGAGATGCGGCGAGCCATGGGTCAGCAAGCCCGCGCCCAGGCTGAGCAGCGCTTCCGCTTGAGCGCGGTGGCGGAGCGCACGAAGCGAGTTTATGCAGACATCATGGCAAAATCCAAAATTCAAAGCTCAAAGTCCAAAAACGTCCCCGGCATTGCGGGCTTTGAGCTTTGAACTCTGAGCTTTGTGACGCATATGCAATTCACTGTTGAAGGACAGATCGTTGACGGAGCGGCACTCTTCCGCCACGTCTTCGCCGGCGATGCGGTCGAACGCTACCATCCGAACTTCGTCAAGTTCTACGGCGGCCTGACCCGGCCGGGGCCGTTGGCGGCCCACGTCCGCCACGTGCGCGCGCTGTTCCGCCAGGCGCGCTGCGACGTGGCCGGCAGGACCATCCTGGATGTGGGTTGCGGCTACGGCGTGTCGGCCATCCTGTTGGCCCTGCTCGGCGCTGGCGAGACCCACGGCGTGGATTGCCAGCCCCGTACCCTGCAGACGTTCCGGGGGATTCTGGAAGCGCTGCCTGTGCGCCTACCGGTCCATCCCGCCCTGGCCGACGCCGCCGCACTGCCCTACGCCGACGGCACCTTCGACGCGCTGCTGGCCGTGGAGGCCCTTTCCCACTTCCGGCGGGTGGACGATTTCCTGGCCGAGGCCGCCCGCGTGCTCCAGCCGCAGGGCGTGCTCATCATCTCCGACGCCAACAACGGCGCCAACTGGCGGCGGGCCTACCGCACGCGCCGCATCTGGGAGGCCTTCGAGAACGGGCCGCCCACCGACAACTGCTACGGCCACGTGGTGCGCCGAACGTTCCTGCAGCGGCGGCGGGAGATCATCGCCGAGGCTTTCCCCGGCCTGAGCGAGGAGGAACTGGACTTCCTGAGTCGGGGCACGTCGGGGCTGTGGCGGACGGAGATCGTGGAGGCGGTGCGGCGCTACGTGGAGACGGGCGAACGCCCGCAGCAGGTCTACCGTTGGGGCACCTGCCCCGTGGATCCCACCATCGGCCACTACGCCGAATACCTGTTCCAGCCGCTGGAACTCAGGCGGCGCATGGAAAGCTACGGCTTTCGGGCGCGGGTCATCTCCCATTTCGGCGGGGCGCGAGGGGGGCTGGTGGCCAAGCTGAACCGCGTCCTGAGCTGGCAGCCGCTGACGCCGCTGAGCATCCACGTCGCCCGTGGCTTCGTCATCGTCGCCCGTCGCTTGTAGGCCCCAATTTCAAACCTCAAAGGGCCAGAAGGGGGCAAAGCCTTCGGGACAGGCTTTGGTCATTTGAAGTTTGGAGTTTGAGCTTTGGATTTTGAGCTTCCCATGTCCATGCGCGTGCTAGTCGTGACCAACATGTACCCCACGGCGGCGGATCCCGCCTTCGGCACTTTCGTGCGGGACGAGGTGGAGGCGCTGCGCTGCCTGGGAGTGCAGGCAGACGTGCTCCTCATCAACGGCAAGGCCAGCCGCTGGAACTACCTGTGGGGGCTGCCCCGGTTCTGGTGGCGGCTGGCGCGGCGCCGCTGCGACCTGGTGCACGCCCACTACGCGTTGACGGGGCTGGTCGCCCGGATGCAATGGTGCGTCCCGCTGGTGGTCACCTTCCACGGCGCGGAGGTGGCGTTGGGCTGGCCGGCCCGCCTGTCCCGCTGGCTGCGGGATCGGGCCGATGCGGTCATCGTCACCTCGCCGCGGGTGCGGGAAGACCTGGGCGCGCCGGGTGCGGCGGTGATCCCGCCGGGGGTGGATTTCGGACGCTTTCGGCCGGGCGACGGCGCGGCGGCGCGGCAGGCGCTGGGCTTGCCGTTGGACAAGGAGTTGGTGCTTTTCGTCGGGCGGGCGGCGTGGGACAAGCGGCTTGATGCCGTGGAAGAGGCGGTGCGGCTGTTGCAGGCCGAGCGGCCTGGCGTGGAGCTGGTGCTCGTTTCCGGGCAGCCGCACGACGTGGTGCCCACGTACATGAACGCTTGCGACGTGCTGCTGCTCATCTCCACCTACGAAGGCTCACCGATGGTGGTCAAGGAGGCGCTGGCCTGCAACCTGCCGGTGGTGGCCTCGGACGTGGGGGACGTGGCCCAGGTCATCGGCGGCGTGGAGGGGTGCGCGCTGTGCGACGGCACGCCGCAGGACGCGGCGCGCAAGCTGGCTGGCGTGCTGGCGCGAGGCCGGTTGGCCGCCGGCCGGCAGGCCGTGGCCCATCTTTCGTTGGAAGAGAGCGCCCGCCGGGTCGCCGAAGTCTACCGACAAATGCTGTTGGAGAAGAAGGAAACAAGTAGACAAGGAAACAAGTAGACAAGGGAAGCGTAGCGGGCAAGATCTTGTCTGTTTGTGTACTTGTCTACCACACACCCTGGAGAACCACAGGCGTATGCGCATCTTGGTCGTCTTGGGCGAAGGGGGTCACAGCGTGGAGATGCTGCGGCTGTTGGAACTGCTGGGCCCCAAGCCGGAATACGAATACCACTACTTCCTGGTCAAAGAAGAAGGCGTCTCCGAGCAACGCATCCGCTATCCGGGGCCGATCACCCGCGGCAACCGCCCGCACTGGAAGGACGAGAACCTGTTCATCGTGGCGCTCAAGTACCTTCGTCTGGCTTTGCAGTCGCTGTACGCCCTGCTGCGGGTGCGGCCGCGAGTGATCATGCACTCCGGGCCGGGCATTGCCATACCCATTGCCCTGCTGGGCAAGCTGGCCGGCGCCAGGATCATCTACGTGGAAAACGGGGCGCGGGTGCGCGTGCTCTCGCGCAGCGGCCGGATCATGTACGGCGTCGCCGACCTCTTCTTCGTGCAGTGGCCGGAGTTGCAGCAGGTATGTCCGAAAGCTATCTACGCCGGGAGTCTGCACACGTGATCCTCGTCACCGTCGGTTCGGGCGATTTCGATCCCCTCATCCGGGCCGTGGACGAGATCTGTGCCCGGCGGCCGGAGATGGAGGTGCTGATGCAGATCGGGCTGGGCCGCTACGAGCCGCGACATGCGGGCTTTTTCCGCTTCGCCCCCACGCTGGAGCCTTACTACGAGCAGGCGGACCTGGTCATCGCCCACGGCGGCGTCGGGGTGACCATGGAGGTGCTGAACCGGGGACTGCCGCTCATCGGCATGGACAACCCCGATCGGCCCGACCAGCACCAGGTGGACTTGTTGAGCCACCTGGCGGAGGGCGGCTACCTGGTCTGGTGCCGTGACCTGGGCCAGTTGGAAGCGACCATGGACAGCATGGACCGCCGCCAGCTGCGACGCTGGCAGCCGGACCCTTGCACCATCCACCTCATCGTGGACGAGTTCTTGCAGCAGCTTTTGCCAGGAGACGGTCAGCGGAAAAGCGGAAGGAGCGGAAAACAAGAA
>JACKQG010004989.1_pt1 | contig 14987 bp, 12 predicted proteins | sample 8237621 | NCBI WGS metagenome assembly JACKQG01 (sample SAMN15677084, study PRJNA649215) | marine metagenome | biome: marine; feature: Black Sea; material: saline water; isolation source: suspended particulate matter (SPM) from the Black Sea western gyre | collected 2013-06-09/2013-06-10 | depth... | reverse complement strand
TCGGCCGGATCTTTTAAAGGGTTATAGGTGCCGACATTTTCAAGAAATTTCCCGGCACTGCCAGAATATTATACTGGGAAACAATATGGGCAACTTCTTCCTGGTCTGTATCAGTACTGACAGCAATCACCTTGGGATTCATGATATTGCTCAGCTGTCGGTATGGGGGATGCATGAGCAGTTCACGCAGGGACAGTACGCCGCTCAGCTGATGTTCTTCTCCATGGGTAATGTAAAGATAAAAGGACATTTCCTTTTCTTCACTACGTTCCTGAACTTTCTTAATCGCATCACCGACACTGAGCTCCTCATCAAGGGCCATAAAGTCAGGAGACATAAGACCGCCGGCGGACTCAGGATGATACTGCATGAGCTCATCGACTTCGGCCCTGTCCTCTTTGCCCATGAGCTGACGGATTTCATTGGCAACTTCAACAGGCAAAGCTTCAAGAAGATCAGCCGCATCGTCAGTGGCCATTTCCTTGATAATAGCCACCATAAATTTCGGAGTGAGATCTTCAACCAGCTGGAGCATGATTGCCAGATCAAGCTCACTCAGGAAATCGCCTACTTCACTTGACTGGGCAACAATATTAAAAACATTAGTACGTTCAACCGGACTCAGATGACGAAAAACCCAAGCAATATCAGCCGGATGAGTCTTATTTACAAGCTTCATCAACCGATCTGTGGCATTACGGCGATTAAGCCGTCGTATGGTGTCAAGGAGCACCATACCTTCGTTACCGATCAGTTCGCGCTTTACAGTTCCTTTTTTCATCTTATGTCTGTTGAAATAATGTTATTCGGGTGCCAAACACTGAAAATCGATGAGTCGACATGACGACTCTATACCATATCAGCCCGTTTAGAGAAAGAAAATGGATGATTGCATCCTTATTTCTACCTTCTGTGCCTCTGCCCTTCTGTGCCTTTACTTCCAATAAACTTTTTCCTACATGGATCATCTCAAATACAGTACACTAAATTGTATAAGAATAATATTGTCTTACAGAGGAAGGAAGGTGACCAGTGAAACTCCGTTTTCATCCATCCGAAGGTTTCGGGCGAAAGCTCTGGATTTACAGAGAAGAGGATCTGTCCCCTCTTTTCAAACTTTGGATACAATTTCTCAAGATACTTGTCATCACCGTTCGTGATCCCTTCAACAAACAGATTTTCAATCACGCCGCTGCACTTTCATACCAACTCACCCTCTCCCTGATCCCTCTGCTGGCAATGATTTTTGCAGTGGCCAAAGGATTCGGGGTTCAGGACCGAATCGAAACCCTTCTTCTGGAAAAGGCTGTCGGTGGAGAAATTGCCAACGACCTGATTCCAAAAATTATCGAATATGTTAATAACACCAATGTGGCAGCCCTGGGATATATCGGCCTTGCCTTTATAATCTACACTGCCATCTCCATGATTGGTCTGATTGAGAGTTCATTTAATCATATCTGGCAGATAGACAAACCCAGAACTCTCATCCGGAAATTTACCGACTATCTGGCTCTTCTTATTCTTGGCCCACTTCTTCTTGCCATTACCCTTGGCCTGTCAACAACCCTCAGCAGCCACGCGATCACCCAGAAACTCCTTGAAATCGGCCTCTTTGCCGGAGCCATGAAACTCTTCCTTCTCAGCCTTCCCTGGCTGTCCAGCATTCTTGTTCTCTGCCTCATATACATTATTATTCCGAATACTATAGTTCATATGCGTTCAGCACTGTTCGCAGGGATTGCTTCCGGTCTTATCTGGCAGGCGACCCAGATCTGTTTTATCAGTTTCCAGGTGGGTGTATCAAAATACAATGCCATATACGGTACTTTTGCCAGTGTACCCATTTTCATGATATGGATATTTGTGAGCTGGGTAATCGTTCTTGCCGGAGCCCTGCTGAACTTTGCCTGCCAGCATGTCAGCGATTTCGAGGTGATAGATTTCAAAGAGGAACTTCATTTCAATGCCCAGGAAAAGATATGCCTGAGCGTTCTTCTGCTGGTATGCCAGGAATTTGACAGAAATGGGACAAAGCTTTCTGCTTCGGAAATCAGTACACGTCTCAAACTTCCGCTGAGCCTTGTTGAAAGCAGCCTTAAAGAATTGGAACAAATCGATGCTGTTGTAACTGTGACTCTTGGAGAGCGGATTTATTTTATACCGGCAAAGCCCATAGATCAGATAAAAATTACCGATTTCTTCATGGGAATGAAACTCTGTGACGGCCATGACTTTGAAATTGGCGATGAGAAATTTTCATCATCAGTGAATGCAATTATCGAAGATATGAACTCCGCCTTAAATACTAAATTCGGCAACGAAGGAATTGGCCTAAGACTCAACAATCCTCCTGCCCAGACATCCCATGAATGACCATTGTCATATGTGAACAACCTCAACTCGTTTTCCAAAAAAAACGATCCGTTTCCCCCGGAACCACTCGCCATGGATGTTGATTTTTTAATCAGCATCCCGGCTCAATTTACCCTCTCAGCCCTCCTTACAAATATTTTTTTCTTTTGATTATAATCTGGTCAAATAACCCATTTTTTCAAACACCCTGCCAGACAATTTTATTTTTATCAAAAAAATAAGACTATAAGTGATTGATATAACATTACAAAATCAACGCCAATGTCAATATTGGTACAAATGTTGCAATAAAAAACTATAACAAAAATTGATGCGTATTTTCTACGTGTACCATTCATTATCCAGGAAATGCAAAATATGTAAAAGAATGTCCATATGATTACCCTTGAGAATGACACATTCTCAACACCATATTCGTTTTGGAAGGAAGTATTGATAGGCTGCCCTCTGTATCAGACAGAATTTAAACAGCGTATCAATTTGTTCTTAAAATCAATAACGAAGGAGGAATCGATATGTCAGTATGGAGATTTACGATTCAGGAGAACATGGTGAGATATGGAGATAATAAGCGGAAACAACTTACCCGCAAAGGATGTAATGAGCCTTTCAAGGGGAGTTACTGGTGTCCGAAAGCCCAGTGGTTTAAAAAGGAACCCTGTCCCTTTTCAAACCGCAACGAATGTAGAAATTTTGAGATGATGTGCGGCTGCCTGTAGTCCCAGTTACACAATTGCATTCAATGAAATCACCCGCCAATACAGGTGACGTCATACACATACGCCTTTTTTCAAAAAGCTGATCCACTAAGGAAAGTATCTGCCTTTTGCCTTTTGCCTTTTGCCTTTTGCCTTTTGCCTTTAGAGCAACCTGCCTCTCAGAGTTTTTCTTGACAGCTCCCATTCAGTCTCACATAGTGAATCCCCATGGATACACGTTTGCAGAAAACCATCAAAGATCCGGAAAAACTGAAGCGCAGCCTGTCCCTGCCGCTGATTACCTTTTATGGATTAGGGACCATCCTTGGTGCTGGAATTTATGTTCTGATTGGTGAAGTCGCAGCAGAGGCAGGTTTTCATGCTCCTTTATCATTTCTTCTCGCCTCTTTTATTGCCGGTTTCTCAGCTTTCTCTTTTGCTGAACTCAGCTCCCGCTATCCCAAAAGCGCAGGACCGGCTTTATATATGCATTCGGCCTTCGGTTTTCAGCTTCTTTCAACGGTTGTCGGGATACTGGTGATATCCATCGGAGTAATATCTGCCGCGGCTATCTCCAAAGGGTTCACAGGGTATCTCCATGTATTTTTTGATTTCCCCGACTGGCTTGCAATCAGCGGCATTGTCATAAGCCTCGGTCTGATTGCAATCTGGGGCATCAACGAGTCCGTTTTTACAATCTCGCTGATGACAACAATAGAGCTCCTGGGTCTTCTCATCATCATCTGGATAGGCAAGGATTCTCTGCTGCTGCTTCCTGAAAGAATGCCGGAAATGCTTCCGCCTTCTGATCTCCGGGAATGGCCAACTATTTTCAGCGGGGCGATACTGGCATTTTATGCCTTTATCGGGTTTGAGGATATGGTGAGTGTTGCAGAGGAAATAAAGGAACCAAAGAAAAATCTGCCGCGGGCTATCATCATTTCTCTTTTCGTAACAACTTTTCTGTATATAACTATTGCCCTGATTGCCATTCTGGCCATGCCAATAGATCAACTTGCCGGAAGTCACGCCCCACTGGCCATGCTCTACCAATATAAAACCGGTTCGCCTCCGACACTTATCACCCTGATAAGCCTTTTTGCGGTGATCAATGGGGCCCTGGTTCAGATCATTATGGGTTCCCGTGTGCTATATGGCCTCAGCTCCCAGGGATGGCTCCCTGCGGCCATAGGAAAAATTCACCCACGCACAAGGACACCGGTAAGGGCAACTTTACTTCTTACAGCCATTATTCTTGTAATGGCACTCTGGCTGCCCCTGGTCACACTGGCAAGAATCACAAGCCTGATAACTCTTGCCGTTTTTGCCTGCATTAATGCAGCGCTTCTTGTTATCAAAAGGCGTGAAGGGACACCCATGGGTGTCCAAACCTACCCTGGATGGATACCATTGGCTGGTCTATTCACCAGCTCCCTCATAATCTTTCTGGAGCTGATGAGATTCCTGCCATAATACTCAGCAGGAAATCATTAAACTGCTGGGCGTATCACGGCTTCCAGCTGCCGCCCTTCCTCTTCCGAAGCCGGATAGACTGAGGTGTGACCTCCACCAGCTCATCGTCGTTGATATAGGCAATACAATCTTCAAGACTCATGACATTCGGCGGGGTTAAAATAATAGCCTCATCCGTGCCAGAGGCGCGCATATTAGTCAGCTTCTTTCCTTTTCCTGGGTTGACGACCATATCCGCAGGCCTGGAATTTTCACCAACAATCATGCCTGCATAGAGAGGCACTCCAGGGCCCAGAAAGAGCCTGCTGCGGTCCTGAAGATTAAAAAGAGCAAAAGCAACAGATGTACATGCTTCCTTGGTAATAAGAACACCGTTGACCCTGTTGACAATATTACCGGCATAAGGACCATATTCGGAGAATACATAGTTCATCATTCCCATGCCTTTGGTATCGGTCATAAACTGTGAACGAAATCCAAGAAGGCCCCTTGTCGGTATTTTATAGACAAGTTTTACCATGGAATTTTCAGTCTGCATCTCCAGCATCTGTCCTTTCAGCTTGCCGAGCTTTTCAATAACAGGCCCCTGGAACTCTTCATCGACATTAATAGTTAATTCTTCATAGGGCTCGAGGCGCTGGCCATTTTCTTCCTTGAAAATAACTTCCGGTCGGGTGACCTGTAACTCAAAGCCTTCACGCCGCATTTTCTCAATAAGAATGGATAGATGCAACTCACCACGTCCTGATACCCTGTAGCCAACTCCTTCAGTCAACGGCTCCACCCTCAAAGCCACATCAGCCAGGGTTTCACGGCTCAGTCTTTCCTCAATATGGCGGGAGGTGACAAATTTTCCTTCAAGACCGGCAAATGGCGAGTCATTGGGGATAAAATTCATTGAAAGCGTGGGAGGATCTATTTCAATTAATGGCAAAGGCCTCGGGTCGTTTTTGTCCGTAAATGTTACGCCAACTGTGACATCATCCATTCCGGCAACTGCAACAATTTCTCCTGTTCCAGCGCTTTCAACCGCAACCTTTTCATTGCCCTCAAAGCGAAAAATCTTTGAAATCCGAATAGGCGAGATAGAGCCATCACGGCGGGCCACAGCAATATCTGTATTAATTTTCAGGACACCGGAAACGACTTTTCCAATGCCAAGTCGACCCATATATGGAGAGTAATCAATGGTATTGACCTGCATCTGCAAAGGAGCATTCGCATCTCCATGTGGCGCAGGAATACTGCTGACAATCTTTTCAGATACAGGATCCATATTATCATTCTTAGCGCCAAGATTTGTCAATGCATACCCTTCTTTGGAGGAAGCATACACAACCTGAAAATCCAGCAATTCATCAGGGGCCTCAAGCTTTACAAAAAGGTCAAAAACCTTATCAACAGCCCAGTCACAGCGGGCAGCAGGCTTATCAATTTTATTAATAACGACAATAACCGGTAAATTTATTGCCAGGGCCTTTTTCAAAACAAAGTAAGTCTGCGGCATAGGTCCTTCCTGGGCATCTACCAGCAAAAGACATCCATCAGCCATACGCAGAACACGCTCCACCTGACCGCCAAAATCGGCATGACCAGGGGTATCAATAATATTGATCCAGTAATCTTTATAACGATAGGAACCGTTCTTAGAGGCAATAGTAATACCGCGTTCACGTTCCAGATCCATTGAATCCATGAGCCTCTCGGCCACATCCTGATTTTTACGGAACATCCCGCTCTGCTGAAACAGCTGATCTACCATTGTTGTTTTGCCATGATCAACATGGGCAATAATTGCTACGTTCCTGATCTTGCTCTGGTCCATCGTATATTCTCTTCTTGGTCTATAGTGCATTAATAAAAAAGATGATGATCATAGTGTACTCAAACAAGATATACAACAAAAAAGATTTTACTTCCTTTAATAGTGAAACTTCCAAGGTAATTTGTTATCTTTCCTGATTGTATTTCTTATGACTTTTCACTTTGTATAAAGGCTGTCTTTAATAATTAGATTTTTTGGTTGAGAGCAAGAAACAGAAAAATAAATGAGCACAGCATATTCGGTATATGTGAGCATTATTTATTTTTCTGTGACGCAGCTATCGGCGAAAAAGGCAATTATTCAAGATGGCCTAACGATATAAACAGATGACAAACACACACAATTATGACTGGGCTATTGACCGTGACTACTGCGGTCAAATTCTTCGTGGCCGATATTCGACAGCGCTCAAGAAAAGGGTTGCCAGCTACATATCCCTCTTTCGGAACATCAACTCGACTGTAAACCCCACTATCCCCTATATCTCTGCCTGGAAAGACAGTGTAGACCGTTCAATATGGTATGAATTCGTCGGAACCAGGCTTCTCATGCTGCTCCAGTGTCAATCCTGTGAAGCCGCCGAATTATTCAGAGACTCGATTCATAAAAGATGTTCTTTTGAATTTTCTGACGACAACAGCATTATCAAGGAAATTCTGCTCAAAGAAAATCTAAATGGCATCCGCGGCAAATTACGAGATCAGGTAAAAAACACCGGCAATGTTGAGGCCGTTTATAAAGTAGAATTACGAGACAATTCCAGTGTCTGGCTCAAGGACCAGGCCACCCTGGAAACATTTCCTGATGATGGAGTCTGTCTCTCCATTGGCGCCCTCACGGATGTAACCAGAGAAATGGAGCTGGAAGAACAGCGCCAGCAGGAAGAAGACAAGTTACGCCTCAGCCACGCTGAACTTGAAAAGCAGCTCGAAAAACAGAACAAAAAGCTCTGGCAGACCCAGCTGGATATAGTCTACAGGCTTGCACAGGCTGCTGAGCTGCGGGACAACAATACCGGGCTTCACCTAACCAAGATGAGTTATTTCTGTAATATTCTTGCCAAGACTGCAGGGTTAAACTCCACCAAATCAACCCTGCTTTTCCATGCCACCCCCATGCACGATGTCGGCAAAATAGGTATTTCGGAGACTATTCTCCAAAAACCGGGCAAACTTTCGTCCAATGAGTTTGAAATCATGAAGACACACAGCTTCATTGGCGCCAAGCTCCTTTCCGGCAATGACTCCCCGCTGCTCAAGATGGCGCGAACAATTGCCCTGACCCATCATGAAAGATGGGACGGAACAGGCTACCCCAATGGCCTTTCAAGAGAAAAAATCCCACTCTCTGGCCGTATTGCCGCCATATGTGACGTTTTTGATGCCCTGGTATCGCAGCGACCCTACAAAAATGCATGGCCCCTCGATACCGCCTTTGCCGAAATCAAAAAAGGAAGAGGCACCCATTTCGATCCTCATCTTGTTGATCTCTTTCTTGACAACAAGGCCCAATTCAAAAATATCCATTCCCGTTTTTCAATGTAGGGAATTGCAAAGAAGCTCTCTCACCTTTTGGTCTATTTTCAAAATTGACATCCACGGCCGCATACTTTATTAATGCTCAGATCTTAGATGCTCCCCAGAGCTTAAAAGGGAACCTCGTGAAAATCGGGGACGGGCCCGCCGCTGTAATCCCACCCTTACTCGATAAGGGACTCCTTTCAACCTTGTGTGCCACTGCTTTATTGTTAAAAGTGGGAAGGCCGTTGAAAGGGAAGGAAAGTCAGAAGACCTGTCTAAGAACATAGGTGATTGCTCCCGTGGTAAAGGAGCAGCATTTTCAATCTGCGGAAAAATCAGGGAATCCCCGGATCAATTAAAACTGGTCCGGGGATTTTTTTTTGACTGGGCCAACAAAGAGATTCAATTAATATCTCAGGAGAATGAAATGAAGAAAAGAATGTCAATTCCCATGGCCCTCTTGTTCACTGCTGCGTTGAATAGCACAGCACAGGCGGCTGAAGACAACACTGTGACGACAGCCATTGATGAAGTTGTTGTTACTGCTACACGCACCGAGACAGACGTTAAAAAGATTGGCGGAGCATCAATCACAGTAATTACTCAAGATGAAATCCTTGCCAAACAGCAAAGTACTGTCCAAGAGGTTTTGAAAGGAATACCGGGTCTTGATATTATCTCCAATGGAGGGATGGGGACAAGTACCAGTATTTTTCTACGTGGATCAGACTCAAAAAACACATTGATCCTTGTAGATGGAATTATGTTTAATGACCCTTCTTTGAATAATCGGCAAAGCGACATTGCCAACCTGACCACAGACAATATCGAACGCATCGAAATTGTACGTGGTCCTATGAGTGTCCTTTACGGCAGTAATGCGGCAGCCGGTGTCATTAACATCATTACCAAAAAAGGAACTGGAGTTCCGAAAACTACTTTAGGCTTTGAGGCTGGTTCCTATAACACCTGGAAAATTCATGCCGGTAATTCAGGCAGCACTGATCGTCTTGATTATTCACTGAATGTATCTCATCTAAACAGCAAAGGTTTCTCAACCGCAAATAATGACAATGATGATATTCCCCATGCAGGAAACACATCTGAAGAAGATGGTTATGAAAATTCGTCCATTTCAGCTAAAGCAAATTATGAAATCACCCCTAATTTTGACCTGGTAGCCTCCATGCGCTACATGGACTCTGAAATCGAAGAAGACGATTACGGTAGCGGATATATCGGAGATCGCTTTACAGCAGCAGGTCCTCCATTATGGATTTCTTCGCCAGATCCTACAGGGAGCAAAAAAATGCATACTGACAGTGAGCAATATTTGGGGCGGGTCGATGCAAAAAATAAATTTTCAAATGACTTTCTTAATTCAAACTTCTACTATCAATTTTCCAGGCACGACAGGCAAAGCTACAACAATGACGGAAATAAATCGTTTGATTTCACAGGAAAGAGCCAGGAGGCTGGCTGGCTGGGTACTTTTGCCGTAAGTGATAACAATGACCTCACCATAGGTACATCCTTCTTTGAAGAGAAAATGAAAAGTAAATCTTCAGATATCAAAAAAGATGCTGATATTACAAGCGTATGGGCTCAGGAACAAGTGACCCTGCCAGGAAACATAGAAATTATAGCTGCTCTTCGTTATGACGACCACGATAGCTTTGGGAGCAAAACCACCTACCGGATTGCCCCCTCCTATTTCACTGATTTCGGGACATTATTAAAGGCCAGCTTTGCAACAGGCTTTAGAGCACCATCCCTATACGAACTCTACGACTCAACATATGGAAATGAAAACCTTGATCCTGAAAAGAGTAAGGGATGGGATGTCGGCTTTGAACAGGAGGTTGCTGATGGGACAGTGTTATTCGGTGCAACCTACTTCGCCCTCACCTTTAACGACCGCATTGGCTATGATAGTTTTACATTTCAATCCATTCAGGTAGATGGGGATACAAAAACAAAAGGCGTAGAAACTTTTATTCAATGGCAGCCCAGTGAAACTCTTTCCTTTCTTGCCAATTATACATACACAGACACCAAAGACCCTGATGGCGAAAGACTTGTCCGGAGGCCAATGCATAAGATTTCATTAGGCACGCAATACCGTTACAAAAAGGCATTATTCAACTGCGACATCAGATGGGTTGATGAGCGCGACACCAGCAGTTTCGAAACTGACTTAAATGGTAATCCAGTTGAGACCCTGGATTCATATACACTGGTAAACATAGCCGCAAGCTATGACCTGAACGAGACAGTGCAACTCCAGGCAAGAATCGATAACTTTTTTGATGAAGAATATGAAGAGGTTTGGAGCTATGCGACTCCTGGATTTTCCGGATATGCTGGTATCAAAATGACGTTCTAGACACCAGACACCTTTGGCTCCTGCATCCGCGACAGGATCAGGAGCCACCTTTTGGAGAGGAAAAAAAACAAATGACCTTCATTGATTTTTTCAATAACGGCGGCCCCGTCATGTGGCCTCTCCTTGCATGTTCCATCATCGTGCTGACCGTTATTATTGAACGAGCATTTTTCTGGATAAGCATCGAAAAACAACGAAGTCGCAGCTTGTTAAATGAAATACTTGCCATTGCAGAAGAGGGTAATTGGCAGCTTATCCGGGAAAAATCAAAAGGCTGCAAGGATTATGTCATTCGGGTATTAACTGTCGGAATTATGCACCGGGAGTATGACATGGTCAAAGCCATGGAGGCTGAAAGCCAGGTCTCCATCAAAAAAATGTCCAGATATATGTCTATCCTGGATACGATGATTACCGTTGCACCTCTTCTTGGAATATTCGGAACAGTTCTCGGAATCATCTCATCATTTAAAATTCTCGGTACAAGCGGTATTGCTGACCCCAAACTTGTTACCGCCGGTATCGCCCAGGCACTGATCACCACTGCCTCAGGCCTTGGAATTTCGTTAATCACTGTCTTTCCCTATAACTATTTCAACAGCAGAATTGAAAATGCCGTCCATATCATGGAAAAGTACGCCACCAGCCTTGAAGTTGTTTATGACAAACTGCAAGGAAGGAAGGACTCATAATGAAAATAAGACGTGGCATAAAAAAACAGCCGCGTATCGAGATGCTGCCTCTTATTGACATCGTCTTTCTTCTCCTCGTCTTTTTTATTTATGCCATGTTGTCAATGAGCATTCATCGCAGTCAGCCTGTGCAGCTTCCAAAATCCAGCTCCATCCAGCTTGACACCGATAAAGCCATATCTGTCACCATCCAGGATCAAGGAGGAGTCATTACTCTTTTTGTTGACGAAGAAAAAGTGCCTATGAACTCTCTCACTGCAGTTCTCCTGGAAAAAACAGAAAATAGAAAAAAAGAAAAAAGTAAAGTACAGGTCTTCGGTGACCAATCCGTTTCTTATCAGGATTTATTCCAGGTACTGGACAGCATTAAGGCCTCCGATATTCATGATATTGCCCTTACCGCTGAAAAAACACAAACAAAAGAATGAATCGGCTGCTCATAGCATTTATAGCTGCTTCTGGTCTGCATGGCCTCTTATTTTTCGCTCCTTTTACAGACCCTGAAATAAGATCACCACACCCCCTCTCTTTCCAGAAAATTTCAGTCTCTCTAGCTGACAGCAACCAGCCGTTCTCTCGCAAAAAGGACTCGCCCGGCGAGGAGAAAATCGAAGCCAAAAAAACTCCTCAGCCAACCAGGAATGAAAAAAGGACACCCAGGGAAACAGAAGTTCTGCCACCAGAGCTGGTTGACAATATAATCAACACATTACAACCCATACAAAAAAAGAAGGTTTCTCAGGAGAAAGCAACCGAAAAAGTCCCTGTATTTCCTGTTAAAACAGAGAATGACCTTTCTACCGAGTCAGAGGTAATTCAGGAAAACGACCCTGGGCAAGCCAAAGCATCTGCGGAGGAAACCAAAAATAATAAGCAGCACTCATCTCCAGCCGCACATATACAAAAAGCTGTTCCACTTCAGCACACAAATGTCCCACCGCCATATCCCCATTCAGCAAGGCTGCGGGGCCTTGAAGGTCTTGTGGAAATCAATGTGCTTGTAGACAGTAATGGAAAAGTCAAAGAACAGCAATTAGTGCTGTCAAGCGGTTACAGCATATTGGACAGGGCCGCTTTAAAAGCGGTGCGAAAATGGAATTTCTCACCAGGAATAAAAAACGGCAAAATACATGAAATGTGGGTTACAGTACCTGTTCGTTTTCAATTAATTAACAAGTGAAAAATGCAGATTAAAAATTCATTCTTTCTTAAAATATTCGCGCTTGTATTTGCCTTTAGCTTGGCACAATCCTCGGCCCACGCAAGGGAACTTATTGATCAGGTTGGCAGATCAGTCAATGTCCCTGAGGAGCCGAGGCGGATTGTCTCTCTCATGCCCAGTGTAACTGAAATGGTGTATGATCTTGGCGCAGGTGATCTTTTAGTTGGAGCCACGCTCTATGCCACTTTCCCTCCTGAGGCATTATCTCTTCCCAGGGTCGGCTCCTATAACCATCTTGATGTTGAAAAAATCGTCAGGCTCCAGCCGGATCTTTGTCTTGCTGTAAGGGATGGAAACCCTATTCATATTGTTGATAAATTGGTCGCCCTTGGTGTTCCTGTCTTTGTTCTTGACCCCCGTACACTTGAGGAAATTAAAGAATCAGTGTTTCTCCTGGGGCGGGCTCTCGGAATGGAAAAAAATGCCGCAATAATAGCTGTCGACATGGACAGACGGCTGGCTGCCATCGATAATACTGTCAAACTTGCCAGGTTTTCTCCCAAGGTTTTCTTCCAGATTGATGCTGCCCCCATAATATCCGCTGGTTCCAACACCTTTATAGACCGGCTCATTGTCAGAGCCGGAGGAATCAATATGGCAAGCGGTCCAAAACCATATCCTCGGTTTTCCTGGGAGGATATTCTTAAAATGCAGCCAGAGCTGGTTATTATAGCCTCCATGGCTGGTGGGCATACTACTGAAGAGCTCAAAGCCGGTTGGGAAAAATGGCCGCAGATACCTGCTGTTAAAAATAACAGGCTGTATGTCGTAGATGCTGATCTCTTTGATCGGCCCATTCCCAGACTCATTGACGGCCTTGAACGGTTACTGGAAATACTGCACCCTGAATTAAAATCTACTGCAATTTCAAAGCACCAGACTCAATGAAGATGACCTTTACCAAAAAACTTACAGCAACAACTCTGCTGTTATCTTCAGCTCTTGTTGTTTCATCGATAATGGGCCTTACCTCAGGCTCTTCTGGTGGAATTCAGGAAGTAATTAAGTTGATCAGTGGTGAGACCGACACGACCCTTTCAGTTATAATCTGGCAGATCAGGCTGCCCCGCGTTATCCTGGCAGCCACTGTTGGTGCGAGTCTCTCCCTTGGCGGCCTTGTTTTTCAGGCACTGCTCCGTAACCCCCTGGCTGAACCTTACATATTAGGGGTATCGGGAGGATCTGCTGTAGGAGCCATAGGCGGAATGCTTTTGGGATTTTCGCTTTTCCCCGGTGTGACTCTTTCTTCCTTTGCAGGTTCAATGCTGACATTACTGCTTGTGCTTGGGTTGTCCAGCGGCCAGATGGGGTTAAGAAAGGATTCCCTGCTTCTTGGCGGAGTTATGGTTAATGCCTTTTACAGTGCTGTAATCACTTTCTTGATTTCCCTTTCACAGCAAACTTCCCAGATTCATCATATCCTGTTCTGGCTCATGGGTGATTTCTCAATGATGAGTATGGAGCAATGGCCCCTTCTGTTACCGGTTATTCCATGTTTTCTTATCATTGCCAGCCAGGCGCGCCCCATGAATCTTCTCCTGCTGGGTGAAGAAAGTGCTGCCACCATGGGGGTTGATATTCGCAAGGTCAGACTTCTCCTGCTCGTAACCACTTCCTTCATGGTAAGCCTGGTCGTCTGCCAATCAGGTCTGGTTGGCTTTGTTGGCCTGACAGTCCCTCATATCTTCAGGATGATTTTAGGCTCAGACCATCGACTGCTTATACCAGCATCCCTTTTAGGAGGAGCTTCGTATATGATTTGCTGTGACTTATTGGCCCGCACGATCTCTTCTTCAGGGGAAATTCCGGTTGGGATTATTACTGCCTTGATCGGTGCACCACTCTTTATCTTCCTCCTCTGGAGGTCACAGAGATGAGTGCCGTTACGGTTCGAGATCTCAGCCTGTCTTTTCGACACACTCCTGTTTTGAGAAATATTTCTTTGGAAGTACAACCAGGTGCTTTTTTCATGATAATAGGCCCGAACGGGGCTGGGAAAACGACGTTATTGAAGGTACTTGCAAACCTCATTGCCTCGGACAAAGGGAATATCGAAATCCTGGGGAAACCCTTATCTTCCTACTCCAAACGCCAACTCGCCCAAGTAACTGCCATGGTACCTCAACAGGTTACTACGGATTTCCCCTTTACCGTTGCAGAAACTGTTCTCATGGGCCGATCGCCGCATATTGGCCTCCTGGCCATCGAAGGAAAAGAGGATGTAGACATCGCCAATCAGGCCATGGAATTCACAGATGTGGCTCATCTTGCAGACCGTAAATTGGATCAGGTAAGCGGCGGTGAGCGCCAGCGAGTTATTATTGCCCGTGCGATCTGCCAGCAAACGAAAATCATTCTACTCGATGAACCCACAGCAGCACTGGACCCTTCCCACCAGCTCAAGATAATGGACCTGATGGAAAGACTACGAAGAGAACAACAGATCACGGTCATCATGGTATCCCATGATCTCAACCTGGCAGGCATGTACGGCCAGCAGCTCTTGCTTCTGAAAAATGGAAAGATAGAAAAAACAGGAACTCCCCAGGAAGTCCTGACCCAGGAACAGCTCACATCGAGTTATAACTGCAGCCTTTTTGTTGACGAAAACCCTATAACGCAAAAACCACGGGTCAATCTGGTTCCTGAGAAATAATTAAGGCTGCCAGAGAACTCAGAAAAAAGATAACCACCTGTTATCACCATAACACCCGTATCCTCTCTTCCTCTTGGTTCATATATACAGTAGTTATGTAGCGGGTTTAATTATGTTGTGTATCTTGTAGGTCTTCTTC
>JACKQG010004987.1_pt1 | contig 14988 bp, 21 predicted proteins | sample 8237621 | NCBI WGS metagenome assembly JACKQG01 (sample SAMN15677084, study PRJNA649215) | marine metagenome | biome: marine; feature: Black Sea; material: saline water; isolation source: suspended particulate matter (SPM) from the Black Sea western gyre | collected 2013-06-09/2013-06-10 | depth... | reverse complement strand
CATTCCCCGCAATTCGTGGCTTGAGTCGAAGCTACGGCGAACAAAGGCAGTCCGCGACGCGGCAAAATCAAACGGCATTACGTTTTCCGCGCGACCGGTCGACGGCCGCGGCCGATGGGAGCGACAGAAGGGCACCGAGAAATGAGAACGCACCAGAACCCACTATTTGCCGACCAGGCAGACGCCCACGCCGATATGTCCACGCTCGAAAGCCCGACGGTGTTTGTCGATCGACGCCGAGGCAAAACCGCCAAACGGATGATTCGAGACGCCCGGCGAATGGATACAGCGGCGGAAGCCGTGGCAGACTTCGACCACGAAACTACGATTCACGGCCTGACGAAGGGGCAATTTTCGCTGATCGACGTACTGACCGCGCTGATCAAAACGACCGGCCCAGCTTCCCTCGATATCTCCACCTGGACGGCCGCAAAGACTGACGTAACCACCGTTTGCCAATGGCTACGAACCGGCGGGCTCACATCTTCCCGCTGGCTGGTCGATCTAACGTTCCAGCGGCGGACTCCAGAGCTTGCTACGCTCATTCGCGAGCTATTTGGACGTGAGGCTATTCGCGTTGCGCAAAACCACTGCAAATTCGCGATCCTCCGAAACGAGGAATGGGCCGTTGTGATCCAGACCTCGATGAACCTGAATTTCAATCCACGCTTCGAAAACTTCACGGTGGCACATGACGAAGAACTCGCAGGTTTCTACGGGGAAATCTTCGACGAAATCTGGGAAAAGCAAAGCCGATCCATCGCAAGCAACCGGCCCTACGACATCCACAAGCACTTCGCTAACGACCTGTAAGCCAGCGGAGCAGGTGCTATTGTGGCTGATCGAAGGACAACGAACCGAGGACATACGCCATGCTGCCAAGGAGCGATTTCCAAGGCATAGTGCGGAAAAACTGATAGCGGAGGCGACTGATCATCTAGCCACGGTGGCCAATGCAGACACGACGGTTATCAAGGGCTGGTGCTTCGAAGCGTACCGCGAATTGTACCGCCGGATGGTTGACGTTGGCGACTACAAGGGGGCCATTGCCGCAATCAAGGAACTACGAAAAGAGTGTTCGTAACCACAACAAAAGTCAAGCCACGGCGACGATCGACCGTGGACACCGCAAGGGCTCGCGACCGGGAAGCCAAGCGGAAGAGCTACGCGGTCGGCAAGGATGTTCAAATCACAACGCTGACGACGGAGCTACTGGCGTTGCGACTACAGTTGGAAGCAGACGACGAGGCTTGGCTACAGTATTTTTTTGTGGACGTGTTCACCTATTCTTTCGTCGATCAACAAAAAGAGATGATTGCAGCGATCGGACAAGCGGCACGCATCGGCGGCGATCAGGCTTTGGCGGCGAGCCGCGGCGAGGGCAAGACGACCATTTTTGAATGCCTCGCCACCAAATTCGCATTGTCCGGCGTGATCAGCTATACGGTTCTGTTTGCGGCGAATGGGCCGAAGGCGGGCGAGTCGTTGAAGAACATTCGCGATCCGCTGGAGGCGATCGGCGACTACACTGGAAGCGAAACTTCAGAGCGGTTGCTCCGGCTTTACCCGGAGGTTTGTGAGCCGATTCACGCACTCGAGGGGGCGCCACAGCGAGCCTACGGACAGACGGTGAGCGGGAAACGATTTGACACGGGCGAGCCGTTTGAAATGGTAGCCAGCCGGTTTTCTTGGTGCGGTGATTCGATCCTACTGCCCAACGTACCGGGCTCACCGGGCGCTGGTGCTGTGATCGCAACTCGTGGTCTTGATGGCGAGATCCGCGGAGCCAAGCGAGGGACGAAGCGAGTGCAGTTGGCGGGAATCGACGACCCGGACACCGAGGAGACCGTCAACAGCGAGGATCAGGCAAAGAAACTGGAGAAGCGGATTGACCGAGGCATCGCGGCGCTGGGCGGACAACGGCGCCGGGTGGCTCGCGTGATGCTGACGACGTGCCAAAATCAGACTTGCGTGAGCTACAAGTTCACCGACCCGAAAGAAAAGCCATCGTGGCATGGGCGGAAGTTTCGGTTCCTGATCGAGAAGCCGACCCGAATGGACCTATGGCAAGAGTACGTGGCCCAGAGACAGGCGGATTTACAGGATGGCGATCGGGAAGGCAGAACGGCACACAAATTCTACCTCGACAACCGGAAGGCGATGGAGGCGGGGGCTGTTGTCTCGAATCCGCACCGCTACGACCCAGAGCAGTTGGATGACGGGACGCGACGCGAAGAATCAGCGTTACAATTTTACTACAACGAGGTTGCGCGGATCGGACTCGAAGCTGTAGAAACCGAATATGATAACGACCCGCCAGAGGAACTTGGCCCGGTCGAATCGGGGATCACGCCGCGACGAATTCAGAAACAGCTATCGGGCTTCGACCGCAAGGCTATACCGGACGGATGCACGATCGTTACGCAGGGAATCGACATACGCAAGATTGCGTTACACTGGATTGTGCGAGCATGGCGACCAGGCGAACCAGGGCAACCGTGGGATTGCTTCACTGTCGACTACGGCATCACGGAGATATTCGGCACGACACCCGGATCAGACGAGGGCGTAGGCGAGGCGATCGTCAGGGCGTTGCACGATCGCAAGGACCGGGTTACAGCAGAGCCTTACGAGTTGCCGATTGACTACACGCTGATCGACTCGGGGTACCGAACGGAAGATGTCTATCAGTTCTGCGATGAGGCCGGATTAGGATTCTACCCGGCCATCGGGCACGGCCGATCATCAGGAAACATCACCACGAACTTTCGATCCCCGGTTGCGTCCAGTCCGCAAAAGGTAATCGGGTGGCGATTCTTTCTGGCGATTCGGCCTAACGGGACCGGCTGGCTCGTTCACATGGACGCGGATCACTGGAAGGCGTGGGAGCATGACCGCTGGATGTCCGACCCAGACAAGCCGGGCGGCATGACGGTATTTGGCACTAAGACACCGTGGGAGGATCGGCTAGGGCCTGACGAGAAAGGGCATCACGCTTTCGCGCGGCACATCTGTGCTGAAATCGAAGTCGAAGAACCAGACAAAAACGGTGTAATGAAACGCTACTGGAAACCGAAATCCGATAATAACCACTGGTTTGACGCGGCCTACCGCTCGAATGTAGCGGCGGCAATGGCCGGCGTGCAGATGACGGGCATGTCGATAATTGAAGCAGACACAGAAGAGGCGGGCGACGAGGGACCAATCGTGAATTTGACAAGATAGGAGTTGACAATGGCAAGGAAACGAGCATCGAGGAAAGCAACGGCGGCAGAGAAAATAAGGGAGGTGGCTCCGCCTGCGCCGGCGGCAGAGCAGGCAGGCAAACCTAACGCGGTCATACCGGACGATTTTTTCGACAGCCCGGCAAATAAGCCGGTCCCAGAGGTGGCTCCGCCTGCGGTTCAGCCGGAACTTCAGCCAGCAGAATTGGCAATGGTGGCCATCGAGATTCCCCTGGCAAAAGCCGAAGAAGCGGATGGATACAAGCTGCGGAAGGTGGAGGTGAAGTTTACAAACGCTGATCAAAGGCTCGCGTTTAAGAGATTGTCAATCGCCCTGGATCGGCAAAAAGCAACAACGAAAGACGGCAAAGCGGTAGTCGTCACGAGGCCGGCACAGGCGCTTCGATGGCTATTGGAGCAGTTTTGTCCGAACGCGGAAGTTTGAAAAAAACGACATGGATGGCTCGTTTCTCAGTTGCCCCCCAACTGGATATATGACTATATTCCAGCATGGCAACGAGTTTAGCGACCGCTCAAGATGCATATCTTGACAACGCCGATTACGACTCTGACGGCTCTGTAGCCAAGGCCAAGCTATTCCGCACGGCCTGCCGTCAATTGCTCGTTTTGCTTCCGGCCGATCAGTCACGGCGGGCCGGCAATAACACACAGCAAGTGAGCTTCGACCCGGCGATGCTACGGCAATCTCTGCAAGAGGTCGAGGCGTGGTTGGCTCTCAATGACACGTCTACTCCGGCCGTTGTTCATCCCGACTTTTCCTATGCGCGGGGTGACATATGACGCGACGGTTGGACGTAGGCAGCCCGACGCTAAACGATGCTTTTGAGCAACTCCGCGCGGACTACGACATCTCAAAGTCAACGCGGTTTCGCCGATCGCGGGCCGGCGTATCAGCAACCGGGCGATCTGCTGACTATCATTTCAAATCTGAAACGCAATTCCTGCGGGCGATGGAACTGTCGAGGGATATCGACCGAAACGATATCGTGATCGGGCAAGCCGTCGACCGGCTGGTGGACAACATAATCCAAGATGGCTTCACGCTTGATCCACAATCCGAGCCACAGACCGAGCAAGACCGACAAGCCGACAAGCCGAAAAAGAGCAGCCTTGACGCCGATCTGGCCCACCGCTGGAAAGAATGGGCCGAGGAGCCGGACGCCTGCGATCTGGCCGGAGAACATGACTTCCACGAGATCGAGCGGTTGACGTTGCGGCACACGATCGTCGATGGCGATATCATCAACCTGCCCGTGGCGGATGCGGGGGCGCTGGAGTGTTGTGAGGCTCACCGGATGCGGACACCGTACAACACCACGCGAAATGTGGTGATCGGCGTACTGCTGAATGAGGCGACGCGCAAGCGCGAAGAATACTGGCTGACACGGGAAGATATCGGACTATACGGCTCGCTGTCCCGGGTCTCCGACGTGATCCGCTACCCGGCCAGACAACGCGATGAGATCACCGGACGCGAGGAACGATCGGTAATCCACTGCTACCACCCCCGGCGAGTCAGCCAGACGCGAGGCTTCACAGCGTTCGCACCGTTCGCCATGGCCACCGAGCACCACGACGATTTGCAGTTCGCCCAATTGATCAAAGCCCGCGTAGCAGCATCCTATGCGATCCTCGAAGACTTGCCTATGGCATTGCCGGGCGGCGTCGGCTCGGCCGGGGCTCGCACCGGGGAACGCGACACGGAAACGCTGGTCGACGGCGAATCGCGAACGCTCGAAGGACTCGGGCCGGGGATGCGGTATCGTTCACGGGCGGGTGGCTCACTAAGAGGATTTTCGCCGAACATTCCGAACCCGGAATTTTTCGAGCACTCAATGCTGATCTTGACACTAATTTCCATCAACCTCGGGCTCCCGGTCCAGTTGCTTTTGCTTGATCCGAGACAAACGAATTTTTCCGGCTGGCGTGGTGCGATGGATCAGGCCCGACTCGGCTTTCGAAAGTTTCAGCGGTGGCTATCCACGTCTTTTCATGCTCGTGTCTACCGCTGGAAAGTCCGTCAATGGATGTCCGAAGACCGGGCGATGCAAGCGGAGTATGAGCGGATCGGGCGGCAATTGTTTGCCCACCGTTGGAATCCACCACGCTGGCCATACATTCAGCCAATGGAAGATGCGTCGTCGGGCTTGCTCCGCGTTCGGAGTTACCAGACTTCGCAACGGCGACTCGCGGCAGAAAACGGTTGCGACTGGGGTGAAATTTCTGCCGAGAACCTCCAGGATAACGCGGGCGTGATTCGCGGCGCCAAGCAGGCGGCCAGTGTGATCAATAAAGAATTCGGCGACGACGGCGACCCGGTAAGCTGGCGAGACGTGTTGGTTCTGCCGACACCAGATAACGTGTCTGCGAGCATCACGGACAGTGAGAAACAAGAGCGAAACTCGGCATCACCCGCGGAGGCAAATGATGAGCAATAAGTTTGCGGTTGTGATGAAAGCCGACGTTCCAGAAATGACGATGTACGATTCCTTTTCGCGATTCGACGGAATTTCTGCATCAATGGTTTATGGTCGACTGAAAAAGCTAGGCGACGTTAAGCGGCTGCGAGTGCGGCTAAATTCGTCGGGCGGGTCAATCATCGAAGGCACCGCAATTTACAACATTCTGAAAAACCACCCAGCCCGCGTTACTGTAACGATCGACGGCATTGCTGCATCAATGGCATCTGTGGTCGCGATGGCCGGTGATGAGATCGAAATGGGCGAGGGTGCCTATATGATGATCCACGATCCGCTTGGCGAAGAAATCGGAACAGCCGCCGAGCTTCGCGACATGGCGGATACGCTTGATAAGATGCGAGGTCAGCTCGTCAGCATCTACGCCAACAGAACCAGACAGGACGAAAAACAAATTAAGAAATGGATGGCTGAAGAAACGTGGATGACAGCCGACGAGGCAATTGCGAATGGTTTCGCTGACAGGTCCGTTAAGGGTCTAAAAGTCGCCGCATCAGCAACGGCGTATTTTGATAATGTGCCCGAAGTGTTGCTTCACAGAGAACAACCGAGGGCGGAAGGCAAACCACCAGAAAAAGAGGGAGACGTATCCATGAGCGATACGAACGACAAAAAGACTCCGCAGCCGGCGACGTATGCGGAAATTAAAGCGGCTTGCGTAGGTGCTGATCGCGACTTCATCGGCCAGCAAGTCGAGGCGAGTGCGACGGCAGAAACGGCCGTGGCTGCGTGGATGTCCACACTACAGGAGCGGGCCGACGCGGCAGAGAAAGCCAAGGCAGAAGCCGACGAGAAGGCCGCTGAAGCCAAGGCAGAAGCCGAGAAAGCCAAAGCAGAAAAGCCGGGCGTCAAGATGCTTGGCAGTGGCGGAAAGAAAACAACCACCGATGACGCGGACCCCATCGGTGCCTTTCGGCTGGCGGTCGAGGAAAAAATGAAGCTGAACATGACCAAGTCAGACGCGGCGCGTGCCGTTGTTGGCGAGCAGCCGGAACTGCATAAAGCGTACGTCGAAGCGCACAACGAGCAAGTGCGGGCGTAGGCATTGGCAGGACAACTCAACAACTCATAAGCTGGAGATAATCAGATGAGTCAAACAATTGATGGTGCGAGGAAAACTTTCCTTTCCGGCGAAACGGCCGGTGCAAACCTCCGCTGGTATATCAGCGATGCTTCGACTTCGCCGAAGACCGTGAGCTTGTGCGATGCTGCTACGCCATCTATCGGTGTGAACGAAGACGCGGTACTCGTGTCCGGCGATCGCGTAACGTTGACCCTCGCAAACAAAGAGGGCACGCAGAAGATGGTAGCGGCCGGTGCGATCACTGGCGGTAACAAAGTCTACGCGGCGGCTGATGGCGAGATCGCGAGCAGCGGCACGATTCTTGAAGGCACGGCCTTTGAGACATGCACGACCGACCAAGACATTATCGAAGTCATGCCCACCTTCGGCGAAGACGTTGACGAAGATTGGGCAGACGATGAACTGATGCAATTTGGCACAGGTGACGATGCCGCCCTTCTGTGGTCAACCGGCGATGCCAGCAATCACGCAATGGTGATTGCCATTGGCGACACTTCGCAGCAGTTGCACATCACGGACCTTGCCGCAAGGGCGACGGACTGGGCGCGGGCGGCGGGCACTCACCCCGAAGTGTCGATCCACTCGAACACCACGCCAGCGACGGACTATCTGCGAATCGGCGACCACGATGGGACGGAAGCCGACATTGACTTGGTGGGCGGGACTTCGCTGGCGCTGAAAATCGCTGGAACGGAATACGCATCGCTTCGCGTGACCGGCCTCGCGGTTGGCACCTACGTTGTGGCGAGCGGTACGGCTGGCACGGACCAGCTAACGCTGAAATCGACCGGCACGGCACCCGCTGGCACCGGGGCGAACGTCGGGCATTTGTACGCCGATTACGAAACCGATGACGATGAGCTTTTCTGGCTCTCGGGCACCGTCGGTACGGCGACTCAACTCACGACCTAAGCAAGAGGGCATTATGCAGAAGCCAAAACAGCTATCGATGGACGGGCCGGCGATTGGCACGGCCCCTCGGTTTGAACAGATCTTCCACCAGGATTTTCGGCACTGCACTTGCGAAATGCCGATGCTGTCGAAAAAGTGGAACGAAGCCCTCGGCACGTTCGTTGCGATCCGTCTTTGCTGCTTGGCGAAGGCCGTCGAGGAGTTAACCGGGCTGAAGATCTACGAAGTTCACGAGTTCGCACCGCGATGGGAATGGGACTGCAGTCAGATCCAAGAGTGTGCCGATCCGGATGGATCTACCACCACGGTTTACCAGCCGCGTGGGAAACCTCCGGCGTGGCTATTGGAGCGAATGCAGCAAAAGGGCATTCGCGTTTACAACTTACCGGAAGAATAACTAACACCTTGGGGCCGTCGGTAATCCGACGGCTCTTCTAGGGTCGCCTCGGGATTGATCCCCCGAGTAGCAGCCCGAACTGCTTGGCCTTCGGGGGTCGCGCGGAGAACCGCACGGCCCCTTTTTATTTGGAGATCAAGCAAATGCCAAGTCCACGCACGACACTCAACGGCTATCGTCCTGACTTGGGGATGATGCTGCAGTTTGACGACGCGATGAACCGCAATGGATTCGTCGCCAACCAAGTGGCCCCTGTGATAGAGGTGCCTGAGCAAAAGGGCACCATCGGAGTCATTGAACTGAAGCAACTTCTGAAGGAGCCGGAGACGGGCCGCAACTCGCGCGGCGACTACAACCGCACCAGCTACCAATTCGTCGACGAGACCTACGAGACCTTCGAGAACGGCCTCGAAATGCCGATCGACGATCGACGGTCAAAAATCTATCGCAACTGGTTTGACTTCGAAGTCATGTCGGCGCGAATTGTGCTGGATCAGGTCTTGCGAGCGTATGAAAAACGCGTAGCAGATTTGCTCTACAATGCGACGACGTTTGCCAGCTACACTACCGCCGTCACGAACGAATGGAACGACTGGACCAATGCCACCCCGTTGACGGACGTCATCAAGGGAAAGCGTTCCATGTGGGCGGCCGTGGGGCTTTATCCGAACGCGCTGATCATCAACAAGCGACAGTTTGATTCATTGCGTATGAATGCGCAGGTCATCGACAAGCTGGAGTCCGGAGGAGCCGGCCAGACCGTCGTGCCCGGTGAAATCAGTAAGGCCCAGCTTACAGCATGTTTTGACCTGGACCAAATTATCGTCTCTGATTCAGCCCGTGATTCTGCCAACGAAGGGGCATCCGTCAGCATCGCCCCGATGTGGTCCGACGAGTACGCCATGCTCGCGCGCATCGCCCGGACAAATAATCCCGAGGAACCGAGCCTTTGCCGCACGGTTCACTGGGGCGAGGATGGATCGTCAATCGGCGGCACGTTGGAAACGTACTATTCCGACCCGACGCGCGGCGACGTTATCCGCGTGCGACACGAAACAGAAGAGCGGCTGTTTTACACGGCGCTTGGATACTTGTTCTCGAACGTGATTGACGCTGCCGGCGGAGATGATGTACCGTAATGGCGACCCCGTTTGATACGCTGTTTACTGCGACTGCTGCGGCCGTGCTGTCGGAGCAGTTTGCAGAAACGATATCGGTTCAGCGTGGTTCACTATCCACGTCGGGCGTGACCGCGCAGGGGTTTCCGGGGCAAGGGCAGAAAACCAGTGAGCATGGTTATGTGCTCGCGACGTTTGACACTTGCGACTGGATTATTTTGGTTTCGGACTACTTGATCAACGGCGAGGCCGTTGATCCGAGCGGCGGCGATTTGTTCACCGATGGCGATGACAACGAATGGGAAGTATTGCCGCTGGAGAATAAGCGAACCCACGAACTGATCGAAGGCGGAAACGCCTGGCTGATCCACACGAAAGCAGTGCAGAATACATAATGGCCGATCCGGTTATCGTAGATGTTGCTGAGGCGATGGTTGCCGCGATCGAAACGGAGCGGGACGCGGATGGATTTGAGACGGCGGGATTCGAACCCGATTGGGACTTTGCAGGGAGGGCGGCGAGCAACGAACTGCAGGACAACGATATCCACGTCACGGTGTTTGTGCCTCGCAAATACGAATTGATTGACCGCGTTAGCCGGACGGAACTTGAATATGTCGTCAAAATGGAAATCGACATCCGGCAGAAGCTCGGTCAATCGAGCCAAAACGAGAAGGGCGAGATCGACCGGGACGAATTGCGGCTGTTGTCGATGTTGACGGAGCAGATACACGTTTTGTTTTTCACTAACCAGCGGCTTACGGCAGGTAGCAATAACGCGTTGTGGATTCCGACCTATGAGGGAATTAGCGCAGTGTCGGAAATCGCAACGGTCGGCAGTTTCCGCGATGTGCGCGAGACGCGTGAGTTTTACGGGCTGTGTTTTGAAGTGTTCCAGGTGACGGCATGATCGGAACCAAAGTGACATTCCGAAACGGCTCAAGCGTCGTGATCAAGCACGTCGAGCGCGAGAAGTACGAACACCTGACACACGCAGCCCGGTCGATCCGCAAGGACGCGGCGAAGTCGGTAATGAGGGCTCCGGGCGCGTCCGAAGAAGGCGAACCGCCGCACACGCACCGAGGCGCCTGGTTCCGGCGGGCATTGTGGTACGACGTGGACCGCAAGCGGGAAGATGCGACGATCGGATTCCGGTTTAGCAAGATCGGAACCGTGGCGAGGACTCACGAATTTGGCGAGCGAGAAGAAGGGCGGAACTATCCTATCCGACCTACTATATACCCGGCACTGGAACGAAATATCGAACGCTTCCATCGTGATTGGCGAGCGTCGGTTGGTTAACCAAGGAGATCACAATGGCCAAAAAACGAGCAGGTTGGGAACGGATGCTTTATCGCGGGGCGTCTGGTTCGACAGCCGCCACAGCGATTGATGCGAACGTCCGCGACATCAACGTCAATACGGGGCCGGAGTTCAACGAGACGACCGATCGCGGGGCAGGGACCAACCTGCCGAAGAACACAGAGCAGGCGGTTGCGCTGAATTGCGAACTGACGTTCACGATGATCTACAAGGACACGGACGCCAACATGATCGCGTTGCTGGCATCGGCTCGCACGGGTTCCGTCCTGGCCTACAAGGTCGTGCGAATCAGCGGTGGGGAAACCGAGTTCGACGGCGACGGGTATATCGAATTCACTTCTCCCGGTCCACTCAAGGGCGGCATGGAAGTAGAGTTTACCGTGCACCCAACTGACGACGGCGGCCGAGCCTGGACCGTTGGCTAACGGAGATGTGAGCATGTTGCGGATTACGAAAGACACGTTGCGGCAACTCGGAGAGGCCAAGGGGAAACTTGACCTGGACAGCGGGCAAGTCTTCGTGGGCTTTGTCGGTCGCATTGATTTGGCTGACAAAATGTACGTTGGTGAAGTCCATTTCTCAGCACCCGGCGAGGAACCACCCGCCGACAGCATTTCGATCGGCGCGATCCTGGAACCGAAGGCAAAACAAAAACCGAAGGTAGCGAAAGCACCAAAGGAGACATCAGATGGCGACTCATAAACTCACTATTGCCGTCGAGGGCTCCGGCATTTCACTGACGAGAGACATCAGCGAAACGGGAACCGGAGTTGTTTTGATCGACGGCGAGACGGTAGCCGATAGTGTAACGGATCAGGTGTGCAATATCGACCTGGACGTTTCAGCGGTCAAGTCGTTCTACATTGTTTCCGACCAGAACATTACGGTCGAAACAAACGCGGTTGACGCTACTGGCGGAAACACGCTTTCTCTTATTGCTGGCGAGCCGTACATCTGGCACGTATCCTCCCTGGATTCGTTTTTGCTCACCCAGGATGTGACGATTGCGTATCTGACAAATGCGTCCGGCAGTACGGCAACCGTGTACTGCGTCGCCTGTTACGACGCTTCTCCGTAAGGGGCTGACATGCCTGGTTCAATAATTGGATCAATGAGTTTTTCCGGTGACGTGATACCGGCCGACGGCGCAATCACTAACGCTAAAATTTCATCATCCGCCGAAATCGCGAGAACGAAGCTGGCGTTAAATTCGGGCGTCAAATACATCGTCCCGTGGTCGGCGTTTCGCGTGCATGATGCGATCCAGACACTTCTGCCGTCGCCGTCGGCGAATGATGATTTAGGGTTTCCAGCAACGCAGACGCTGGGCACTGTTTCGTGGTATCTTGACACCTATGATCTCAAAACTCTTACGCAGGCTTGTTACGCTCGTTTTTGCTACGAGCTGCCAGCCGAATACGCCGACGGCGAAACGGTAACGCTGCGAATTCGCGCCGGCATGAAAACGACCATTGCGGACGGCTCGGCGACAATCGACGCAGAGGTATACAAGGCAGATCGCGACGGGGCGGTTGGTGCTGACATTTGTGCGACTGCGGCGACGACCTGCAACACTTTGGCTAACTCGGATGTGGATTTCACAATCACTCCCACCGGGCTCATAACGGGCGATATTCTCGACGTGAGAATTGCTCTGTCCGTGGTGGACACGGCGACGGCGACGGCGGTCATTGGCGAAGTGTTAGAGGTTGCATTCATGCTTGATATCCGCGGATGATTCAGAAAGGACGGCAATGGCGAAGTTTGCTGACTCGGGCGGTAAGGAACGGACGATCAGTTTCGACGCGTTCGTTTTGGACGAGGTTGAACAGGCGACCGGAATTGACCTTGCCGATCTATCCGGCAACGGTTACGCGACGATCGGCCAGAATTCAACGGCACTCGTCAAGGTATTGGCCGCGTTGTGCGGCGAATCATTCAAGGCGTTCGCGCCGTCAATTACCGGCCAAACAATTGTCGATGGCAGGCAGGCCGTACTGGAGGCGGCCGCGGATTTTTTCCCACCGAGCGAATGGTCAGAGATTCAGTCGAGCTTGGAGAAATCGAAGGGACTGAAGAAGGCGATAGCGGACGGGAAGGAATTGGCCGAACTGGGCGAAGTGCTGGAGACGATCAGGCCGATTCTGGCGACGATCGAAGCGATGCCGCCAGAGATGAAAGCGGGGGCGAAGGCGGAGATGCTGAAGGCGATCGAGGAAGCGGGCGGGACCGCCTCGGATTTGGAGCAGTTGGAGGCGTTAGCGTCTGCTGGTGGCCAGGCTGTCACGCCGTCGAATGCTGCTATCGACTTGCCGGCGAGTGCGGAGTCTCAGCCCGCGGCCTGACACTGCGACAGCTTTGGTGGATGGCGGCAGGGCACCGCGAAGACCGCCGACTATTGGCCCTGGATGTGTGGCGGCTGGTGACAGACAAGAAAATCGAAACCGAGGCGTATATCTTGCGGGGCGCGGTGCATGAATGGCGAAGCGATTATCCACTGCCTGACAACCCGCTATTGCACGCGGAGATTGAACGCATCAATCGCGAAGGGCTCGGGCTACGCCAGCGACAGCAGGCCAAGGATAACGGCCATGCCAAGCCCGCTGAGTAGCATCAGCAGGCACCCGCAGCCCATGCAGCCCGCTCCGCCCTTCATTAGATTTTCGCCTGCCATGATGAAAGCCTCTCATGACCTATTCGCTGCAATTGGGGGGATATTGTAATGGCAGGGCGTAAGGATTTGGAGGCTGGAGGTGCTTTCGTCAGATTGTACCTCCGCGACGAACTAACCCGAAAGCTCGTGCGCACCCTTCGCACCGCTGGCCAGAAACTGCAAAACTTTGGCCGAGCCGCTCAGCAGATGGGTCGGCAAATCGCCACAGCCTCCGCTGCGATGCTAGTCCCCATCGGCTTGGCTACTCGCACGTTTGCGAATTTCCAAGACGAGATGCTGACCGTCAAGGCCGTGACAGGCGCGACCGGCGAAGCATTTGACGCGCTGAACGAAAAAGCAAAGGAGCTTGGCCGGTCAACCAGTTTCACGGCGGCGCAAGTCGCTGGGGCCATGGTCAGCTTGGGGCGTGCTGGCTTCGCGTCTGACGAGATCGACGCTTCGATAGCAGATATGCTCAACCTGGCCCGTGCAACCGGCACGGAGCTACCAGAGGCTGCAGAGATTGCCGCTGCATCGCTTCGATCGTTTGGCTTGGCGGCGAACGAGATGGGACGGGTCGCCGACGTGATGACGGCGACGGCGAATAACGCGGCGCTGACGTTAACCGACCTTGGCGAGTCGATGAAACTGGCCGCGCCGATCGCAGATGAGTTCGGCCTGTCGATTGAAGAAACGGCACTGGCAATTGGAACGCTGGCGAATTTCGGAATCAAAGGCACGATGGCGGGAACCGGATTGCGGCAGATCATGCTGCAGCTATCCGATCCTGCGATCCGCAAGCGGCTGGAAGGACTCGGCGTTTCGCTCGATAGCTTCGGTGCGACCATGCTCGATATCGGCCGGGTGTCGCAGGACATGACCGGGACGGAGCGGCTGGCGTTTCTGAAAGAACTATTCGGCCAGCGGGCGGCGGGTGCGGGTGCCAAGCTCGGCAAGGAAGCATTCGAGAAATTGGCCGACGCTATCGACAACGCAGCGGGCACGGCGGCTAAGACCGCAAAGATTATGGACAGCGGTTTAGGCGGGTCCTTCCGGCGATTATGGTCAGCGGTTGAAGGGACGGCAATCGCTCTTGGTGGGGTAGTCGCAGGACCACTGAAGCAATTTGCTGATTTGATCGCACCGATTGCAATTGGTTTCGCTCAGTGGATCGAGGCCAACCGTGGACTAGTGACGGCCATTGTTGCGACTACTGCTGCTGCTGGATTACTTGGCGTTGCGATCTTTGGCGTTGGGGCAGCGATCACAGTATTAGGAATCGTTGTTTCTGCGGTTGCCGCAATTGCTACAGCTATCTCTACTATTGGCATACCGACGCTTGCCGCGGTTGCCGCCGTGGCAGCGCTGGGGACAGCCTTAGTTGGGGCTGCTGGTTATGCGTTATATGCCAGCGGTGCATTGGGGAAATTATGGAGCGGCTTAAAGGAAATCGGGGGGCGATGGAATGCAACATTCAAAGGAATGGCGGACGCGGTTTCTGCTGGCGACTTACAATTAGCGTTTCGGATTCTTGCCGAAGGGTTGAAACTCGAATGGTACATCGCACTCAACTCAATGACCGAAGCGTGGGTTGAGTTTAAGAATCAGATGCTCGATATTGTTTGGATTCAAACTCTGGTTACAGCAATCAGTTTTGCGGCTAGTGAGATCGAACGCACCATCGGCACAACGATTGTAGTTTTCAACAAGCTCGGCGAGTCGTTGAAAAGTGGGATGCTTGGTGAGATTTACACGCGCATGAAAGTCATGGATGACTGA
>JACKQG010004986.1_pt1 | contig 14991 bp, 12 predicted proteins | sample 8237621 | NCBI WGS metagenome assembly JACKQG01 (sample SAMN15677084, study PRJNA649215) | marine metagenome | biome: marine; feature: Black Sea; material: saline water; isolation source: suspended particulate matter (SPM) from the Black Sea western gyre | collected 2013-06-09/2013-06-10 | depth... | reverse complement strand
CTTTTACGGCAAGGATTGGCGCGTGCTCAAAGTCATGTTCACCGCCATCGTCACTGCGATGCTCGGTCTATACGCTAGCCAAGGTTTGGGTCTGATCAACATGGAATTGATCGACTTCCGCCCGACTTTTTTGGGCGGCCAAATCGTCGGCGGTTTGTTGTTGGGTGCCGGCTTTGTGACGGCAGGGTATTGCCCAGGTACTTCCATGGTCGGTTTGGTTAGTGGCAAGCTCGACGCCGCCTTTGTCATGCTTGGAATTTTGCTCGGCATCGGCGTGTTTGAAGAAGGCTATTCCTACTTCGTCGGCCTACAAGATTGGGGCGAAATGGGTCGCGTCAGCTTGTCCGATTGGATGGGGATTTCCACCGGTTGGGTGGTGCTGTTGGTGGTGGCCATGGCAGTCGCGGCTTTCACCGCGGTCGGTTGGGGCGAGCGTCACTTTGCGAAGCTCCCCGTTCGTTTGCCGCGCCGGGCGATGGCTGGAATGAGCACTGCGATCTTGGGTGGCTTGTTAGTCGCAGCCATTCAGTTCGCCGGGCCTGGCGACGCGCGCGCAATGGACTCTGCAGTTTCACCGGATAACACTACTTTGTTTGCCGAAGAAGCCAGCGTCAGCGCTGAAGAATTGGCCGGTTGGATCATCGAAGGACGTCAGGATTATTTTTTGATTGATCTGCGCGGCATCGATAGTGCCGGAATCATTCCGGGCGCATGGCAAACCCACGCCGACGTCTTGTTGAACTCCCGGACTCGCCCAGTTCTGCCAAAGGATCGGCCAGTGGTGCTGATTGAATCCCACCAACCAGGCGAAGCTCGGGCGGTGGCACGCGTACTGCGCGAATTGAACTTTAACGCAATGGTTTTAAACGGTGGTGCACAAGCATGGCAGGTGCGAATTTTGGATCCAAAAGCAAATTCACCAGAGGCAAACGTCTACCGCATGATGATGACCGGCAACAGCCCACTTGCAGAAGGCGCACCACCGCCGCCACCGCCGAAAAAGGGTGCAGCTCCGCCAGCCAAAAAACAAAAACGCGGCGGCGGGTGTTCTTGAGCGGATCACGATTCCGTTGCAAGTGCTCGAATCAATCCAAGCTTGCTTGGTTCAAGCCGACCACCGCATGAACTATTACTTCTTTGTCATCGATACGAAATAAGTAATCGCCGGGCGGCAGGACCGGGTAATTCACCTGGCCGTTTGTGGGTACGCGCACCATCGGCAATTTAGCCGCAGGCTGGAGTCGCTCACCGTACATCAATTGCCCGACCGCTAAGCCATGGAATTGAATGCTGGCAACCGGAATTTGCCAATGAACGTCGGCTTCGTCGCGCGGGATAAGGCTGCGTTGCGCTAACAACCATGCAGGATCAAGCGGCAAGGTCGGGGCATAAGCTCGAATCAATAAGTCAGTTTCGGGCACGCCCTCTACCCGCGCCCAGCCGCCGTCGTCGGCCAGCGAAACCCAAGGTGCAAGGGTTGGCGTCGGTGTGGCAATTTGGGCCGGTTTCTCAACTACACTGAGCAATGCATCGGCTATAGGGCGGTTTTGTTGATCCACAAGTTTGAGGTCAAAACGCACCAAAACTTGCGGTGTAAGCAGTGGTAGGGCTTTGATTTCGCGCTCCTGCAAAACTAGCGGCTGCAAGGATTCGGGGTCCATCGGGCCGATCAGCAATAAGTCATGTTGTGGCAAATAGGCTTGCAAGCGGATTTTGCCGTTTTGAAAATGCGCAATGCGGACTTTGCCGCTAGCGTCGGTGAAACCCGACGACAATTCTGGCTCCAACATGACTACCAAAGCGTGCACAGCTGGAGCTTGCGACGGCAAGAGCACCTCAACTTCGAGGAATTGTGGCGCTTCAATATGTGGGCGCAGCAGAATTTCGTCGAAGTGGTTGCGCGGCGGCTCCAAGTTCGGACTTGCCGCGTAATGGCCCACCATCAGGGCGACCACAGCCACCACCACGAGGGTCAACAACGCGCGAGTGCGGCGGAGCAGCCATTGCTTCATGGGTGCAGCCTACTTCTTTTCCTGGTCTTTTTCCTTAACGCGATTGAGCACGAACTCTCGTTTGACCAAGCCGCCTGGTGTCAGGGTTAGGGTTTGGCGTTTCAATTGGTAACTGCCGCTGCGCAATTCCAGCAACCAATTGCCCGCCGGAATGGCTGGAACTTGGAAGCTTCCGTCGGCGCGTATGGCGAAAGTAAAACGTCGCAATCCTTGAAGTTCTGGGCCAGGGCTGAGAGAGCCAATACCAGACTTGAGTGGCAGCACGCCGTTGCGGGTGGCCCGAACCGCGGTGCCCGCCAACGCCGAAGTTACTAGGTAAAAGTCATGTCGCGCAAGTTCGCCGCCGTCCAGCGCCAGGCGGGTGCGGGCCAAGCCGCGTGGGCCATCGTCACTAATCCAGCCGCCAACGGAGCCGGTCAGCGCGGTCACGCCAACGTTTGCATTGGCGCTCTGAAGCGGTGGCGCCAGCACTAACCAAAATTCGTCGGCGGCGAGCCCCTCGAAGGAATATTTGCCATCAAAATTGCTGTTGGTGGAGCGCACCCGATCCATGATTTGACGACGTTGTTCCTTGTCCTCGCTGCCTTCCATGCCGGCTGGAATGAGGAAGATACGGTAATCCGGCGAAGGGTAGCCGTTGACCAATACGCTGCCGTGAATCGCCGCCAATTGCTCAAAGTCCAGATGCAAATCTTGCGCCGTGATTTGCCCAGCCGAGACCAAAACCAAAACAGGATCACATAGTTTGGGACCAAGCGGCCGACCCCAGGCTCCTTGTGCGGTAGCGGTCGACGCATAAAGTTCCAAGCGAAAGGTGCCGGGTGGTAATTCTTCAATTTGATAATTGCTGGTGGCGGCAGAACCGCTGGCTTGAATTTCGGCGTGGTAAATACGACCGTCTTCGCTGATAGCAAGTAATCGCAGTTTGCCCATGCGCGAGGCGTCGCCAAAAATCTGGCCGCGAATGCCGGCAGCTGTGCTGAGTTGCAAATCAACTTGCAGCGATTGTTCCGCTTCCAAATGAAATTCATCGCAGCGCCCGGGCGAGTATCCGGCTTTAATGGCTTCCAAGTGATAAACACCCGGCGCCAAGTCGGGGATGGAATACCCTCCAAGCGAATTTGCCGTAGTCACCGCGGTGATTTCGCCATCGCGTGCCGCCAAACTAGCCGCCAAGCCTGACGAATTGCCGATGCCACCATGGCGACGTAAATGTACGCGCGCGCCGGCGCTGGCATTGCCGACTTCATCGGTTACAATGCCGCTCAAGGTGCTGCCCTCCGGCAGTCGCAAAATGATTTCCTCTTCCAACGCCAGCGGCACCTTGCCATTGCGTTGCTCGAAGCGCAGCGTGTTCGAGGCTGCAGCGTGGTAGCCTTCAGCCCATGCCACCAAACGCATGCGCGGATCGGCACTTGCGGTCGGATCGACCCCAATTTGGAAGGAGCCATCTTCGTTGCATACGGTCTGCGCAACTGGCGACGACCGCTGCGGCGCAACACGAGCCAAACGCATACGCGATTGCTCGAATAGGCCTACATGGGCAGAGGCTATGCCATTGCCATTGGCATCGAGCACACGGCCATGCAGCGGCATGATTTGCGCCAAGCGAATCTCTAGGCTCTGGCCACGTGGGTCCTTTTTGAAACTCTGTTGGTAGTGGCCGAAATTTGGTGCGCTAGCTTCGAGTCGAATGCGAGTTGCGTTGGCCGGTAATTCCAAAGCAAAATGACCGCCCGCATCGGTCCAGGTTTCAGCATTGGCGGGGGGGTGGAAATTTGCCCAAACCTTGGCGCCGGCAATAGCTCCGCCGTCCACAGACATCACTACTCCGCGCAAAGGCAATGAACGCTGCAAAACCAATTGTAGGCCGCGCAATTCTTGGCCCGTTTGCAGTTGAGCTTCCGCCGAAATGGCTGCTACGAAACCGGGTGCACTGGCTTGCAGGCGGATCGGTCCAGGCGGAAGCTTACCGATGCGGAAGTCACCATCCCGAGCAGTCATGGCGGTTGCTCCAGGCAACGGGAAGCGGTCAGCCTCCAGCCAATTCGACAACCGCAACCCGGTTGCGCCTCGCATCGCGATTACCTTGGCGCTCAGCAACGGGTAGCCGTCGGGGTCGGTGACTTGGCCCTGTAGGCTGGCCGGGGCGTGCAATTGCAACAGCCCAAGATCGTTACTGCGACCTGGAATAGAGCTTAAATCGGCTAGCTCAAAAAGCGGATAATCCGGGTGTTCGATGCGTAATAACCAGCGCAGTCCCTCATGTGGACTTTCCGCCAATTGAAATCGGCCGCGGGAGTCGGTGGTGGCTCGCAATTCGGCGAAAGGGCGTAGTTGGGGCTGATTAGGATCAAATCCACGCGCCCGCCCGGGCATGCCATAAGCCGTGACTTGAGCCTTGGCGACGGCTAGATTTTGCGGGTCGATGACCTTGCCTTGGAACGAAGGAATACCGAGCTCTTGCGGCTTCAGTGCAACCTTGCCTCCAGTTGCAGAATCGTTTTGATCTTCCATTCGGCCAAAGCCGTTGAGATCGGCCTTGCCATTTTGGGGCGATGGCGGACCGTTTGCATTGGCCAAATCCGGGTCTGCGGATGAAGATTCAGTCCCGGTTAGGTCAGTAGGGGATTGGCCCAATGGCTCAAGCAAGACCACGGTCACCGCGCCCAACATCAGGGCCGCAATTGCGATGGCGAGGCGATTTCGGCTCACGCCTCTATCTTACTGGGCGCAAGTTGCGCAAAGTGCCGGAATCGTTCTTCGACCTCTGCCTCACTGAGTCCAAATTCCTTTAGGGTATATTGGTGTACGCCGAATTTATGCTGCGGCCGCGATGCGATGTAGGTTTGCAATTCACGCTGAAAAGACGCCGTGAACTCGAGGCCAAAATGGCGGTAAATGTTCTGCACGCAACGAACGGGGTGGGCGAGTAGGTCGGGGTAGCTAAGGTCTAAAAACGCGGCATTAGGGATTAGCCTCCGCGCTTCCAAGGCGCGTTCTGCGGCGATGCTAAGCAAGTCAAAATTAGTGCGTGCCATGCGCGGAACATCCAGATTTTTACTGACGATGCCGAACAGAGTGCGGAACAAACTATTGGCGCTGCCTTGAACTGCGATTGCGTCGCGATGGGTAAAAATGAATCGTGCCTTGGGGATGGCAGCGCGGAATTCGCGCAAATAACCCAAATGCACTGGAGATTTCAGCACTAGCTGGCGATCCGGGCTTTGTCGCTGAAAATACATCAGCAAATCACGGTAAAACTCATAAGCCTCGCTGCAATCTTGATCGTGCAACCATTCTAAATAGCCATAAACCGGACTCGATACCCAAAATGCCAACGACTTAAAGGTGGGGTTCAACAAAAACAAGCATTCTTCCGCTTCGTCGGCGTGAAGATAATGTTTGGCATCTAGCTCTGGGGCGATGCGTTTAATCCATTTCAAATCCTGCATCGTCTGCTGCCGACGTCGATCTTTTCGGCCATTCCTCAGCGGCAATGGATTGGCAACCTCCCAAAATTTCAAATGGCGCAGGGCAGGGTCCAAAGACAGCAGTCGGTGCAAATAAGTAGTGCCCGAGCGCGGCATGCCTACAACCACCAAGGGCGCCAAATCAGTGTGTTCAAAGATTTGCGGTTGGGTTTTGCGCAGTTCAACCATCTGCAGGCGGGTGATCAATGCGGATCTAATCTGACGCGACAGGGCCATTTGGCCAATGAAATTGAGCTTGCCGGAGACATTGGCCGATTCGCACAAAACTTGCAAACCCTGTTGGTAATCGGTAGCACCAAAATCGCGCAAACCGGTTCGTCGGCACGCGGAATTTTGCAATTTTTGCGGCAATAGCGGGGCCGGATCAAGGCCAATGGCTTGCATGCCCGCGCCAAGGCGGTTGATTAGGGGGATGACGAAAGGGCGGGACATTCTGAAGTAAATGGTTGCAGAATCTTACGATAATCAAACCGCGATGCACACTCAGTCTATTAAACTTGCAACCATGAGAATTTGCCGCTTGCTCTTGTTCATTGCGACAATCGCTACGCTATCTGCAGCAGCCACAGCCCAAACCACGGAACGAGTACTGATCGTTGGCGATTCATGGGCGGAGCTTACTTGGGTTTACGGATCGGTGGATAAGGCTCTGAACTATGCCGGGCACGGCGACAAAATTGCCGTCGGCGATGTGACGGCGATTGGCGGCACTACCGCGGCGCAATGGAAAACGGCGGCATACCAGGCTTTGATTCAGCAAGAGTTAATGGCCTACCCGAGTATTGATGTGATCCATCTAAATATCGGTGGGAATGATTTCCTTGGGGCTTGGAACACTGGAATGTCGACCGCCCAAGAGCAGGCATTGTTTCAGCAAATTGCTTTAGACATTGAGGTGTTGGTGCAGTTCGTTCATAGTGTGGATCCCAACATTCAAATTGTGTTGAATGGATACGACTACGTCAATTTGGAGGAAATGCGCTGGCAGGACCCCTTTACTTTTTTGATGTGGATCCTTTTGGGCGGCCCTAGTCCAGCTCAAATAAACACAGCATTATTCCAGTCGTCGGCGACTATTTTTCATCATTTAGCCGCAGATCCTACAGTTCATATTTTGAACCATGCTGGCTTGATGCATTGGGCTTACGGCTACCCATCGCGTGGCCTAGATCCGCGAACCACGCCCTTGCCCGGTAATGCTCATAATGGCTATAGGCCCGCGCTTGGAGGAGATCCGACGAAACCCGGTCCGCACACCTTAATGCTGGACGGCATCCACTTCGGTCAAGAAGGATATGACGCCATCGCATTGCATTGCACCGCTCGTTTTTACGCCGCTTGGTTCGACGCTCACCCGTAACGGCCAGTTTTCGATTTGCCGCCCTTAGAAATTTACTGCCAAACCGTTCAGCAGTGCATGCGCCACTATGCCAGGCAAGAGCGAATCGCTTTTTAGCCGCAACCAGCCGAATAGTAATCCGTCTATAAATCGGTGGGGGAACTCCAAAACTAAGCCGCCATTTAAACCGTGGGCCAAGGCGAAAATTGCCGCTGTAAGGATCAAAGTAAAGCGTTCACCACCGATGGCTTGCGCAGCTTTCCAGGCTACTCCTCGGTAGGTCCATTCTTCGATGAGAGGTGTAACAATGACTATCGATAATAAAGAAAGTCCTGCTAATTCTATAGTTCCTTGGGTAGCCCCCAGTAGCTCCAAACCGCTGACATATGCCCATGAGATGGCGAAAGCCACGAATCCTACGCCTACGCTGAGTCCTAACTGAGTTGCACTGCAGAGTTGAGCAAAACTTGTGCGTATGTGGCCGCGCCCTAGGATGAACAACGCAAAAAAGCACACCGCAATGGTGGCTAAGTCTTGATACCAATTGACAAAAAGTGCTTCTTCGCCTGGGAGTAAAAGGGCCGCGGTGGTGCCAAGAAATAGGATTGCCAGCGCCCAGGCCGCCCGTCGCGCATCAGCACCTTGCTCATAGAGTTCGCTCTGCACCTCTCTTCGGTGAGTAAGCGTGGTGGTCCCGCATTTAGGGCAAAAACGAGCGCTCTTTGGCATTTTTTCGTTACATGCCCGGCAACCCACCAGCGGCGCGTTTGATTGGCTCAACGCTTCGGTGGCTTGATTTTACTTGCCGTCCACTGATCCAAATCCAAAGTCCAACCCACCAGGATTTCACCTTGATCCGTTTGCAGGTAGACCGATCGGTAGCCATCCCGGCTGTCGTCTATGGTTTGCTTGCGGACTACAGGCAGACTTACCCAGTCGCGTCGATCTGCCATACTGCGCAGACTGCGTTTCATCTTTTCATTGTTGAGGAAGAAGTGACTCAACCTATCAAAATCAGATGTATTCCAGGCCGTCACCCAGGCGGCCGCGATGGTTTCAAAATCGGGATCTGGCAATTCCAAATTGGTGATTTTCCAACTACCGTTTGCAGCTCGCCAGTTGAGCGATGCAATTCCGTCGCTAAGATTGGCTTGCAAAACTACTGACTTGGGGGCTTGGCCTTCCGCTTCCACGAATCCGAACTCTTTTTCGTGATCTTGTAGCGATGGCCAGTTCGAACCCCATTCGCGATTCGTGCTGATCGCTTCCAATCTGGCACGTTCAGACCCTCGGCTGGATTCGTGGAACCACTGCGAAACTTGGTCGACGTTGCCGCTGCTCCAATCGCTATGGAACTGTGCCCAACTGTCTTCAAAATTGGGAATTTTGTTGTCCCGGTACATAGCGAAGGAAGCGCTGATTGTCGCGACGGCGACGATTCCAACGGTTACCAGGGCGTTGCGCCAAGCCTTCTTTTCGGCTAATTGCATTGCTTTTTTGGAAGTGACGGATGAGGAGCGCTTGCGTCCGCTAGCCCCGGTAATTCGCTTTGCGATATACAAGTCAGGGTTGGCGTCAATAAGCTTGCGCACTCTTGCCGTTGGGATTACTAGGGCCCAGAACATCAGGGCCCAAACCACGCTGAGGACCGCGACTACCATGTTGTAGTCGGAATTCACGATGGCGTATGCCCGCGAGAGGGTCACCATGCTTGCAAGCACCACGGACCAGAGGAAGGGTCGAAAAAAGACTTGGAATAACCCAATGACCATTAGGGAGGTGGTACCCAATTGAATGGTCAGGGCAAGCATTCCTAGATTGGGATCAAATCCGTCTAACGCAAACGTAAATGGAATAAATGCCAACACGATGCCATTTATCACCACGTTTAGCAAAAACCATAACCTCAGGATTTTTAGAAACTTGAAGGCTTTGGTCAGCTCTCGAGTGGCAGCTCGATCGTGCTCGCGATCCTTACCCGAGCGTTTTGATTTGGCACGGGCACGGCTAGTACGAACGACGACATCCTTTGCCGCTTCACCTTCGTTCTCCGGCGCCAATGCAACGCCACATTGAGTGCAGAATTCGTCGCCGTCGGCAATACTGGCTTGACATTCCGGGCAGGTGATATCCGCGGCGAGGACATCGGCGCAGACCTTACCGTCGCAGGCTTTGCAGGAATAAATTTTAGTCGGATCCGGGACGCGGTACAGCTTACCGCAAGAATCACATGACTTACCGCAAGAATCACATGAAGCGGGGGTACGCTCAGTAGTCATGATGGAAAAGGGTGAAGGCTTACTAAGAAAGCATAGGATAGCTATTCTTTGACTCGAATGTAGTTCAAGTCGGCCAACACCTTCCAAGTTTTGCCGTCGTCATTTGAAACGGTCCAAGTTTGGCGAACTTTTTCATCCAGCGGCGACCACTTAATTTGATGCTGGACGGTTTTGCCTTCTTTTCCCGGTCGAGTGCCGCGCAAAACCATATTGCCGGCGTCGTCCAAATTACCGTCCAATTGCAGCAGGGTGCCATATTGATCCACCCATGTTTGGTGCCAAGTTTTTTGTAAAGCGTCGTAAATATTCAAGCTAGTGCCGACGCCACCGCCCGCGCCGGTCCAATTCTCCCTCAGCACTTTGTTGCCACACTCCAAGGTGATTTTGTTTTTTCCGGCGGCCTTGCCGTCCTGCGTTTCACAGCGCCAGTTGCCGACCCAAAAATCAAATTGGCGATAGGGATCTTTCGTCTCTTTTTCGACGCCGCCAACCTTGGCTGGCTCTTGTCGCTCAATCGCCAAAGGCGGAGCCTTGGTCAGGGTGGCCGGCCCGCCGTTTTCGTTCATGGTCAACAACGAGGTGGGGAGCAGAAGTAAAACTGGGATGAGTAGGGTTTTCATTTGATGACGAATTGATCTCCAAGGAGCCGCAGGCGTGAGATCAGTGTATCGCCAAATGCGGCAGCCGTGGTCACCACACCGCCGCGCTGCGCTTCTCCAGCGGCCAATGCCAAGCCGACCTGCACCAAACAGCGGGTGGTAATCAAATTGCTTGGATCGCCAGTCATGCTCAGTTTGCCTACTTCTCGATTGCCCGAATGAATGATGTGTAATTTGGCAAATCCACGCTCTCGCGACTTCTTCGACGGGCCTTTTCCGGGTTTGGGACCAAATAATCGCAGAGTTTCGCGACCCCAAGATTTACTCATTAAGTATTGCACCAGTTTCAAAATCCGCGCCAGCATGGCAGCCCGACCGCGAGTTTTTGCGGTCATAAATTCGTCGTAGCGGAAGTTTTTGCCATAACCTACACCGGCTTCGTCGAGTAATGCAGCGCTCCGTCGTACTACCCATTCGTTGACGGGCGCCATCAAAAACGGAGCAGCCCAGCGATTCAATACAGGGACTTCAAAAACCTCCCAATTGAAACCTTGCATCACCTCGGGATACTTTTCGTATAGCTCCAAACCCGACGCCAAGGTGCCGCCGTTAAAGCCACCGCGCAGAGTGTATTGCCCAGTCAAAGCGCCGACGTCGACAGTGCTGTGGGTGGAATTTTCTCCATCGCCGGGTTGCTCGCCTTGAAGGTGGCGCACACAGTGGAATACCGTTAGGTCGGTGGGTACGGAATCAAAACCGCTGGCTGGAATCAGAGTGGTGCCGTCGGCAGTAGATTGTTTGTGATGCTTTTGAATGAGTTGGTGGATCCATGGCAGCTCGCCGGTGAGGTCGGCGTAGTGGGTCTGGTGCTTGACGCAGGCTTCGACCAACGGCGTGCCAAAACGAGCAAACGGGCCAGCGCAGGAAATGACCACCCTAGTGCGGCTGGCGAGTTGGTCTACCGCAGTCTCGTCGAGGCCAGACGCAACCACAAATGGCACCTGCCATTTTTCGGACAGCGTTTTCAGCTTGCTAGCGTCCCGCCCGGCGATTGCCCAGCGCAGATCAGCCGGAGCCTGTTTCGCCAGCTCGGCAGCAGCCAACTGGCCGGTGAAGCCGGTGGCACCTTGTAAAATGAGATCAAATTCGCGTTGCATGTTATTTTGCAGTCCATGGTACTGCTTCCCGCCCTTGCTTGGATGTTGCTAGGTCTCACCGCAAGCCCGATGTCGTCAGCGGCGTTGCTGCCGGAGTTGCAAGCGGAGCAGTACTTTAGGATTCAGGTGGTCGATCAAGCCAGCGGCCGCGGCGTTCCATTAGTGGAGCTGCGACTAGTGGATGGAGCTCGATTTTTCACTGACAGCGCTGGCGTGGTTGCCTTCGCCGAACCCGGCCTGATGAATACCGAGGTGTTTTTTTACGTCACTGGCCATGGTTATCAATATCCCAAAGATTATTTCGGCTACCGCGGCTTAAAGCTCACACCGACGGCTGGAGGCTCGGCGTTGATTAAGTTGCAGCGGCTGAATATTGCTGAGCGGCTTTATCGAATGACGGGGCGAGGGATTTATCACCATACGATTTTGCTGGGGGAGGATGCGCCGCTGCAATAACCTTTGATAAACGGACTCGTTGCCGGCCAAGACAGCGCGCTGGCAATTCCATACCAAAAGAAAATTTATTGGTTCTGGGGCGATACCAGTCGTCCGGCTTATCCACTTGGGTTGTTCAAAGCCTCTGGGGCGACGTCTTTGTTACCGGGGCAGGGAGGTTTGAATGCCGAGGTTGGGGTGAACTTTGATTATTGGGTGGGAAAAGATGGGTTCTGCCGCAATATGGCGCCAATTGAGGGTCCGGGTGTGGTGTGGTTAGATGGTTTGCAAACAGTAAGTGGGATTTCTCCACCCAGGGATGGGGTGCGCATGTTTGCCCACTACACGCGTCTGCGCGATTTGGGTGAGCCATTGGAGCAGGGCTTGGCGCTTTGGAATGACGACAAGCAAGTGTTTGAAAGAGCTAGCAGTTTGGCGCTGGACAATCCCATGCACGCTCATGGAGCGGCGCCGTTCAAATTCGTTGATGGTGGCGTCGAGTACTTTTACTTTGGTAACCCCTATCCCCATATGCGAGTGCAAACGCGCTTGGAATATTTGAGTCAGCCAGAAAAATTTGAAGGCTTTACTCCATTAGTTTCAGGAAGCCGTTTTGAAGGTACGAAGACTGCGTTGCAGCGGGATGAGGATGGCAACTTGGTTTGGGGGTGGCGCGCCAATACGCCGCCGCTTACTCCGGATCAGCAGCGCAAGTTGGTAGAAGCCGGGTTGATGAAACGCAGTGATTCGCCGTTTCGTGTCGCCGACGTCGATACGGGTCGCGAAATCATGGAGCATCATGGATCAGTTACGTGGAATGAATATCGTCAAAAATTCATCATGATTTTTGGCGATACTTTTGCCGAGGAATCCCTGTTGGGCGAGATCTATTTGGCCGAAGCCGATCGCCCGGAAGGTCCGTGGGTGACGGCGAAAAAGATCATTAGCCACGATCATTACAGTTTTTATAACGTCGTCCAGCGGTCATTTTTGGCCGAAGACGGGGGCCGTGTAATCTACCTGGAAGGCACCTATACGAAAATGTTTTCCTCTACCCAGACCGCCACGCCGCGCTACGATTACAACCAAATCATGTATCGCTTAGACTTGTCAGATTCGCGCCTAAGGGAATAATTCAACACGTTATTGAACTGCAGGGCATTTCGTGCATCAACCAGTGCAGCTATTACTGCAAATAATTTCATGAGAAAGAGAACGCTATTTCAGCTGCGCCGCAAACTTGATCGCTGCCTCAACGCCGCCATTATGCACAAAAAGAATTGCGTTACCGGACATGCTTTCGCCTTTCTTCAGTGTGAACGGCTTACCGCTCAAATGATCCGGCCGACGTGGCCCAAAGGTGCCGTACTCGCGCGTTAACCATTTGCGCCGCTGCCCGTCGTTGGGGGAGTAGACCGCCAGCCCCTCAGTCACGCCGTCCACAGTATTGGAGTAATCCAACCAGCTGGCGTACTTCTCATTGGTTGCTTCTTGCCCGCTGCGGCCGTCGTCGACGGTGATGGTTCCACCGGAATCGCCTTTGAAGGTTTCGCTCATACGCAGGAAAGGCCAGCCGTAATGCACCCAATCGCTTTTGAAATGCACGTCGCCGTATACCGCCCGGTAATCCCAATCCATGTGCAGCGCGTATTCGCCGTTTTCATGGTCGACCACGGTGTAGCGGGTGGTTTGATCCATAATTGGCTCGCCGTGAGCAATCCAACTCAGTTCAATCTCGGCCTTGACCATGCCCTTGCCGCCTAAATCACCGGAGTCACTGCTGGAATAAACTCCGTCAATTTTGTTATGCCGAATGTAACTGTGATGGCCCTTGCTCGGATTTTCCGGGTCAATCAAGTTTTTCCATTCGTGGTAATAGTCAATCACCGGCCCGTCCTCGAACTGCAATTTGTCAGCAATCCAAAGCGAACGGTGGTGCGGGAAGGGCTCAGTTTTTTGCACCAACAAATCCTTACCCGACGGACTACGCAACGGCCAAATATGCGGCAGCGCCCATTGCGATCCATACTGATAACGCATGACCTCAACATTGCTGACGTGAAAGCTTAGGTATCCCTGTTGCGGATGATCTTCCATCAGCATGAGCTTGGGAGGATCCGCTGGAGCCGGATTTTGACAACCGGCTAACATCAGCGCGCCGACGATCGAAGGCAGAACGGACTTCATTAGAACTTCCACGGATCGCGACGTTCTTCCACCAGCATGGCGTTTGCTTCGTCATCGCCAATGAACATTTCTTTTTGCAGATCCCATTTCAACTTGCGACCTAACAGCATAGAAATGTGGGTCATGATGCAAACTGTATTGGAACGATGACCAACTTCAACTGGGCAAATCGGCTCTTCACGACTGCGCACACATTCAAGGAAGTTGCGGTAATGATCGCTGCTCACATATAGATGAGTTTCATCCTCACTTATCTTTTCTTCCAAGATCGACGATGGCCCGGCTGCAATGCCGCCACGTCGGACGAATAGCCAGCCTTCGCTGCCGTGGAAAGTCACGCCCGCTTGCGGATCGGTGCGCTGAATCAAAGTCACGCCGTCGGCCCACTTGCCGCGCGCGAAATAGGAGGTATGAACATCCCACATGCCGCGTTGCGGGAAATGCGCTTGAGCTTCCATTTCGACCAGACCAGAATCACGGTCGGTGCCGCGCGCCCATTGCGCAATGTCATTCATATGAGAACCCCAGCCGGTAATCATGCCCAGCGTATATCCACGCCGCTGCAACCAACCCGGCCGACCGTAACCCTTTTGCGGATGCACGCCCAATTCGTTGTATTCCCGCTGGGCCGTCGGACCCATCCACATGTCGTAATCAAACCATTCCGGCTTAGCTGTTGCCGTCGGCTGGGCGGTGCCATGGTCCGGCGGTAGCCAAACTTCAACTTGGCGCAGTTTGCCGACGCGTCCGTTGCGCACCAATTCACATGCTTGGCGGAAACGGGCGTCGGAACGTTGCTGGGAGCCCACTTGCAAAATCACGCCATTCTCGCGCACCGCTTTGACCAAATGTTTGCCTTCATCAATGGTCAAGGTCAGTGGCTTTTGGATGTATATATCCTTTTTCGCGCGTGCCGCCGCCACGCCATGACCGGCGTGCCAAAAGTCCGGCGTCGAAATGCTGACAGCATCAATGTCAGGACGTTCCAATAGCTTGCGGAAGTCGCTGTAAACATCGACCTCGGGGGTGGGGGCGCCGGACAATTTGTCGGCATAACGCTTTTCAATGTCAGCTTTGGCGGCCGCGGCGCGATTTCCATCCGGGTCGCAAACCGCCACAATGCGCGCGTTCACGTTCTCTTCCAATCCGCGCGCTAGCAAGCTTCGCATGTCGCCACTGCCCATGCGGCCGACGCCGATGCAACCAATTCGAATCGTTGCATTGGGACTGCCGTAACGATTCAACGTAGACGGTAGCAACAATGGCGCGGCGGTGGCAGCACTGGAAACAGTGGCCGCAGCCATGGCAGCAGCAGCGCCTTTTTTCAAAGCAGCACGTCGGGAAATGGATTTGCTCATCAATGAGAGGAGTTTCGGGTTTGATGCAAGTCTTGCAAGCTCCAATGGCCCGCATGGGTGTGGAGGCGGGAGCGCCGCGGGAAGTGAACTCCCCGCCGCAGCGGGCGCGGCCCGGAACCAACAACCGCCCG
>JACKQG010004984.1_pt1 | contig 14993 bp, 14 predicted proteins | sample 8237621 | NCBI WGS metagenome assembly JACKQG01 (sample SAMN15677084, study PRJNA649215) | marine metagenome | biome: marine; feature: Black Sea; material: saline water; isolation source: suspended particulate matter (SPM) from the Black Sea western gyre | collected 2013-06-09/2013-06-10 | depth... | reverse complement strand
GTCTCAAAATGACGAAAAAGAGACTCTTGCAATTGTATTCTCACACAGCCTCTTAATTCGGGTGTTAGCATGACGGTGATACCTCGCCGACCCCCTGGGTAGCACCCCTCTCACCCCTCGTGTGAGACCGTAGGTGATATCCCAGTTGACACTTCACGTCAAAGTTGACAATTCTCACTTCCACCATGGGTGCCACATAGACTATCCGTGCTAACCCTCAACCCATAAAACCCATCAAACTCAACAACTCATCTAACTCAGTTAACTCACAAACTCAAACTGATCATCCCTGCTAGAAACACGCCGAGGATAGTTTGTGGTTGTTGAATGATATCTTGTAGTACGTACCACTATACAGTACATTAGGTGCGAAATCTGACAGGAGCTTAAAATGATTGAAATCTCAGTAAACCAGTTTAGGGCAAATATAAAATCCTTTGTGGATAAAGCGCTATCTGAGCACTCTAGTATTCGTGTTAAAAGACGAGCTGGTAAAGATTTTGTAGTACAAAGTGCCGAGGATTGGGAAAGGGAGCAAGAAACCCTATTTGTGCTTCAGAACTCATCTCTTACTTCACAAATTATTGAATCTATTGAAACTCATACTACGGGATCAGGATATTCACCATCTTCTGAGGAATTAGATGAGATCAATAGTATTTGAAGGTAAAAGCTGGTCAAAATATGAAGAACTTCGAAAGAAGAACAAAAAGCTACACGCCAATCTGTGTATGATTATCCAAGAAATGCAAAGAGGAGATCCAACACAAGGATCAGGCAAACCTGAACAACTCAAACACAATCTTAGAGGGTTTTGGTCGCGGAGATTATCTAAAGGGGATCGAGTAATTTATAAATTCGATGACAAATCCATTTACATCTTTGCAATTGGTGGTCATTACGATTCACATTGATGAACATTCAAAAAAAATAATTATTGCTATATTCGTGGGTTTCTGACAAAAGCTTACCCCGTTTGGCGGGTTGCCTCCAGGACTGTTTGGACTAAGCCCGCGAGTTAGGCCACAATGCCTGGTTCCACCCAAAACCCCTCAAACTCACGTAACTCATCGAACTCATGAAACTCACAAACTCACAAACTCTAATTGATAATCCCTCATAGACTCACAAAAGAAATTCTTGTTTTTTGTGCGGGTATGACATATAATCATACTGGAGGTGAGATATGAGTGCGACAAAAATTGCTATAACAATGGACTCAACCCTTGTTGATGAATTGGACAGGTTGGTTGTCGAAAAGAAATTTCCCAGTCGCAGCAGAGCTATTCAGACTGCGGTTGCAGAAAAACTACAGAAAATTCATGCAACTCGACTAGCTGTAGAATGTTCAAAACTTGATCCAGAATTCGAGCAATCAATGGCAGACGAAGGCTTGAATGAGGAGTTGGAATCTTGGCCAGAATATTAAGGGGTGAGGTTCGGTGGGCTAATCTGCAGCCTACTATTGGCCACGAACAAGCTGGAAAACGTCCAGTTCTGATTCTCAGTGAAAATGTTTTTAATCAAAGATCTGGTACTGTGATTGGGGTTGCTTTAACCAGCCAGGCTCCCACTGCAGGATTTCCACTTACGCTTGAGCTTGAGTCCTCAGAACTTCCAAAGCAGTCTTGGGTAAAAATCAGTCAAATCAGAACACTCTCTACCAAACGAATTGGGAAAAAACTGGGGGTTGTAAATCCTGAAGAAATCGTTTCCGTGATAGAGGGACTTAACGAGATACTCGGAGCCTAACACAGCCAAACCCATCAAACCCATATAACTCATGTAACTCACAAACTCATGTAACTCAGTTAACTCAGCCAACTCCCAAACTCAAATTGACAATTCTCACTTCCAATAGGGGGTGGTGGGATTACCTTGGCCGTCCATATAATAGGACGGTACATGAAACAAATTCTTATTCTCACACTCCTCTCTGCAATCCTCTGGGCTCAAATTCCCAATGGATATTACAATAATGCGTCAGGACTAACCGGGACACCGCTCCAACAAGCCCTCCACGATATCATTGATGATCATACCGTTGTCAGCTACACCTCCCTCTGGACCCACTACCAAACCACAGATGTCAAGCCCAATGGTAAGGTCTGGGATATGTATTCAGATATTCCTGATGGCACCCCGCCCTATGAATTCACCTTTGTCAGTGATCAATGCGGCAACTATGGTGCAGAGGGCGATTGCTATAATCGTGAACATTCCTGGCCCAAAAGTTGGTTTAACGATGTGGCTCCCATGAATACGGACATCTTTCATGTGGTCCCCTCGGATGGCTATGTGAATGGCCAGCGTGGTAATTATCCCTACGGTGAAGTCGCCAGCCCCACCTGGACCTCCCAAAACGGGAGCAAAAAGGGTCCCAACACCTATCCTGGATATTCAGGTACCGTTTTTGAGCCCATAGACGCCTATAAAGGCGATTTCGCACGCATCTATTTCTATATGTCCACCCGCTACCTCAATGAGGATGGTAATTGGCCAGGTAGTGACATGGTCAATGGTGCCCAGCTTGAGCAGTGGGCTCTGGATATGATGATGGAATGGCATATGGAAGATCCTGTAAGCCCAAAGGAGATCAACAGGAATGATGCAAACTATGGGATTCAAAACAATCGCAATCCCTTTGTAGATCATCCCAATTACGTAGACCTCATCTGGGGTGATCCACCTGTTTTGCCACTAGCTCCCAGCAATTTATATGCCCATGATATAACCCATAATAGCGCTGAATTATCCTGGACGGATAATGCTGACAATGAAGATGGCTACTATCTCTATCAAAGTGACCGGCTTGTTCAAACCCTGCCATCTGGCGCCACTTGGGCGCAGCTGGAAAACCTGTCACCCCTGGAGACCTATACCTACTCAGTGAGCTGCTATAATGCTGCGGGCGAATCAGCCCTTGCAAGTCATACATTTACCACCCTGGGCGGAGGAGACACTACTGTCACCCATTTTATGGAGGGTTTCGAAACCTGGACCGGTAGCGGGAGTTCTTATTTCGAAGGAGATATTGAACTGTCCAGTGGTACCTGGAATGTTTACCAGGCAGGCAATTATATTTTAGGTGATCCACCCTATAATGGGGATTATACCATTGCTATCAACGATGATACACCGGGGGCACAAATTACTACGCCTGCAGTGAATACGCTGGGAACCATTTCCTTCTACTATTATCAACGTAATGGTGATGCATCGGATGAATTTCAACTGCAAAAATCTGATAATGGGGCAGCCTTTGAATTGGTCAGTACCCACACCTATAATGTGGGAAGTACTTATACACTATTTTCAACCGTCTTGAATGATACTTCAAGTTCTGTTAAGGTCCGTATCGTTAATGACAATCAAACAGGTCATCTCATTATTGACGACTTCACTGTGACGCAGTATGACCCTGTTTCCGTTGATGAAACAGCCAAGCTCACTCCCACCAATCTCACCCTGTCCCCAGCCTACCCCAACCCATTCAACCCGGAAGTCACCTTGAGTTTTCAGGTCAATGAAGCGACCGAATCTATTCAAATTCAAATTTTCAATATTCAAGGGCAGCTTGTAGATACGCCTGTGCAAAATGCATACTCAGCTGGTGCATATTCAATGACCTGGCAGGGGAATACTCAGCTTGGTGAGCCTCTGCCCTCAGGGATTTACCTCGTAAAATTAAGTAATTCTCAGGAATCTCTGTTTCAGCGTGTCACCCTCCTCAGATAGATCACAAATTTCTAAATAAGACGGTTAGGAAGCAGGCTATTGCCTGCTTTTTAATTATATTGTCCCCTCGCAATTGTTCAGGCATCAGCTAACCCAATGCCCTGATAAAAAGAAGGGTCTTATTCAATGATTGGTCATAAACAACTCACTCTGCTCTTATTCTTGATCCCAATTCTGATCTTTTCTCAAATTCCCACGGGTTATTATGATTCTGCCGAAAATTTAGAAGGTTCTGAGCTTAAGAGCGCCCTCCATGACATTATTAGTGATCATGTGAAATATCCCTATACATCCACATCAACCGATGTATGGGATATCCTCAAGGAAACCGATGAAGACCCCAACAATTCTGACAATGTGATCTTAATCTATACCGGCAGATCCCAGGCAAAAACTGAAAATAGTGGTGAAAGTAGCTCCACAGGGAGCAACCGCTGGAATCGCGAGCATGTCTGGTCAAAATCTCATGGTTTCCCAGTGGAAATAGATACCGCTTATACTGATATTCACCACTTGCGTCCTGCAGATGAGAGTGTGAATTCCAGTCGCAGCAATCTCGATTTTGATAATGGCGGTGAAGCCCATGTGGAAGCTACTGAATGCTCCTATGATAGTGATAGCTGGGAACCTCGAGATGCGGTTAAGGGCGATGTTGCCCGAATGATGTTCTATATGGTGGTCCGCTATGATCCAGGCTATCACTCAGATAACTCCCTCTATGATCTTGAGCTGGTGGATTATACTGGTGTGGACATAGGCGATCCTCCAGGTGAACCGCTTTTTGGAAAACTATCCACCCTGATACAGTGGCATCTTCAGGATCCTGTGGACGCCTTCGAGCAAAATCGCAACGAAGTGGTCTATGGTTACCAGGGAAACCGCAATCCATTTATTGATCATCCCCTGTGGGTTGATTCCATCTTCAGCCCTCAACTATCCAGCAATACAAGAATAGATTTTGCCGGCAACAGTCTCAGCATTGAGGAGAGCAGTGGCTCGGTTATAATTGAACTATCCATCATCAATGCCGATCCGCTGGAGGCGACCCATTGCGAGGTCAGTTTAACAGGTGGGTCAGGTAGCCTCAACGATCTCATCGATTTTACCACTGCTTCTATCACTTTTCCTGGAGGATCTTCTGATTTACAGTCATTCCAGGTCCTCATAAATGATGATGCCGAAGTGGAGCTGGAAGAGACCTTTATATTCAGTATTTCCAATGTGACTGGCGGAGACTCTGCTTCAGCAGGGGGGAATAATAGCTTTGTTTTATCCATCCTTCCCAACGATCAGGTTTCAGCCATACCAGGTCTCATTATCAGCGAAGTCATGGATGGTAATCGTAGTGGGGGACAGCCCAAATTTCTTGAGATTACCAATGTCACCGATGAGTCCATTGCTATCGGGGATTTCCAGATCTGGCGGGGCAGTAATGGGGGAGATGCAGCTTCCGTTATGCAAATTCCTGCCAATACGCTGTTAGGCGCTCATTCATCATGGGTGATGGCAAATTCAGCTGCAGGTATGGCAGGTGCCGGTTTTGATGCTGCTGATCAGGTATCCAGTGCCATCAATGGGAATGGCAACGATGTCTACCAACTACACTCATCAACTGGACAATATATTGATGCCTTTGGTCTGGCAGGTGTAAGCTCAATCTGGTATGAAAATAGCTTTGCTCAGAGACACCCAAATATTTTGAATGGTGGGGCCAGCTATTCTGCTGACGAGTGGACCATCACCGGCTTGGGAGTGGATTTTCCAGCAAATGGGAGTCCCGGTACCCCAGGCAGTCACATCTCAGATCCCTGGGTATCTGTAGTGGATCATTTCCATCCCCAAACACCACAATTAATCAAGATTTATCCCAATCCGTTCAACGCTGGAACCTTGATTACCTTTCATATGTTTGACTCCAGTCATGCCACCCTTGATGTTTTTGACATCCGGGGTCAATTCATCACGTCTCTGGTGAACGCTTCCTATGCACCGGGCAGTCACCAGATCCAGTGGCAAGGTACCAGTGCCAATGGTACAGAATTACCCAGCGGAATCTACTTAGTCCGGCTCGTTACCCCCACGGCAACACAGGTGCAACGGCTTAGCATTCTGAGATAAGCACTGACTCCACAGGGGAAATAATGCTTGATGGGGTCTTAGTTCATCTGCGATTCTCATGGCGTTTACAGCAAAGGCCCTCCATAACTACCATTTTGATTAATTAAACAATATAGCTAAATTCAGGTAAAATTTTCACAACTGCGCATGGAGCAATATGTGTCGTAAATTATTATATCAGTGTGGGCATAGTATGTGCAAGGACCCGTTTGCATTGTCCAGTAATAAGGGCTGGAGTATGATGTGAGGGCACTTGGACGACGTAGCTGCCATAAAAAAATCAGTTCTAACTAATGAGGTGGGGATAACAATCATGAACAAAACTCGTCTATTGATGCTGTTGCTCTTATTGGCTGGCGTTACCAACGCACAGTGGTCCTGGCAAAACCCGTTACCACAGGGAGATTTTCTTAAATCAGTCCATTTCATTGATCAAAACACCGGCTGGGTTGCGGGTCAAGCAGGCGAAATGCTCAAAACAACTGATGGCGGATTAGCCTGGGTCAATCAATCAACCGGAACGGATAAAAATTTATTGTCAGTCCATTTCATCGACCAAAATATCGGCTGGGCTGTGGGGTATAGTGGCACGATATTGAAAACCAGCAATGGAGGGTCTGACTGGACACCTCAAACCAGCGGAACAGACAGTGATTTATTATCAGTCTATTTTACGGATCAGAACAACGGTTGGGCAGTGGGACAGTACGCTACCATACTAGCTACAACAAATGGAGGACTTGAGTGGACGCCTCAAACAAACGGAGCTGAGGACAATTTAGAAGCTGTTCGTTTCGTCGATTCAAGTATTGGTTGGGTTGCTGACAGGAGTGGCACAATATTGAAAACAATAAATGGGGGAACAGACTGGACGGCTCAATCAAGCGGTACCAGCAATGCTTTGCATTCAATCTATTTCGCTGATGAAAATACCGGCTGGGTTGTGGGACGTGAAACCATATTGAAAACAACCAATGGAGGAACAGATTGGGTATTCCAATTTGGTGGTTCTGATGAATTTTATCACTCCGTCCAATTCATTGATGAAAATACCGGTTGGGTTGTTGGTTGGAATGGTACAATATTAAACACATCAAACGGCGGTACAGACTGGTCTGCTCAGTCAAGCAATACAAACCGTAATTTAATATCTGCCTCTTTTTCTGACCAATATACTGGTTGGGCTGTGGGAGATTATGGTACGATGTTATATACAACCAATGGAGGAATAGACTGGATAACGAAATCAAGCGGCACCATCGCCTGGCTAGAAGATGTCTATTTCGTTGACCAAATTAAGGGTTGGGCTGTTGGGCAAACCGGCACAATTATGAACACAACAGATGGGGGGACAAACTGGATTGTCCAGCCGACTGGCACTAATATTTGGCTACAGTCGGTCCATTTCATTGATCAAAATATCGGTTGGGCAGTGGGAGATAGTGGTGCCATATTTAAAACATCAAATGGTGGCGCAGACTGGGCGGCTCAATCAAGCGGTACTAACAATAGGCTGGAAGCTGTCTGTTTTGCGGACGAAAATAACGGCTGGGCTGTTGGCTGGAATGGCACAATTTTAAACACATCAAATGGAGGCGCAGACTGGGCGTCTCAATGGGGTGGAACAAATAACTTGTTATGGAATGTTCAGTTCATCAATCAGAATACCGGTTGGGCTGTTGGACAAGCCGGCACAATATTGCACACAACCGATGGAGGGATGTACTGGTCATCACAAGTAAGCAGTACAACGAATCCTGTATATTGTATCCATTTTATCGATGAAAATATCGGTTGGGCTGCTGGAGGGTCAGGTAGTTATCCCTGGGCCGTGATTTTAAAAACAACCAATGGAGGAACTGACTGGACACCTCAATCGAGCAACGGTACGAGCAATTCCTTGTATTCAATCTTTTTTACTGACCAAAACACGGGGTGGGCTGTGGGAGATTACGGTAACATGCTAAGCACAACAAACGGAGGAACAAACTGGATCCCTCAATTAAAAACAACGGGCATTTCTTTAAAGTCAGTTTATTTCATCGATCAAAATACAGGTTGGGTTGTGGGCTCTAATGGCACAATATTACACACATCAAATGGGGGGGCTGTATTTGTTGATGAAAAGCATGAGCCAGCACAGCCAAAGGGCTTTTATCTGAATCAAAATTATCCAAATCCATTCAATCCGACTACCACTATACGCTACGGATTGCCCGAAGAATCAACCGTATCATTGATTGTGTATAATGTTCTGGGAAATGTAATTATGACTTTCGAACCTGATACTAAATCAGCAGGTTGGCATTCTGTTCAGTGGAATGGCACCAGCCAGGATGGGACACCCGTCGGAACAGGAGTCTACATTGCCAAGCTACAAGTTGGAAGTTATTCGAAGGCAATAAAGATGGTTTATTTGCGATAAATACCGATCAAACTAAACAATAGTCACAAGGAGCCCCAATTTCAGGGGCTTCTTCATTATGGTGACCGAACCTCCTCACCCTTCGACCTGCCTCCGGCAAGGCAAGCTCGGCTTCTTTGACTCAATATGAGTACGAGATCGCCGCGTCTTCACGAATTCCCCGCATGAGGTGTGTTGCGAAGAGCTTGCTCGAATCCTCCTTCTGGTGTCTTTGCGATGGAGCGATAGCGACGGAAGTAATCCCCTAATTGGTTGCCCGGAAAGAGAGATCGCTTCACTCCCTACGGTCGTTCGCGAAGACTGGCTTCTTTCTAACCTCCCAACCTGCTAGCCCCTAGCGTCAAACTCCCAACCCCGCAACCTCCAAACTACCCTTAAACATTGGACCTTCGACCTTTCGACTTTCGACTTTCGACCAACTCTATAAATGACATTTTTATGTCTTCTGGAAAAACTCCCTTTTCAATCTTACTAAACATTGTGTGAAAACTATATTTTGTCCTCGAAATTGGGAGGAGTTGGAAGGGACTAAGGGTCTAGATTCTATTTATGGATGTTGTTGTATTTTCTTTACTTATCATGATTTTAACAGTGCTTGCTGCTCTTACTGGAGAGTGGTGGGTTCATCTCCGCGCCCTGAAACGCATCCCCATACGTATTCATGTCAATGGAACTCGGGGTAAATCCAGCGTTACCCGACTCATCAGTGCAGGTCTCCGAGAAGCTGGTTTTTCCGTTCTGGGGAAGACCACTGGTTCCGATCCCCGCATCCTGGATTTAGAAGGCAAAGATCGTAAAATTCATCGCCTGCAGAAACCCAGTATTGGGGAACAGGTTCGGTTTTTAAGATATTTTTCACAGTTTAGACCCCAGGCTATTGTTCTGGAGTGCATGGCTGTTCAACCTCAATACCAGTGGATCACTGAGCAGCGTATGGTGAAATCAACCCACAGTGTCATCACCAATGCCCGTCTGGACCATTTAGAGGAAATGGGACATCGTCTCCGCGACATCGCCATGTCTTTATCCAATACCATCCCCTTCAAGGGTACACTCTTTACCGCCGAACAGGATAAGCTTGATATATTCAAGGAAGTCGCAGCCAAACGAGGTACTGAGTTAAATGCCGTCACTGGTCATGGGGTTAGTCATGAAGATATGCTGGGATTTAACCATATCGAGCACCCTGAAAATGTGGCTCTCTCTATAGCCGTCTGTGAATCACTGGGTATTCCCAGAGAACAGGCGCTGGAAGGAATGCGTAAAGCTCAACCTGATCCTGGTGCCCTGCGAATCTGGGAACTGGAAATGGATGGTCGCCATTTCTCACTGGTGAATGCCTTTGCTGCCAACGATCCACAGTCGACCAAAACGATCTGGAACATGATCAAGGAACATCCAAGTCTTGATCACGAACATACCTGTGCCTTTTTGAATACCCGCTCGGATCGAGTGAGTCGGACGTCACAATTACTGGAACTGATTATGAAGGATATCAAACCAGATTCTCTTTTTGTCCGTGGTGACAAGATGGAAAGATTTGAGAAACCTTACTTTTCAAAGGTAAAGGGCCGCGTGGAACAGTTCTCAGAGAATGGGAGTGCCGCTGCTTTCGCTGAAAAATTACTCTCTCAAAAAGGCAATACTCTGATTTTTGGAATTGGAAATATTGTTGGCAGTGGTTTTCAAATACTGGATGAATTAAAGAAATATCGGATTCATAAATGACTACTAGTGCCGGCATGGATGAATGGGTAACCTTGAGTATGCGATACGTCGACCAGCTCAGCAAAACGCACACCCAAGTGATCACCCTCTGTAAGGGCAGCTATATTTTTATCTCTGCGCCCTCCGCGCTCTTTGCGGTTATAAAATATGAGAACTTTTCATGATTGAAATTGCCATAGGGCTGGGCATCATACTGAGTCTCTGGCTGACAGAATGGCTGGGGGTAACCGCTGGTGGTATCATCGTACCTGGCTATATCGCCATGTATCTGCATGATCCATTGCGGGTGATTGCAACATTTTCCATCTCAATTCTGGTTTTTCTCATTGTCCAGGGCTTGTCGCAGTTCCTGCTGATCTATGGCAAACGCCGCCTCGTGCTTTCACTTCTTCTGGGATTATTCTTTGGATATATCTCCAGAAATTATCTGGCTATAGAGTTCCAGGCCCTGGGTTGGGATTTTTATACCATTGGTTACATCATTCCGGGACTGATCGCCTCCTGGATGGATCGTCAGGGAATTGTGAGAACTTTAAGTGTTATTCTCATCACCGCCAGTATCGTACAGTTGGCCGTCATGCTTATCAGCGGTGGGGTGATTCATGTTTAGACCAGCCATTCAACGCATAGAGGTTTTGGTTGTCATGGCTATCATTTCCCTGGTCGTTTTTTACACAGCGAGTTCCTTGACTGTGGAGACTCGCCAGGCTGCCTATGATATCAAAATTGCAGCAGCCCAGCGTATGGCCACTGCCATGCAAATATTAAAGGATAGTCGTGGTAAATCTGCAGTCTTTATGGATGATATCAATGATCCCAATGAAACAGGCTTAATCGGTCGTCAGTTTACCTACATCACAACAGATGAGGGTGATCTGGATGCCAAAATATCCGTCCTCGACCCCAATGTAGCTGCCATGATGGTAGATTATCTAACTCAGGCAGGTGTTTCAGCAGGGGATAAGGTCGCTGTGACCCTCACCGGTTCCATGCCTGGTGGAAATTTAGCAGTGGTTTGTGCCCTGGAAGAAATGGGCGCCGCACCATATGTCGTGGCATCCGTAGGTGCCTCGCAGTGGGGTGCGAATATTGAGGATTTTACCTGGTTGGATATGGAAAAGGTTCTCTATGATACATCAATTATTTCTTTCAGATCCAGTGCGGCAAGTATGGGTGGAGGTTCAGATATTGGACGACGGTTGAGTCCCCGAGGACGTGAGCTCATCCAGGAAACCATTACCAGAAATGAGGTTGATTTCATTAATAGTGAAGACCTCGCTGATGCAGTACAGCGTCGTATGGATCTATTTGGTACCCACGGACCTATCGATGAGTACAAGGCATTTGTTAATGTGGGTGGAGGTGCCGCTGTACTTGGTGATGCTGCTTACGCACGGCTGATTCCACCTGGCTTAACAGAACGGATGCAGTTTGAATCCATGCGCAATGGGGGTGTCATGGCGAACTTTGGTCGTGAAGGCGTACCCGTAATCCATGTACTCAATATTCATTCCATGTTCGCCCAATTTGATTATCCCTATGCGGCTACACCCACCCCAGAACTTGGTGTTGGCTCCTTTTATGCCAGCGAAAGATATAATCCCTGGACCACCGCTCTGGCATTAGCGCTGTTGTTAGGTATGGTAATTACCGTTGGTCTCAATAGTAAACGCAAGATAAAACATCATTTAGAAAAATATGAACCGGACTCTTATGTTTGAGTCAAAGGTCGAAAGTCAAAGGTCAGAAAGTCGAAGGTCGAAGGTAGGGAATAGGATAATATGAAGAGGAACACAATTATGTTTAATCGATTCAAAAGCTCCTTTCGTAGGCTTTGTGTTTTTCGTTGTAAAAATGAAAGTTCTCTCAGCATGTCACAGAGGAGTGAGTGTGAGTAATAAGATGGCTTATATCAAGATTGTTTTATCCCTATTGATTTTTGGAAGTGTCTCCGCTGGTGTTATAAAGCCGCAAGATGCGAAAAATCAGCGCGACATCCTGATTGTGTCAGGGAACCGCAGTTCTTACTACACACTTGATGGCCAATCCCTGGTATATAAAGTCAAAGGTCCCCAGAGAATAAAAATTTATTCCCGTGCTGTTCTTAATAGTAAAAAAGGCGATTCAAAATCATTTGGATTTGAAATTCAGCTCAATGGGAACCAACCACTCCAGGTAAATCACCAGCAAAAATATAGCAAGGGTGTCAAATCGCCTCAACATCCCAACCATTTCTTTAGCAAATCTGGTATTGATTATATCAGTGTTCCTGCAGGTGTGAACGAAATAACCATTAGACCTAAAAAGCGTGGTGAACGGATTGTTGTTCGTGTCCTTGAGGACAGAAACGCACCGAAGGGTAAGAAAAAGCGTGTCGATGCACTTTCTGAAGAATCGCCGATCAAGCTCGTATCCAACGGGAAGTATCTCAGTTATTATGCCATGAGCAAAGATCATCCACTTTTTGTAACCATGAAAGGCCCTGTCAATCTGGAGATCACCAGCCGCCTGGGTTTTGGTCCACAAATGGGACGCGAGGAAGATTACCGTATTCAGGTTCTGGATAATGGCAAGGTTGTTGGTACTTACTATTTCTCAACGGATCGCTCTGAGGTCACTACCGTAGATGGTCAAAATGGAGTCGTTCCTGGCAGCTGGCGCAGTTGCGATGTGAAGCTGGGTAAAGGTATGCATGAAATCAAACTCAGACTTATGGACGAGAACCGCCAGGTCTTTATCAAGTTAAATCAGATTATTGGAGACTAGTGCGACGTTTACTACTTATAGGTCTCCTGTTCGGGCAGTTATTCTCACAAAGTCTTATTCAGAGGCTGGCAGCCCCCATATTCTATGAACTGGGTTTCGAGCCCAATTTCCAAAGCAACCCCCTCAATCTTTCTGATGTTGAAATCCTTAAGGCCACTGAGGATTCAGACTATTTAAATGGGATTGACAATTTCTCCAGCAATGTTGTTTCCTTGTCAGGTGATTTGAATTATGCACCACGTTTGATTGGCGGACGGAAATCAAGATTCAAGCTTAATCTAACCCACCATTACTATCACGACATCCCTCAGCGCAGTTATAAGAGCTATTCCATGTCCCTTCGACAATCCCTGGGAAAATACAGATATCTGGACCTGGGTTATTGGATTTTACCTGAATATTACTTGAGAAATTACCGCATTCAGGATAATCGGACCCTGGAAACCAGCCGTGAAGTGTGCAATTTTGGAACAGACCGCATCTGGTTGGGTCTGGAACACCGGATTTCCAGAAAGAATACCATTGAATACACGCTGGCCCTGCGCAATGAGATTTACCAGGCACCATTTTCACATTATGACCTGAGGATGATGGAAGGTGATCTTAGGGTCAATTTGGGACAATATGATCTCTTCACTTTAAGCACTGAACTTCAATATGGTCTGGCGGAAAACGATAATAACTATGATGACAAAGATCGATCCTACAAATACTTCAACATTCGTCCTACGCTTACCTTCAATTTACCCGGGGAACATCGTATTCGGCTGTCCACACGGTATGAACAGCGTGCTTATGACAGTGAACAATATGATGATTTGCTGCACGCGGGTCGTTATCAAGATGAGGTCCGCATTGAGGTTACAGCATTGCCAAATTTAAGCGGACCGTTCATTGTGGAGCCCTTTGCTGGCTATCGTGAGCGTCGGGTAGACTCCAGTGATCCAGCAGTTGCTGACCTGAAATCCTTCTCCAGATACTGGTTTGGTGTCCGCTTTGGATTCAAATCCGTTATAGACATGTACTTTTAATTTTTAGAAAAGATGAGTTACGTTAAGCCATGAAAAGAATAATTCTATCAGCATTTATAATATCACTGACCCTCTTACTATCTGCTTGTTTAAAGCCTGATCCAATAGAAGCTGACTTTGTAAGTGACGTCTATCTAATGGATGTGCTGGAAACAGGAGCATATGCCCGGGATGTTTATGTTGTGGATGGAAGCGTTTTTGTGGCAGCCTCCCAAATCGGCAATCAAATCTGGCAAGAGTCGACTGATGGATCAATGGAAAAAACCTTTGAACATAAATTTAGCGGTAATCCAGCTTTGAGGATGATTATTGAACCTGAAACGCGTCTCATGTTCACTTTTGACCGAGCACAGGGTTTTTACAAAAAGCTTGCCCCCGATATGGGCGGATTTGATTCCGTTTATACAGATCATCCCATTTGGATCGAAACGTCTGAATCCGGCTTATTTGGATCGGGTAGTAATGAAGATTTTGCAGTAAGAAAAATAAATGACAATTTAGTTGCCCTATATGTCATCGACCGGACATCTAATGACGGTTTGAAACAGTATTATTTCAATCGAAAGTTTAGAGCACCAGATATTCTGTATGATGGCTCCTATTATTACTGGGAGTTAAGCAATGTGGGGACATCAACAGGTGGCATTAATCTGGGACTTGATCTGCGGGATACGCTCATGGCCATCTCCCATGATGAATTGGGGGTAGGGTTATATCGATTAAGTGGGGTTGACCTGGATACACTGGCCGTCATTGATACACAGGGTGAAGCACTGGAAGTAAAATTTTACGATAACTACCTGCTCTCCGCCAACAATTGGGCAGGGATGGGGATTTTTTCAATGGGTGCAGGAGAGAGTAGTCTCACCCATTTAGCTGATATCGAAGTTGGTGGCTGGGTAAAACAGATCAGTGTCTGGAATGATATTGCAGTTTTGAGTTGTGGGGAAAACGGAATTTTTCTGGTCGATTTAAGCGACCCGGAAAATCCACAGGTTGATCAGCCCATTGATGCTGGTTACACCTACCGCACACACGTCGCTGGCGATATTATTTATGCTGCTACGCGTGAGGGGGTTAAACGCTACCACATCGAAAGCAGGTAATTAATGCGCAATTCCCTCTACACCATACTGACCCTTCTTCTGGCTCTCAATTCTTTGGGAGCTGCTGATTTAATACGCCCC
>JACKQG010004983.1_pt1 | contig 14993 bp, 14 predicted proteins | sample 8237621 | NCBI WGS metagenome assembly JACKQG01 (sample SAMN15677084, study PRJNA649215) | marine metagenome | biome: marine; feature: Black Sea; material: saline water; isolation source: suspended particulate matter (SPM) from the Black Sea western gyre | collected 2013-06-09/2013-06-10 | depth... | reverse complement strand
TCACGCCTCGCCGATACGGTCCCCTTGAGACGGCCGCCATTATCGGCGCGATGGGCGGTGTAGTTTATCTCGCTGCGGATGACGACGATGGAAGCTGAGGCAGCACCGATCGGATTGCCGCCTGTTCTGTCCTTCCTATCTGGACGATGCCCAACCGACCACAATTCAGCCTGAAAGCGATGCAAACAGAGTCCCCCAGTCCATAGATCACGGTCTGAGGGCGTGATCGGATGGCTTGACTCCTTTCTTGAAGCCTCCAAACCCAAACGGCAGCGGTTTGTACTCGCCGACCAGATCGACGTTCGTTCGAGTCGGAATCTGGTCCTCCAGCCCTGTACACCAGTAAACGGAATTGACCAGCAGACGTCGCAGGCCTTCGCTTTCCAGGTCGGTGGCCGCACCCATGGTCGTCATGAAGACGCGTCCGGTCTGGTCACTTGTGCCCTGATACGTCTTGGTCCAGGCAATGGGCATCATGGGGTCGTTCTTTGAACCTGCGACCGATTTGTCAGTGGGCTTCATGCCGTCGACAACCTGGCCCAGCGCCAGCACCCGGCTGTCGCCGGGCAGGGGCGTGCGCACCGTGTAAACGTCGGTTGGTCCCCAAATGTCGTCCACACCACGAACGATCGGATGATCTGCGGCGTCGGGTACGATCAGCCCGCGAGTGCTCTCGCGCCCGTGGCGTCCGTGGTGGCTGATCCACGTCTGGCCAAGGATCTGCTGGCCAAAGCCCCCTTTCCATTCTCGACTGCGGCAACTGAAACGATCGTAGGTCGGGCTAGAGAGACGGAAGGCGACAACCGCCGCTCGCATACCAATGACCGGCTTGCCCGCATCGACATACTCGGCCACGTAACGCATCTGCTCGTCGGGCAAGTCCCGGAAGCGGGTCGCAATGATCATCAGGTCAGCCGACCGAAGGGCTGCGAGTCCGGGGATGTTCTCGCTGTTGTCCGGGTCGATCGTGCCATCTTCGGGATCAATCGCAAAAACCACCGTGCACTTGAAGCCGTGGTGTTTGGTCAAGATTTTTCCCAGTTGCGGCAGGCCTTCTTCCGACCGGTATTCTTCGTCACCCGAGACGAGCACAACATGCTTGCCGCCGCCGGATCCGTCGCACCCGTCGTAGACGACCCACGGGTCCCCGGCCCACGCCGATTGGCTCGCGATCGCGCCGAACGGTATTGCCCCCAACGTCAAGAATACCAAAGCTAGTCTGATCGACGACATGGTGTCCCTTTCTTATGCTTCACACTCTGTTCGTTGCCGTGCGTCGCAACTGCCACGCAGATTTGTTACAGTCAACGTTTGTTTCACGTACACGTACACTTTACATCCTTCTCGTCGCTGTAACGAGTCGCCGGGAGAGAACTGCCGTGAAAACACGATGGTTGACGTTGCTGGTTCTGCCGCCGGTGATCGCTGCGTCTTGCTTGCCTGCCCGCGAACTCCGCTGCGACCGCCGCTGAGAGAGAACCTCGAACACGGTTGCCTCGGATCGAGGAAGGCAGACCGATACGACAATCCGTCAAGCATTCACGGGAAACAGACAAGGACTATCGCCTCAAGGTGGATCTGAGCGGAATCCGCCATCCTCCACCATGCAGCGTCGAACCAGTGAAGTTACGCCGCGGCGTGTTGTGTCGCGGTCTCGCGAATCGAAATGGACCTGTGGTCGGCCAATGGGCCGGTCGGGAGACCGGCCCACAGCCCAACTCCAACGACCTGAAGGTCCCGTCCGGCAGACGGGACCTACTTGGCCATGCCGAAGTCCGCCTTTGGAGAACGTGATGCGTTGGCCGTTGCGAAATCAGATCATCGTGCCAATGGCCCTCGTGATGCTGGGCACATTGGCCGGGGCGAGCGTATTGAACGCGTGGCTGTCCGCTCGTCGAGTACGAGCGCAGATCGAACGTCAACTGCGCGACGTAACGCAAACCCTGGCTGAACCGAACTTCCCTTTGACCGATGCAGTGCTTCGGAAAATGCAGGGGCTGTCCGGTGCGGAGTTCGTGTTGATAGACGACGCCGGCGCGATCCTGGCGTCCAGCAAGAGCATGGATGCCTTTTCCCAACTCCCTCGCCTGGAACCGACCGACCAGTGGAGCCAATTGACACTGGGAGACGCTATCCGAATCGACGACGGACGCTTCTTTCACGCCACGGTTCGTATGCAGCGGCGCAGCGTCCCAGGCCAGAATGGTGTGCTTCATATCCTTTACCCGGAACAAAGCTATCGAGAAGCTTGGTTGGGCGCCGTGTTTCCTCCGTTGGTGGTCGGCGGCGTTGCGCTGGTTTTGGTGGTCGTGCTGGCCGTGGTCATCGCATCGCGAGTGAGTCGACCGATGGATCGACTCCGCGGCCAGGTGGAGCATATCGCCGAAGGCGACTTCCAGCCGTTACCTCTTCCCAGTCGGAACGACGAGGTGCTGGATTTGGCAAAGTCGATCAACCGCATGGCGGAAATGCTGGCCCGATACGAGGACGAAGTACGCACGAACGAACGACTGCGCACACTGGGACAAGTCGGCAGCGGCGTGGCTCATCAAATGCGAAATTCTGTCACCGGCTGCCGCATGGCATTGGACCTCCATCGCCGGGAGTGCTCGTCCGAGGGCGAATCGGAGAGTCTTGACGTGGCTACACGACAGCTTGCGCTTATGGAAAAGTACCTTCAGCGTTTCCTGTCACTCGGACACACGCCGCCGAAATCGCACGAACAAATCGACCTGTCGCAGCTTATCGACAGCGTTCTGCCTTTGGTGCACCCTGCCGCTCGCCATGTCGGTGTCGAATTGCGATGGGCCCGTTCAGACGAGCCGTGTATCATACTGGGAGACGTTGACGCGCTGGAGCAACTCGTGGTGAACCTGCTACTAAACGCGATCGAAGCTGCAACGCAGGCCGACGAGCGACTAGTAACGGTAAACGTGTGTCCTTCCTCTGGTGGAGGGTTTGCCGTGGAGGTCCTTGACTCGGGGGAAGGCCCGGCACCCGAGATTCAAGAAACCCTGTTCGAACCATTTGTCACCAACAAGGCCGACGGCACGGGACTAGGCCTGTCGGTCGCCAACGAAATCGCCGAACAACACGGCGGCAAGATCCGCTGGGAACGCCGTGAGGGTATGACGTGCTTTTGTGTCGAATTCCCACAAACGACGCTGGGTGACCAAACAACGTGAAAGCGTCGTTCTATGCTTCTTGAACGACGCCTGATAGAATTGGGTGCGGTCGTCAGAATCCGAGGTTGTATGCACTATGAACTTCTCAGGTAGTCCCGACCACTGCTCGCCCATTCAGTTGGAGATCGTGACCGATCCTGTCGAGCTTGCGAACGCGCGAGCCCAAGATGAGCAGTTCAATCGCAATTCGGCATGGCTGAAGGTCCACGCATCGGAAGTCTATTCAACACATCGAGGTAAGTGTATCTGCATTTCGGGCGAGGAGCTGTTCGTGGCCGACACACCGGAAGAAGTGTTGACACTGGCCCTAGCTGTCCATCCCGACGATCAGGGAAGTATCCTTCGATACATACCTAAAGACAAGGTGCCTCGTATCTATGCGAATAGACGGTGAGTGGTATCCGTGCGACGATGGAATAGTCCGTCCTGTCTTTCACAGTCAAGTCTTGGCCGTCGACGGCTCATGGAAGCAAGTCTCGTTTTTGGCAGACACGGGAGCAGACCAAACAGTATTCAGCGCAGACGTTTTGGTGCGACTTGCTTACCCAGCAACGAAAACCGATCATCGCCTTGCCGGAGTTGGCGGAATCGCCGATTCGGTTGCCGTGACGGCACAGATCCGGTTTGCCTGCGACGACGGAACAAGAGCCGTGTTTCGTGGCGATTACGCCGGTTTCACTGCCCTCGAAGCGCTTGACATGAGCATCCTGGGGCGCGACATCATGAGTTTAATGACCCTGATTGCGGATTGGCAAGGCGACGTGGTTTGTATGATCGCTCAGGGCCATCGCTACCGGATTGAGGCTGTGTCGTAGACGCCCACGACTGGAGACCAGAGATGTCGAGATTGTTGGTCGTTGACGACGAACAGTCGATCTGTTGGGGATTGACGCGCCTGGGCGAAAGCATGGGCCACGAGGTCGTTGCTGCGTCGTCGGCCGAACAAGCGTTGGAAGTCATCGAAGACTTCAAGCCCCACGCCATCGTCTTGGACGTGCGACTGCCGGGCATGGATGGGCTGACGGCCATCGAGCAATTTCGCGAGCGAGTCGGTCGTGTGCCCATCATTGTCATCACGGCGTACGGAGATCTTGAGACCGCCGTCGAAGCTGTGCGCAACGGTGCGTTCGAGTACATCATCAAGCCGTTTGATTTGGACCAGATGCAACGCGCACTCGAACGGGCATTGGAGAGCAAGCGACCGGCCGACAACGATAGCCTTCGCCACGGGTACGTCGAAGGCATGGTGGGCCGCACGCCCGAGATGCAGGAAGTCTTCAAGCGCATCGCATTGGCAGCCGCGTCGAATGCGTGCGTGTTATTGTGCGGCGAGACGGGCACCGGCAAGGAACTCGCAGCTCGCGCGATCCACCGGTACAGCACGCGTTCCGACGAGCCGTTTGTGGCTGTTAACGTGGCTTCGCTCAGCCCGTCGCTTGCCGAAAGCGAACTGTTCGGGCACGTGCGTGGGGCGTTCACCGGTGCGGACGAGTCGCGCACAGGGCTGCTCGTTCAGGCCGATGGCGGCACGTTGTTTTTGGACGAAGTCGCGGATATCCCCTTGCCCACCCAAGTCAAGCTGTTGCGGGCATTGGAGCACGGCGAGGTCATGCCCGTGGGATCCAGCGAAACCGTCACGACCGACTTCCGGGTCGTCTCGGCAACGCATCAAGATCTGTCGCAAAAAGTACCGGACGGCACGTTTCGGCATGATCTCTATTTTCGCCTGTGCACGCTGCAAATCGACATCCCGCCGTTGCGCGAACGTCGTGACGACATAGAAGAACTGGCCAAGCATTTCCTTTCGGGTTTGGCATCCGACGCTCACACGTCCACTCCCGATTTGTCGCCGGAGACGCTCGCGGAACTTAGGCAGCGCCCTTGGCATGGAAACGTACGTGAATTGCGAAACACGATCGAACACGCCGTGATCGTCAGTCGTGCTGGCACAATCATGCCCGACCACCTGCCACCTCCGGCCGCCTCAAGTCTGGTTCCGGCACACGGTCATGCGGGGAGCACTGAACGAGAGATCATGTCGCTTATCACTCAGTGGGCCGAAGCCCAATTCTCCAATTCGCCAGAGGCTGACCAACTGTACGACCAATTGCTGCGGATTATCGAACCTCCATTGCTGACAGTCGCAATGGAAAGGCACCGCGACCAATGCGCAGCAGCCGCGCGTAGCTTGGGCATGCACCGAACGACCTTGCGCAAGAAACTGGATCAGTACGAAATCGGCCGGGACGAATGAGCGTACTCATAAGAATCCCACCGGCTTGCCCGGTGGATCGTTAGGCTCTTCGCTACCCCCACGCCCTCAACCATCCCTCCCCCCAAATCCCACCGGCTTGCCCGGTGGATTGTTAGGCTCTTCGCTACAGATCCGCCGTCCGGTATCATATCTGCTGCTCCGCGTCCCGATCCGTATGGGCCCTGCCCATGTTCATCCAACCCTATCAGCTTGAAGAACTCCGATTCGCTTGGTGCTATCGCGTGTACTACCGCTGGCAGACGCATCGAGCGCGCCCTCAACCGGCCCTGCGCGGGTTGGATCAGAAGACGCTCGACTCGATGCTGCAGCCGTACGATATTCACATCCTGGAGGCGTGCAGCAGCGAGACAGATGTCAAGGTGCTGATCAGCCTCCTGCCAAGCGAAACCGTGGCTGCCTGCGCGGGCAAAATGAAGGGACGTGTCAGCAAATGGCTCGGCGAGCGGCGCGATCTTCGGCAGCCTTCAAACCAGAAGCGGCTCAGCCGAGGCTACTTCGCCTGCACCACGGGAAAATCAACGGCGGAAGCCGTCAACCGATATCTCGATCAGCAAAGTGAACATCACGGCTACGCAGCGCGCGTCCGGCCGCCGATGTTCGTCCGGCAGTATCCGATCACCGTGGAGGACGAGCAGCGTCTGAGTGCGAACCGCGCCATGAGCGTCCTGCAATACCACGTTGTCCTTTCGACCTGGAAGCGGAAGGGCGTCTTCGCCCGAGCGGCGGCGGAATCTATGGCCAATGCTTGGCGGCGCATACAGGGGCGATATCAAATGGCGATTGAGAAGGTGTCATTTGTTCCCGATCACGTGCATGTGGCCGTGCGGGCTCATCCCAGTCAGTCGCCGGCGGAGATCGCCGTCGCCTTGATGAACTCGTCGCAGGACCTGATGTGGAGCAGTTTCTCCGACTCGGTGATTCGGGCTGGAGTCGAACGTTTGTGGCAGGCGAGCGCCTACATCGGCACCTACGGGAATCTGGAATCGGCGAAGATCAGCGCCTACGTGCGAAGATGGAAACAGGGCGAAGGGCTGTAGCAGGGAGCGTAACGATCCCCCGGACAAGCCGGGGGCATTGGCGCATGGGAGCGGATGGGTGGCCGTGGGTAGCGAGAAGCGCAACGATCCCCCGGACGAGCCGGGGGCATTGGCGCATGGGAGCGGATGGGCGGGGGCGTGTAGCGGTGAGCGTAACGTTCCCCCGGACAAGCCGGGGGCATTGGCGCATGCGAGCTGCGGTAGGATCGTTCACGCGTGCCGCGATTGCCGCACCGCGTCTTACTTCTTTTTCAGCGTCACACCGACTCCGGTTCCCTCCTTCAGCAGAATCAGTGTCTCAAGTTGCGGGTTCTCGGTAATAGCCGCCTTCGCAACCGCATGAATCGCACGCTCTCTCGCGTTTGCGGGCTGCGAGAGTGGCGATTCTTCCGACAGGCTTGACGAAGCAATCGACGCTTCGCCTGACCCAGAGATCCTCCAAGGTAACTCGCTTCCAGCCGGTCGAAAACGGTTACCGACCGGCTGGAAGCCTCCATTTTGTGCGCACAGTCGGAGCACTGTCTCCAATCGCAGTGGGTCGCTATACTGCGAGACGCCGTTTGAGATTGCGACGTTAGCCCCGTCCCCCTCACTCAAAGCTCTCCGAAGGATGACGATCCCAGTCGGGAAGATGATGCGAACCGATGTTCTTGGACCTGCTGATCGAACGCTGCTTGCGATTTGTCTTCGATCTGCTGCTCCCGGTCGCAGTTGGCTATCTGCTAGTCCGACGCACGTCTCCAGCAACTCCCTCGTTGACACATGCCGAAACCGGGGCATCCACGGCTCAGCTCCAGGCTCGGTTGGACCGGGTCATGTGGGCCAATATTTACTTCCTGACACCCGTGCTCACCTGCCTGGCTTTTTGGAGCAAAGACCTGCAGGTTCAGGACCTATGGCTGCCTGTTGTTGGACTGGTGCAGCAGGCGCTGCCGTTGGCGCTGGGGTGGTGGCGCAGCCACAAGTTCGACAATCCGTCTGACCGGGGCAGCTACCTGATCTCCAGCGCATTCGCCAACCGCAGCGTAGTGGGAATCATCAGCGTTTGGATTCTGTATGGGCAGAGCGGCTACGCTACCGCGCGGTGGGTGATGCTGGCGGGGCCGTTCGTGTTCTATTTCTTCGGCTTTGCTCTGGCCAGACACTACCGCAGTCTGGATCGGGGGCGGCAGTCTTCCTTCTCGATGCGCGACCTGCTGTTTCGAAAGAACCAACTCCCGCTGCTAGGCATTGCAGTTGGGATCACACTCAATCTACTGGACGCCCCAAGACATGAGTTTCTGGACACCGTGTTCGATCCGCTGGTCCATCTCAGCGCTTGGTTGTTCATGGTGCCGATCGGTGCATCGCTTGACTTTGGAAAGATGCGCCGCTACCTGAAGCCCGTCTCCGATTTATTGGCGATTCGCTTTGTCATTACGCCGCTTGTTTGCCTTGCGGTGGTCTTGGCTCTAGGCATGAAGGGAGAGTCATTTGGCGTTGTCATGGTCCTCGCGTTCACGCCCGCAAGTATCGGTGCGGTGATTCTAACACGACTGTACAAGCTGAATGTCCACGTTGCCGCCGCAGCGTATGTTCTGACACTGGTTGTGTATTTCGCGCTGATCTTCCCGCTGATCCTGTTGCTCAGCGGACTGGGGAATTCGTCGTAGTGGGGAGTTGACTAACAAAGCCGGAGGCCGTGGTTAATGCCTTGGGTTTGAAAGGAACCGAGACGGTTGCGTCATGCGGTGCCGGATATCTGGCCCGAACGGAGTTGTACGGTTCGATTCCCAAGATCGAGCAAGCTCTCGTCGTGAGTCACAAGCACAATCGTTCGGCCGCGTTGATTCTCCTCCGATAGGAAACTCGCGAATACCTCGGCGTTTTTCCGATCCAGGTTTCCCGTCGGTTCGTCGGCCAGAATGAGCTGTGGCTCGCCCACGATTGCTCTTGCTACCGCAATTCGCTGTTGCTCTCCAACGCTCAACTGCGAGGGCCGATGGCCGAGCCGATTCCCCATACCCAAGCGCGTCGCCACATCCTCGATCGTCTGCTTATGGTTGCCTCGATGTCCGCGCAGCACCATCGAAAGGCGGATATTGTCGAAGGCCGTCAGGTACGGCAACAGGAAAAACTTTTGGAAGATAAACCCTACGTGTCGCTTTCGATACTGACCACGCCGAACAGTGGACAACGCGTAGATGTCGTCGCCCTGGATCACCACAGTACCCGATGTGGGGCGGAGCATTCCACCGAGCGCCTGCAGCAATGTCGTCTTCCCGCTGCCGCTGGAACCGTGAACGACGACGAAGTCGCCGGCTTGGATGGACAAATCGACGCCGTCCAGGGCATGCACGGGACCTTCGGCGCCCGAGTAGGTCTTGGTGACGTTGTGCGTTTGAATCATGAGATCACTGCTCGGCCAGGATTGTATTCGGGTCCAAACGCAATAGCCTAATGATCGGGATGATCTCGGCCACAAGTGCCACTGCGCAGGTCAACGCCATAGCGGCGGGCAACTGATCCCATAGGACGGCGACTGGCCTTGTGTTGACTACAAGAAACGGTGCCGTGAACCGCACGGCTAACGCCGACCCCAGCAGAAAGCCCAGGACTGACGATGTCAGAGCCAGCGCAAGCGTCTTCACAAGATACAGACAGACTATGTACGTGTGGGACACTCCCATGGAAATCATGATACCCGTTTCATGTCTTCTGTCGCTAACTTCCTGCAGCCCCGTCACCGCAATGACAATGACCGTGGCGGCCGCGACGATTCCAAGCAGATAGTACAGGGATTTCTGAGTCGTTATGCGCGCGAAATGTCTGCCTTGGGCGATGTCCATTCTGCTGATCTGGCGAAACCCAGGAGACATTTCTGCCAGCTTCTGCTCCTGGACCTTCAATGCGCGGTCCAGCGAACCTCCGTGGAGGCAAAGGAAGGCAAGGATGAAGTTGATCTGGCCCTCTTTTCCCAATAATCCCTGGCAACGCGATAGGCTGATGTAGATCCGACAGTCATCCAACGTCGCCTTCGGAGGAAGGATTTCCACAACGCGGAATTCTCCCCCCAGGACATGGACGGATTCGCCAATGTCCTTCTGCAGCATCCGAGCGCATTCGTATCCCAGGCGAGTCTCGGATTCAGCAAGAGGAAGAACCATGTTCCGCTTTTCCGGCGTTTCGTGTTCCCCGCCAACGGGCTCGACTCCCGTCAGCAGCAACTCCTGACTCTCCACTTCTACTCTCGCCTGCAACACCGATACATAGTACCTGGATGACAAGTTGCGCGCTCTGCTAATTCGCCGAGTCGTATCGTCGGAGAATAGTGTTTGATCGTCCGAACACAAGTAGATCGAGCGGGCATCGGCCTTCTCCGGGATGATCAGGAGATTGTGCCCCATGTTCTTCATCACAAGCTGCATGGAACGGTTTGCGAACGCCGTCGTATTGCTGGAATAGACATACAGCGTTACCAGAGAGGTCATGGCCAGGACAATCAGCAGAGCGATTCCCCATTTGTGCCTTGCCTGGCTTGTGATGATCTTGAGGAACATGGGAGTCAGAGTTCGAAATTGATGGTGTTGCTACCGTGCTCGACAGTCCGTGTCAATTCGGAACGAGTGTTGTACTTGGCTGGAACGCGTTCTTGCCGTTCGATCTCGTTACCTTCGTCGTCGAAGAACGTCCCTGCCGTGCGGATCGTCACGATGTGCTCGCCCGGCATCGCGCCTGGCGTATCGAACGCGTACATCAGCTCGTATCGACCGTTGGCGTCCGTTTGGCCGGAGGAGGGTGAGCCATCGGCTGCCGTGGGCTGAAACTCGACGGTCGCACCCTCCAGAGGCTGGCCGTTCAACGTGACCTTGCCCTTCACCTTCACCAAGCCGGTATCCGAGCCACAACCTGCGATGAACGCGCAGACGAGGATCAACGAAAGAAAGCGTGCGGCTTGCGTCGTTCTCCTCATGGCTTTTCGGATTCTGTGTTCTTGCCGTCTGGCTCTAGAACCACATTCCACTTCTGTTGTTACCTCGCGGGTCCGGCGGTGAAGACAGCGAACCAACGTTAGAACGTTCCGGCCACTGGCTGATTGTCATTCCGCACGCCCAACAACTGATACGTGCCAACCCGACCTTGGTCCGCACGTTGCACGAAATCCGAGTGATTTCCGTTGTCTCCATCCGATAGACCTGCACTGTCCGAGTGGATGGAATCAGAAACGAAATGCACCGAACCGTCGACGAAGCAGAAATTCGCGCCGGCGACATGATGACTGCTGAAGGCGTGCATATTGGTCGGATGATTCAACTTGATGGATACGCAAGAACTGACCGTGGCGCCGATGCCAAGTCCTCCCGGGCCACACCAAGACGGCCATCTACGCGGTTCGTTCATGTGCACGGGCAGGACCGTCCGTTCGCCGATGGCGAAAGTGTTGCTGGTACCATCGGTCACGCCACAAAATGCCGTGGAACTCTCAGCGTAGAGCACGCCATTGTTCTGTTTCTGCAAATGCACGTTGCCTTTGTAGCGGTAGAACCCTCGACAACACGTATAGTTGGCCGTGGAGACCATTTCCGACCCTGGGCCGAGAAATTCGCGCAACGGTTGCATAGGCGAGGACGGACAGGTGAACACGGACAGCTTCATCTGGAGCATGGGCAGAAGCGCGGGGTCCGAAACCACTTGGGACAGCGTGTATTTGGTGACACTCAGTTCGTCCTGCAGAGGGCTCTGTTCGATAAACGGCGTCAGAAAGACGCCCCAAGCCCAACCGCCTTTGACTTGGCCCTGATGGTCGACCGCCATGAAACCGGGAGGGAAGCACTTGTAAGTGTCATGGTAGTTGTGCAAAGCCACCCCAATTTGCTTCAGGTTGCTCGAACACTGCATTCGTCGCGCGGCTTCGCGGGCCGATTGGATAGCCGGAAGCATCAGTGCGACCAGGATACCGATGATCGCAATCACCACGAGCAGTTCGACCAGCGTGAAGCCTCTGTGAACACATCTTCGGCGCATCGCTTTCTCCTCGTGGCATGGTGCAGATTTTTATCACTTGGGGTCGCGGCAACGGGCGACTCCGAACAAAGCCTTGGCAGAGAACGTGCGGATGAACCTGCGTGGAGCTTCGACGCGGGGGACGAACCGGGGATAGATCTAATACCGTGAGCAGGTAAGTTCTGTGGACAGAATACGGGACGTTTTTTCTCGTTTCTAAGGCACTGTAATCGCTTCGCCGCCATTTCGTGTGGCCAGGGCTTGCCAGACGGATAGTTCAATACTGTCGCTAATTGGTCTGACCGAGCCATCCATAAGCACGGCGTTAACGATGCCTCCCGCGTGGTAGCTGCGCGACGTGATGGCCGCGAAGGTGGACGCGGCGGCACCGGCGATGCCTTCCTGCTGGTTCGTCCAATTGACGTCGTACTGTTGGCCGCCGTTGGAGCACATGAGTTTGGTATTGGGGGTGAAGGTGGCGGTCACTCCCGTCTGATGGCAGCGCCCTTCCGACCATTCCGTGTGGCCCGTGTTCGGCTTGAAGTCACCGCCGAGGCACGTTTGGCTGGGGTCCGTGGGCATCGGCACAGAACCCGTTTGACCGAGATTTCGGAAATAAGGCTCGTACGCCTTCACTTCGGCAAAGGCAAGCGTGGAAGTGAGACCATCGGTAAAGGCAGCGGGTGTAAGCCGGCTGTAGGGATAGAAAGCCCCGTTGCCACCACGCTTGGCAATCGGGTCCCAAACGAACCACGTGCCCACATTGTAACCGTAACTCAATGGCCAGTGTTTCGGCTGCCCGCTGTCGTCGTATCGGACCTTGTCGTTGATCTCGTCAGGACACAGATAGGTTGGAATGCGATGGGCGCTGAGCCGGATTCCACCGATGTAGATGGCCGTACATCCTTTGTCCAACTCGACCTCCTCATACATACTGCCCTGCTCCAGGTAGGGCAGCAGCAACACCTGCGCCGACCAGTTGCCGGGGCTGCCTGGCACGCCTTCGTAGCTGGAAGGGTACACGCGGTTGGTTCCCTCGAAATTGTGCAGGGCCACTCCGATTTGCTTGAGGTTGTTCTGGCATTGCGCTCGCCGAGCCGCTTCCCTAGCGGCCTGGATCGCCGGCAACAGTAGTGCCACGAGAATGCCGATGATGGCGATGACGACTAGAAGCTCAACGAGCGTGAATGCACTATAGTGTCTTGCTCGATGCGTCATGAAACTGTCTCCGTCTGGCGGGAGTTGATGACTTGCAGATGTGCCGAGTCGTTTCGACTTGGTAAGGACGTTCTTGAGCGTGCGGGTTAGCTTCGTAGGGAAACTCAACGTCGAGATGCGATGCTTACACCAGATCCGTGGCGAGGCGCTAATTGGAGAGATCATGCGCATTAACTCTAATACCGTAAGCCAACAGAGTCTGTGGACTGGACGCCAAGATTTCTTCCCGAGTTTCTGTCCCAACTTCAGTCCTGAACGGCATTTGGGACGACCAAAGGAAAAACTGCCCCCTTAACTTGTCCACAAACTCATTAGACATCCGGTATCTACCCTAAAGCCAATCTGCAATCAGCATCAAATCAAAGATGCTGCATGCGTTACCCACTCCACGATCCGAGCCACACCGAAGCCATCCGCAAACCCCCGGAATCGAACTCGATGTAGCACCAGCAGGAGTTACCAGTATGCAAACAGAAAACGGCGGTGCGGTCCAATCCGCATCTGGCATTTCCAGTTACTCTTACCTGTTTCGATTACTGCATTGGGTGGTGACGATTGGCTTCGTGCTTCTGCTGCTGACAGGCTTGAGTCTGCATGCAATCGCTCGACCGGATCGTTCGCTCTTTTCAGGCGTATTGCCGGACTATCTCTGGTCGGGTCGCGTTCATCTCTGGCACTTTGCTACGGCACTTGTGTTCTGCCCTTCGTTGTTGGCCATCATTTTCGTCTGCCGCCGCCGGGCTTGGTCTCGTCCGATCCATGCGATAACACTAGGCGGTGGGCTGCTGATGATCGTGACGGGCCTGCTGATGTTCAGCGCAGCAACGTCGGGGGAAACTGTTAAAGTCGTCATCTGGCTACACACCTCACTGGGCCTTCTATTGTTACCCTTCGCCATGTTGTGGCACATCGTGTCGGGATTTACACGTCGAATCCGACTGCTGGTTCCTGCCTTTCATCCATTCGCGCAGCCGAAATGGGGCCAGCTTTTCGTCTTTCTTATCGTGGCACCTGTGATCGTCTGGCTAATGGCCGCCTGTTGGCCCATCTCCAAGCCTTGGCGCACGTTGGTCGCCGCACCCATTTCGCCGGAGGAGGTCGCCAATTCAGACTTGGCCGATTTGCCCTGGGACAAGGCTCGCCCGATTACAGCGAATTTGGCGAATGGCAGTGGACTCGACGCGGGCCACACCGAAGTCACGTTTAGGGCCATGCACAACGGCGACGAGTTGTTTGTCCTGGCTGAATGGAACGATCCCACGGAAGATCGACGATACACTCCGTGGCAGAAGACGGCCGATGGCTGGGAGCATTTGGCAACAAATGCTAAAGACGAATGCGTGTATTATGAGGACAAGTTTGCCCTGGCTTTCCCCTCCGAGCCGGACTGGCGATTCGAGCAGGCAGGCTGCGCGTTGTACTGCCATGCGGGCTGCGGGAACCCATATGGCTGCAAGAACAGCGACCGCATCGTGGACGTATGGCACTGGAAGGCAACTCGCACCGATCCTGCGGGACAAGCCGACGACAAATATTGGGCGGAACCGAAATCGGAAACAGAATTGAGCGGCCGCTATGGCGATCCGAAGGACGGGGGCGGCTACAAGAAGAACGAGTCGCCCGACCAGCCGCACCCCGCCTTCCTGCCGGACGAGCCGACAGCAGTCTGCCTCGGTGCGATCCCAGAAGAGCATGCCGTCGAATACACCGAGGAGAAGGCTGCGGAGATCCAGCCGGGGACGACCATTCCCGGCATGATCAGCTCGCCGTTCGAGGGAGACCGCGGTGATTTGAACTGCGTGTCGGTGCACCGGAACGGCCGTTGGGCGTTGTATTTTCGGCGGAAGCTCGATACGGGCAGCGAGTACGACGTTCGGTTTGAACCCGGAGGGTCGTATGCGTTCGGTTGTGCGGCCTTTGATCACGTGTCCAAGCGTCACGCCTATTCGTTCTCTGTGTTCCGCCTGTTGATTTCACCCTCCGCATCGGCCCAATAGCCCGTGCACACACAGGGGCAAACATGGACGGTTGGCCATCGCAGCGAGAACCGGTGGAGTGGCTCGTGACCGATTTTGCCACACGAATTCGTCAGGGCGAGCATCCCACGATCGCCGAGTATGCTACAAAGTATCCGGAATACGCCACCCAAATCGAAGAGCTGTTTCCTGCCGTCGCCAAGATGGAGCAGTTGCGGATCCAGGAAACGGTTTCTCGAGAAGCCGCAATTCGTTAGACAAGGTTATACGCCGCGAGCTGAGAAATTGCGGTTTCTGGGATTCGTTTTCGGCGTTATAT
>JACKQG010002864.1_pt2 | contig 14996 bp, 12 predicted proteins | sample 8237621 | NCBI WGS metagenome assembly JACKQG01 (sample SAMN15677084, study PRJNA649215) | marine metagenome | biome: marine; feature: Black Sea; material: saline water; isolation source: suspended particulate matter (SPM) from the Black Sea western gyre | collected 2013-06-09/2013-06-10 | depth... | reverse complement strand
ACCGCCGGAACCGATCAGCATTGGGCTCACCCGGTTATTTCGGATGGAATTCTGTATATCAGGCATGGTGATACACTGCTGGCTTACAATATTCGGAAATGAGTTGCTCGAAATGGGCGCAGATCTCCATCCCAGAGTGATGCTATAGCCTGTGAATAAAACCGTTCCCTATAACCGACGACTGAGTGGTTCCGTATCGCTGGCAGCTCTGTCTATCTGGTTGGTAACATTGTTTTTCTGGCTGCGTCATGATCCGACTTTCAACTTTTCCATTTTCACAGCGGGTATGGACAATCAGCCAGTTGGAGTAATATCGGGTCCGGCTGAGGAGCGAGTGGTTATCGGTGAGTACTGGCGACAATATGACAGCAGCGCGGTAGCTCCATCATCGAATTGGTCGCGTTTTCGGGGTAGTGAGTTTACTAATATCGTTCCCCCGGGACCGCCTCTTTCGAACCTGCAGTCGGCTCCGCCGCGCGTGCGCTGGACACAAGCGCTGGGCGAGGGACATGCCGGCGCAGCAATCCATAACGGACGCGTTTACGTGTTGGATTATGACGAAACCGAGAAAGCCGATGCCCTGCGCTGTTTTGCTCTTGAGGATGGCCGAGAGCTGTGGCGGCGTTCCTATTCGGTGCAGGTCAAACGCAATCATGGAATGTCCCGTACCGTACCGGCTGTTACCGATGATTTTGTTATAACCATGGGACCGCGCTGCCACGTAATGTGTGTCGAAGCTGTCAGCGGTAAATTCTTGTGGGGGCTGGATCTGGAACGGGAGTATGAGACCGAGGTTCCACTCTGGTATACGGGACAGTGTCCATTGATTGACGATACAATAGCTGTTATCGCGACCGGAGGCAAGGCTTTGTTAATCGGCGTTGATTGCCGAACCGGTGACATTCTCTGGGAAACTCCAAATCCCAGCAGTTGGAAGATGTCCCATTCATCGGTCATTCCGATGACATTACATGGAAAACGGCAATATGTGTACTGTGCCGTGGGTGGGATTGCCGGAATCAGTGCCGAAGAAAGTGATCGTGGTCAGCTTCTCTGGCAATCTTTGATCTGGAATCATACGGTTACAGCCCCGTCGCCCCTGGATATCGGCGATAACCGCATATTCCTTACTGCTGGCTATAGCGCGGGGGGTATGGTGGTACAGGTCAACTTGATTCAAGGTCGCTACTCACTGGATTCGCTGCAATTTGTGCCACCGGGTGGTGGCTGTGCTTCAGAGCAACAAACTCCCATTCTATACAATGATCTAATTTGGAGCATATTGCCAAGGGATGGTGGAGCTATGAAGGAACAATTCGCCTGTTTTGACAGCCAGGATATCAGCAAGGTAACCTGGTCCAGTGGCAAGACCAATCGTTTTGGATTGGGACCCTTCATCTTAGCCGATGATAAGTTTTATGTTTTGGATGATTTGGGTGTGTTGTCGGTTTTCGATGAGCTTGATACACAACCGGTTTTACGCGGTCAACACAAAATTCTCGAGGGACCGGATGCCTGGGCGCCGCTGGCCATCGTCGACGGGCTATTACTAGCTCGCGATACCCATCAAATGGTCTGTGTTGATATCGGTGCCAATCTATTGTCAGGGAGGTTGCCATGAGCGACTATATAAAAAAAATACCCATTTTCAGGTGGTCATTGGTGACTGTATTGGTGGTAGGTTTAGTATGGACCGGCTGGTATATCCTGTCCACTGACCTGTTGGTCGATCGTAACCCCTATGAGCTCTCACTGGAAGATTACAACCGGATTGACCCGGATTTGATCCGATACCACCAGACTCAGGCTGTTAAAATTCCCGGTAAACAGCCGCGTGCATTATGTGTGGACCGTAATGATAACATATTTGTCGCAGTGGATTCAAATGTCATCAAATTCAATGCTTTTGGCAGCATCGAAAAGGTGTTTCCCGTCGGCGCACAAGTCAATTGTTTGACAATTTCAACAACTGGTGATTTATATCTGGGTTATAAAGCTCGGATTGCCGTATTGAATCAGGCTACACAATCAGTAATGGGATTAGTCGATCTGCCAGCAACCTCGCATTTGACCTCGCTGGCAGTCGACCATCATTATCTGTATGCCGCCGATGCCGGGATGCGGATTGTCAATCAGTATGATCACAGAGGAGGAATTGTCCGGACCCTGGGTGGTCGGGATGACGTTAGCGGTCGCCTGGGTTTCATCGTTCCTAGTCCCTTTTTTGATTTGGCCATTGGATCAAAAGACCGACTGTGGATCGTCAATCCTGGACAGCATGTGGTTGAAAAATATCGGCTCGATGGTGAGTTGGTTAGCCAGTGGGGGGAATGGTCGGCTAAGCTGAAGGGCTTCTGTGGGTGTTGCAATCCGACCCATATTACGCTCATGCCGGATGGGCGCTTTGTTACCAGCGAGAAAGGTCTAGTAAGGGTCAAGCTGTATTCTGCCGACGGTAAATTTGACCGCGTGGTTGCCGGTCCTGAAAATTTCAGCCGAAATGTGATTGGGCTGGATTTGGCTGTCGATTCCAACAGCAGAATTCTGGTGCTGGATCCTGGGGCGCAACAGGTGAGGATATTTCAGCCGAAAGAGGCAAAGTTATGATAAATCAAAAATCGAAACTTCCACCAAACCTGATCGACAATAAACGGCGGAGACTGTTGATCACTTTGGTTCGTTCGGTACTTTTTTTATTTATGGCCGGTGTAACCGGATTTTTGTTTCGGAGACGTCATTGCTGGAACGGGGAAGGTCTCAATTATTCCCAGCTGCCATGCCAAAAATGCCGTCAATTAAATGGTTGCGGAAGACCGACAGCCGAAATCTATCGTAATAGCCGCTCCACTGGCAAGGTGCGAGGCTAATGCCCGAATCAAAACCTGACCAGCCAAACATCAGTCGTCGCAATTTTCTTAACCGAACCATGCGCATTACCGGAGTTGTATGTCTGGGATCGGTCGGGGGTTGGGGATTGGTTAAGTCGGCTGGTCGCCAGACAGTCTGGCAGATCGATCCCCATGTCTGCGTGCAGTGCGGAAATTGCGCCATCAACTGCGTGCTTACCCAGTCGGCTGTGCGCTGTGTTCATGCCTTTGATGTATGCGGCTATTGTAAACTCTGTGGTGGTTACTTCCCACCGGATGCAGTATCTCTGTCAACCGGGGCTGAGAATCAACTGTGCCCGACCGGGGCGCTCAAGCGTACATTTGTTGAAAATCCTTATTTTGAATACAGGATTGATAAAAAATTATGCATTGGCTGCGGTAAATGTGTTAAGGGCTGTGGTTCGTTTGGCAATGGTTCACTCTACCTGCAGATTCAACAGGACCTGTGTTTGAACTGCAACGAATGTTCGATCGATCGCGGTTGCCCTTCCGGTGCTATAGCCCGGGTACTGATCAACCAACCGTATATTCAAAAAGGGCAGCAGCAGGTTTAATAGTGAAAATAATAGAGCAGCGCATCCTCAGACTCTTATTGCTAATTCTCGCGGTCCTTACAATGGTAAGCGCTCAAGATCGCTTCCCACGCCCGGAGTTTGAGTCGGATTACAACAAACCAGAGACACTTCTGGCTTTGCCGGATTCGATCTGGTATGAAATACTGGATGTTGCGGTTCTGCTTATGGCCCTTTCCATTGCCGCCTTTCTGGTACTACGCCGACGTTCACGCAATCTGATTTTTTTACTGTCGTTGTTTTCATTGGCCTATTTCGGTTTCTGGCGTAAAGGTTGTATCTGTCCGGTCGGTTCAATCCAGAACGTAACCCTGTCATTTTTCGATGCGACCTACCTGATTCCGATCGGCGTAATTCTGTTCTTTATATTGCCTTTGCTATTCACCCTTTTCTTTGGTCGGGCGTTTTGTGCGGCAGTTTGCCCACTGGGAGCGGTCCAGGATGCTGTGTTAATTAAACCCCGCCCGGTACCACCAAGACTGGCCGCCGTCCTGAGTATTATACCGTATGTATTTCTAGGCGCTGCCATTTTGTATTCAGCGACCGGCGCAGGGCATATCATCTGCCAGCTTGATCCTTTTGTCTCGTTTTTTCGCTTAAGTGGTGAACCACTAATGCTGGTGTACGGCAGTCTATTCCTGCTGATTGGTGTGTTCTATGGCCGGCCTTATTGCCGTTTTTTGTGTCCCTATGGTGTTTTGTTGAACTGGTTTTCCAAATTTTCCCGCTGGCATCTTTCGATTACACCCGACCGCTGCACCCAGTGCCATCTATGCCGGGATGCCTGTCCCTATGATGCCATCAACAAACCGGTTCCACCCCTGGATTCAGCTGAACGGCTTCAGGCTGGTCGTCGATTAGGGAAGCTGATCGTACTCACTATAGGGTTAACAATTGCCGGTGGAATAAGCGGGTATTTTATCAATGAACAACTCAGCAGCTTGCATCCAACGATCAGGCTTACCGAACAGGTTTTGGCTGAGAAACAGGGCTTGATTCGTGAAACAACCCTGGCGAGTCAGACTTTTCACGAATCCGGACAGACAATTGCCAGTCTGTTGGAGGATGCCGTGGTTGTCAATAATAGATTTCGAACCGGCAGTACGTTGCTGGGGATCTTTATCGGACTGGTAATCGGGATTAAATCAATTGGTGTCTTCTTTCGAGGCAGCCGGGAGGATTACGAGGCAAATCGTAGTGAATGTTTTTCATGTGGTCGTTGTTTGCCGTATTGCCCCGAAGAACACGAACGTCAGGCAGTGCTGAATCGCAAGGCAGGTTTGTATGAATCAATCGGCTGATCAGAAGAGTATCCGCATCTTGTACAGTCTTGCCAGAGGATTGGTGGTTATAGCCGCAATCAGCGCAGTGCTGGTAGCAACACTGGTTATCGTTAATTATTATCAGGTCAGTAAAGCAGACCCATTGAACACCCCGGCCCTCACCACCCTGAAAAATCAGTTGCGTAATGATCCTGGCAATACCCTGTTGCAGGAACAGATTCGATCGTTGGACCTTTTGGCTCGCAAATCATATTTCACCAATTTGTGGCAGCTAAAAACTGGTGGGTATATCATCCTGGCGAGTATCGTTTTTCTATTGCTGGCTCTGAAAATTGCCAAAGCACAGGAGCGTAAATTGCCAGACCCTACCGACCGTGGAATTATTCCCGATTACCTTAAATATTCGCGTACCACACAGTTGGTCATCAGCACCACAGGTTTAACGATTATAACGGGCGCGCTGATTATTGCTTTACTAACGCCGGCCAGCTTGTATAATCAACTCTCCGATGAAGTTGTCAGCGATCTGGATAGTGCCATCGATTTGAACATGTACTGGCCAAATTTCAGGGGGCCAAACGGACTGGGAATCGCTATTCATACAAATGTACCCCGAACATGGGATGGTAAAACCGGTAGTAATATTCTGTGGAAAACCGCCGTTCCGCTACCTGGTTTCAGCTCACCGATTGTTATTCAGGACCAATTGTTCTTCAGTGGTGGTAATAAAAATGCTCGCGAAGTTTATTGCTATGATAATGTAAGCGGTGAGCTGCTCTGGACTAGAACCGTGCCGAACATGTTGCAACCGGATGATTATTTTGACTTTGATTATGTTGACCCCAATGTTGGTTTTGCCGCTCCTAGCATGGCTACCGATGGTCGCAAAATCTTTGCTATCTTTGCCACCGGTGATGTGATCTGCTATTCCTTGAATGGTGATCAGGTCTGGGGCCGGAATCTCGGTGCACCGGATAATCACTATGCCCACAGTTCGTCACTGAAGGTTTATGAAGACTTGTGTATAGTGCAGTATGATAATTTTCGTAAGCCACGTCTGATTGCTCTGGATTGCCGGAATGGTTCGATCGTCTGGGAAACCGGGCGCGAAACAATATCATGGGCTTCACCGGTAATGATCACCAATGGTAATCGCGACGAACTGGTCGTAGCCGACAGTAAATCAGTGGCCGGTTATGATCCGCTAACCGGTGTTGAATACTGGCGCAGCGCCTGTCTATCCGGGGAGGTTGGCCCGTCGCCGGCCTTTGCAGCTGGGATTATTTTCGTGGCCAACGAATACGCCAAGGCAACCGCTTTACGAATAACTGATCAATTGGCAGAGCCGGAAATTATCTGGCAGATCGAGGATAACCTGCCAAATACCGCCAGCCCTGTCGCCACTGATGAATTTGTGCTGCTGGCAACCAGCAGTGGTCTCGTGACAATGCTGGATGCTTCAACCGGGCAGATCCATTGGGAAGAGTACTTAGGAAGTGGTTTCTATTCTTCACCAATCGTTGTCGATGATGTCATCTATTTGACAGATCTGAAAGGTACTACCTTCATTATCGCCCTGGAAGAACAATTTGAATTGCGTACCACAAACCGGTTGGGTGAAGCAGTTTCCACAACCCCTGCTTTTCTTGATGGAAAAATATATATTCGCGCAGATAATCATTTATACTGCATAAGTGAAAGTAATGGTTGAGATTCAGACCGAGATAAAAGTGTCCGATGATTTGACTACTCAGGTTGCTGATTTGATCGATAAATACGGCCATGCTCCTAAGTCCGCTATTCCGTTATTACTGGCTCTTCAGGAACGGTACAATTATCTACCGAAAGCAGCCCTGCGGCAGATCACTGATACATCCGATATTTCCGCCGCTGACATTACCGGTATCGCTTCTTTCTATTCCCAGTTCAGGCTGCAGCCGGGCGGGAAGCATTTCATTAATGTCTGCACTGGTACGGCTTGTCATGTCAAGGGAGCCGGGCGGGTTTGGGATACCTTGAAAACTAATTTGAAGCTGGCGGAGCATCAGGACACCGACCGTGATCGTATATTTACTGTCCGGAAAGTAGCCTGCTTGGGATGCTGCACGCTGGCTCCGGTTTTACAGATTGACCAGATTACCTATGGTCATGTTGCTCCCCGCCAGATACCGGACATTCTGAATGACTATCTGGATCGACAAAAACAATCCCGGGCTCAACTGGACCAAGTAATTATTGATCACCGGGTGCTGGACGGCGAAATCAGGATCGGTCTCGGTTCCTGCTGTGTCGCCGGTGGTAGTCACCAGGTGAAGGATGCCATCGAGTGGTCAGTTTATGAGAATGCCTTACCGATAACAGTAAAAACCGTGGGCTGTGTTGGAATGTGCCATCGGACACCCATGGTTGAAATACATAAAAAAGGCCAGGAACCGCGGTTATATTCAAAGGTAACCGTCGACATGGTCCATTCAATCCTGGCCGAAAACTTTAAATCTCCGCAGCCGGGAATTCGCTGGCGGAATGCCCTGAATTCCCTGCTTGAGCGGCCGTTCAGCAGCAATGGTAAAAACCTTGATCGATACGAACTGAATGTCCGGGATGGAGCTGTAGCCGACTTTTTAAGCAACCAGCGTCATATTGCCACGGAATATTATGGGGAATTGGATCCCGTTGATCTGGTTGAATACGAACATAAGGGTGGTTTTTCAGCCTTGCGCATGTGTTTGGGGGGACTAAACCCAACAGAGATTATAGCAATCGTCAAGGAAAGTGGTTTACAGGGGCGGGGAGGAGCCGGATTCCCCACTGGCCGGAAATGGGAATTGATCGCCGAATCCACCGCTGATCGGAAATTTATCATCTGCAATGGGGATGAGGGTGATCCAGGGGCGTTTATGGATCGGATGCTGCTTGAATCCTATCCCTACCGGATCATCGAAGGTCTGCTGATTGCAGCTGTGGCGATTGGTGCCACAACCGGCTATTTTTATATCCGAGCCGAATATCCACTGGCGGTGGCCCGGATCCAGGAGGCGCTGGACCGCTGCTATGAACTAGGCTATCTGGGTCAGAAGATATTCAACAGCGAACTCTCTTTTAATTTGAGTATTCATAAAGGAGCCGGGGCGTTTGTCTGCGGGGAGGAAACAGCGCTGATTAAATCGATCGAGGGTAAACGGGGTAATCCTCGGGTCCGGCCACCTTTCCCAGTCCAATCGGGGCTATGGGATGCGCCTACTTTGATTAATAACGTGGAATCACTGGCGCTTTTACCTTGGATCCTGCGTAACGGTCCGGAGCAATTTGCCACCCTGGGAACCACTAACAGCAGAGGGACCAAGGTTTTTTCACTGGCCGGCAAAATTGCCAATGGTGGTCTGATAGAAGTTCCCATGGGAATATCAATCAATAAGATCGTTTATGAAATCGGGGGCGGAATCGCTGATGGGGGACGCTTTAAAGCGGTCCAGATCGGTGGCCCCTCCGGCGGTTGTATCCCGGCCGAGCTGGGTGACACACCGGTAGATTATGCTGCTTTGCTGGAAGTGGGTGCCATGATGGGTTCAGGTGGGTTACTGGTAATGGATGAGAATGACTGTATGGTTGACATTGCCCGTTATTTCCTAGGCTTCACCCAGGATCAATCCTGTGGTAGATGCACTTACTGCCGGATCGGCACCAAACGTATGCTGGAAATACTGGAAGATATCTGTGCCGGAAAAGGTACCGCCACTGATCTGGTCGAGCTGGAGAAACTGGCTGGCGAGGTGAAACGAGGTAGCATCTGCGGGCTTGGGAAAACAGCTCCCAATCCGGTCCTGACGACATTGCGATATTTTCGTTCAGAATATCAAGCCCATATTGAAGGTTACTGCCCTGCAAAAAAATGTACCGGTTTAATCAGCTATTCGATCAATGATAATTGTGTAGGCTGCACGCTTTGTGCACAGAATTGTCCGGTGAATGCTATATCGTTAACGCCCTATACACAACATATAATTGATCAGGACCTGTGCATTAAATGCGATACCTGCCGACAGGTATGTCCCGACGATGCGGTGGAGGTGGCATGATTCGCTTGATTATCGATGGACAGCAAATTGAGGTAGCAGATGGCACCACGATCCTTGAGGCCGCCCGCACACTGGAAATTGATATACCTACCCTATGTCACCTGCCGGAAATTCATGGCAATACATCCTGTATGTTATGTGCTGTTCAGGTAACTGGACACAATTCGTTCTTGCCATCCTGCTCGATTCCGGTGGAAGAAGGGATGACAGTAGTAACCGAGAATGCAATTTTAGAAGACTATCGCCGAACAACGCTGGAACTTTTATTCAGTGAGCACACCGGTGAATGTCTGGCGCCTTGTCAGTTAGCCTGCCCGGCCCATCTGGACGTCCCCACAATGATGAGTCAGATTGCCAATGAACGGTTTGATGATGTAATTCATACTATTAAACAGACGCTTGCCTTACCCGCCATTCTGGGTTATATCTGTCCGGCGCCCTGTGAAAATGCCTGCCGCCGGAATCAGATCGATAACTCTGCTTCCATCTGCCTGCTGAAGAAATCAGTAGCAGAAAAGGATTACTTAAGTAAAACTCCCTATCTTCCAAAAATTGCAAAGAGTAGCGGTAAGCGCGTAGCTATTATTGGTGCCGGTCCAGCTGGACTTGCGACCGCCTTTTATGCGACCCGGGCCGGTCATGCCTGCACGATTTTTGACGATCACGAACTGCCTGGCGGGATGCTGCGTTACGGAATTCCAGAGGATATTTTACCTCGCAAATTACTTGAGCAGGAAATTGACCAAATACTGGCACTGGGAATCGTCTTTCGACCATGGTCGAAAATAGAAACAACCGCCCAGCTGGCTGACCTCAGATCGAGATATGATGCTGTTGTGCTAACAATCGGAAATGTAGATGAGGTCGAAGCGGTATTTGGATTGGTAAAGAGTTCCCGTGGTATTCGGATCAATCCGACCAACTTCGCAACCGCTGCAAATGGAATTTTCGCCGGTGGTGATTGTGTCCATCCGCGGCGCCTGGCAGTACAGTCGGAGGCTCATGGACGGCAAATCGCTGAATCCATCAGTCAATACCTGATCGATGAACCGGTAATCGGAATACCGCAGCGGACAACCTCACGCTTAAAACGGCTCAATAGCGACGAGCTGAACCAGTTTTTAAAAAACTCCAATATTCCTCCTAACGCCTGGGAAAGACCAGAAACTGCATCCGAAATTAGATCGGACATAGAACTGGCCCAGGTCTGTCTGCAGTGTGGTTGCCGGTCTGCCGAGGACTGCCAATTACGGCTGTATTCTGACAGGTATGGTGCCAATCCCCGGCATTTTCGTAACAATCATGCACCCGTTGAGCGGATTGATACACACCCGCAGGTGCTGTTTGAGCCTGGGAAATGTATTAAATGTGGCCTCTGCGTTGCCATTTCTGAACAGGAGCACCTTGGATTGACATTTATCGGCCGTGGTTTCGATGTGCGGGTCGGCGTACCTTTTGATGATACATTGGAGGCCGGATTAGCGGAGACTGCCGATGCCTGTATTGCGGCCTGTCCCACCGGGGCGATTGCCAAAAAGGAGCACATTTCCAAATGAGTAGCGTGACCGGAAAAAATCCGCAGGTGATAATCCTGGCACTTATGCTGCTGGCTTCAACGATTACCGCTCAGGATAGCTGGGAAATCTACCGGGGCGACCCACAATTGTCGGGCCGCAGCGATTCTAAGATTGCCAGCAGTTATCAACTGGCCTGGACATATGTGGCAGATGATAAGATCAAATCATCACCTGTCATCAGTGATTCACTGGTCTACATTGCTTCTATTGACGGTCATCTGCAGGCGGTAAATTTGCATACCGGTCAACTGAAATGGGTTTTTACCAGTGAATATGGTATTGAAGCGCCACCCCTGGTACTGGAGGATCAAGTACTGGTTGGATCCTTGGAAGGCAGACTGTTCGCTGTGGATAAAATGACCGGATCTCTTAACTGGGATTTCCTCAGTGAAGGACAGATAATCGGATCGGTCAATTATATTGTAAAAGAATCGGATGATGCAGGTCTGGTGTTTTTTGGTAGCTACGATAATTACCTTTATTGCCTGGAAGCCAGGACGGGAAAACTTAGATGGCGGTACCAGACTACTCATTTTATAAACGGAACTCCAGCTACCAACGGTAAAACAATTTTCTTCGGTGGCTGTGATGGTATTCTGCATTTTCTCGATATTGCCACCGGGGAGGAACGCAATGCGGTGAACCTGAATTATTATATTGCCGGGTCACCGTCCCTGATCGGAGACCGGTTGTTTATCGGACACTATGGTGGTCTATTTTTTTGTATTGATATTGCAGGTAACATCATCTGGCAACATGGTGACCCGGATAAATCAGCTCCGATTGTCGCATCACCCGCGGTAGATGAAACACGAGTCATCTACGGTTCGCGTGATTTCAGGGTCTATTGTCTTAACAGGAATACCGGCCGGTCGATCTGGACCTTTGATACCCAGGGTAATATTGACGGTTCGGCGGTGATAGGTAATGGCAAAGTCGTTTTTGGGTCCGGTGATGGCTATCTCTACATAATCAACCTTTTAGACGGTACGTTGATCTGGTCAACCGATCTGTGTACACCGATAATTTCATCTCCTGCAGTGACCGATGATTACCTGGTAGTCAGTAGTCAAGCTGGTGTAGTATATTCTTTTCGAAACAACGAGTAAAGGCCTGATAAAATCATGAAAATTGTGCATATTGTTCCAGGTACGGGTGGCAATTTTTACTGTGAGAATTGTGTCCGAGACGGAGATCTGGTTAATGCTCTGCGGACACTGGGACACGAGGTAACCTTGGTACCACTGTATCTGCCACTTTCAGTGGATGGCGACCTGGTTAAAAATGGTGCGCCAATTTTCTTCGGCGCCATCAATACTTACCTGAAAGAACGTTTCCCGCTGTTGCGTAAGCTGCCCTGGTGGTCCGGAAAGCTGCTTGATTCCCGTTATCTTCTGAATCTAGCGGCTGCTAAGGCGGGTTCAACCCGGGCAGCGGGGCTGGAGGAAATGACCTACTCGATGATACGCGGTGAAAAAGGTCATCAAGCCAATGAGCTTGATCACCTGGTCCACTGGCTAAAGGACAAGATTCAACCTGATATAATTTACCTGGCCAATGCCCTGCTAATCGGATTGGTAAGGGAATTAAAAAGGCATTTACAGGTACCGGTGGTGTATGCTTTGGAGAATGAGGACATCTGGATTGACGATATGGAACCACACTGGCAACAGCAAATCTGGGCCACAATCCGCGAAAGGGCCAGAGATGTCGATTCTTTTGTAGCCGTCAGCGAGTACTATCGCAACCAGGTCCAGGCTAAACTACAAATTGCCGATGATCGAATGCATATTGTTCATATTGGAATCGATTTGACCGGTTACCAACCGGCTGAGCGGAAGACCGAACCGGCCGTAATCGGCTACCTGTCTCGGATAACTGAAACACGTGGTCCTGATATTTTGGTGGATGCGTTCATTTTACTTAAGAGTGAACCCGAATTCACGAATCTGAAACTACGAATCACCGGCGGTGAGACGGCGGATGATATTCCGTTCATTACTGCTATCAAACGGAAATTAGTAGAGGCCAAAGTAAGCGAAGCCGTCGAATTTGTCATCCACTTTGATCGTGAATCCAGGTTGGAATTTTTACGATCGCTTACACTTTTGTCAGTCCCAGCCAGGATAAAGGAAGCTTATGGTCTTTTCCAGATTGAAGCTCTGGCTGCGGGTGTTCCTACCGTCCAGCCCCATACCGGCGCATTTCCGGAAATTACCGAATTAACCGGGGGTGGAGTTACTTATGCGCCAAACGATGCTTTCGCGCTGGCGACCCAATTACGATTGCTGCTGAAAAATCCCGATCGAATCTGGGAGCTGGGGAAGCGTGGACAGGCAATGGTCTTTGACAAGCTTAGTAATCTAAAAATGGCCGAGAATATGTTAGAAATATATCAGAAAACGATAAACACTGATCGTGTTTAATGACCAGATTCAAGGAGCGGGAGAATACAATGCTACTGAAACTTGAAAAAATCAAGAAAACCTATCACGGTAATAACCAGATGGCGTCACTAACCGTTCTTAATTTAGTGGATCTTCAGCTGGCCAATGAGGAAAGTTGTGTCATTAGCGGTCCATCCGGTTCCGGCAAAAGTACGCTGTTAAATATCATAGGCGGATTGACCAGGCCGGACAGTGGTACGGTCGAATTTAACGGAAATGACCTCAGTGAATTAAGCAATGATGAACTAGCCCACTATCGCAATCGGGATATCGGATTTATTTTTCAGCAACATCACTTGCTGCCGCAGCTCACATTAATTGATAATATTCTGCTACCAACAATACCGTTTGCCCGACAAAAACAGGATTACGATTCGCTGGAACGGGCACGGGAATTACTGGAAAGGGTCGGGCTGACTGATCGTTTGAATCACCGTCCCGGGCAGCTTTCTGGTGGCGAATGCCAGCGGGTGGCCGTTGTCCGCGCCCTGATCAATAAACCACGCCTGTTACTGGCTGACGAACCTACCGGCGCCCTCGATAGCGACACTGCTGCAAACTTGACCGACCTGCTTCTGGAACTCAATGCCGAGGAAAAGACAGCCTTGATAGTTGTTACACACTCGCGGGCGGTGGCGGAGAAGTTTTCGATCCATTACCGCCTGATAAACGGTAAGATTCAGGTTGGCTGATAACGGAATGAACTGCTATCTGAAATTTCTGGTCAGCAGCATTACCTGGTACTGGCGTCCTAACCTCGGAGTCCTGATTGGAACCGCGATCGCGACAGCAGTGCTGGCTGGTGCGTTGATCGTCGGTGACTCGGTCCGCTTCAGTCTGCGAAACATTTCATCGAAACGACTCGGAAAAGCGAGTTATGCCCTGGAATCCGGGAATAAATTTTTAACCGCCCAGTTGAGCCACCGCGTTCAGAAAGCAACCGGGATCACAACAGCCGGTGTTCTGTATTTACCAGGCGTACTGTTTAACCCGGACTTGCAGGAAGAGTTGACCGGATTACAAATATTCGGTATCGATGATGATTTTTGGCAATTTGCAAAAGAACCCGAGTTTGTGCTGAAGTTGTCAGATGGTGAGGTAGCAATTAACGAGCGGGTTGCTGACCTGCTGGAGCTGGAAATAGGTGACCGTATTTTGCTGCGCCTGGAACAGCCGACTGATTATTTTGGTGATACTCCCCTGACAAGCAAAGCACGCAGGATTCAGACGCTACCGGTCACTGTAGCGAGCATATTGTCGGACGAGCAACTGGGACGATTCGGGCTGGAGAATAATCAATTAATCCCGCGCAATCTGTTCATCAATCGCCGGTATTTGACTAGTGAGCTGGATGTTCACGATCGCAACAATATTATCTTGGCTCAGGAAAGTAAATCTAACGCTAGTATAAGGCTGACGAGCGCATTATCAACCAGCTTAACTCTGGAAGATATAGGTCTGCTGTTGCAGCATGAATCTGCCACTGGAAAACTTGAGCTTAGCGGCAATAGCATTTTTATTCCGGAGGTCTCAGCGAAAGCCATCCATAACTCAAATCCGGAATCCGAAGGGATTTTAACTTATTTTGTCAATTCCATCGCGACTGGCACTAAAGCAACGCCTTATTCCTTTGTTGCCGGTATCGGACGATTAGATTCATATGAATTGACTGCCGATGAAATAATCGTCAGCGAATGGCTGGCACGGGATCTGGATATCCGCAGCGGTGATAGAATTCAATTAAAGTATTTCACAATTAGCGTTGATAACAGCCTGGATGTGGACAGCACTTATTTTACAGTAAATCGCATAATTCCTGCAAAGACTAAACAATTAAACTCCTCGCTGACGCCCTTATTTCCGGGGTTGGGTGATGCGGAAACCTGTTTCGACTGGGATCCCGGGATACCCATCGATCTTAAGCTGGTCAGACCACAGGATGAAGAATACTGGGAGGAGTTCAACAGCACCCCGAAAGCATTGATCAGTTTATCTACAGCCCAACGATTGTGGTCTAACCGCTTCGGTTCACTCACAGCAGTGCGTTTTCCTGGTAATATTGATGCTGATTCATTGGAGCAGGTGATTCTGAATAATGTCGTCCCAACACTGGGTTATCTGCAATTCCAACCGGTTCGGGCTGAAGCGGTCGC
>JACKQG010004979.1_pt1 | contig 15001 bp, 8 predicted proteins | sample 8237621 | NCBI WGS metagenome assembly JACKQG01 (sample SAMN15677084, study PRJNA649215) | marine metagenome | biome: marine; feature: Black Sea; material: saline water; isolation source: suspended particulate matter (SPM) from the Black Sea western gyre | collected 2013-06-09/2013-06-10 | depth... | reverse complement strand
CGACGGACGTTTGCACTGGACGGCTCGTCCCGAGCGCCCAATCGGGCCGCCCCGGAAGCGGTCCAGGACAAGGAAGGACGCCTGCGAGGCCACGCTGCTACGACGGTACCCAGCACTCTGGCTACTCTCGATTACGCTCTGCGCCACTACGGTACCATGAAGTTCGCCCGGGTCATCCAACCGGCTATCCGTCTTGCCGACGATGGGTACCCGGTCAGCATTCTGCAGAACCGGCTGACGAAACGTGAATTGAAATATCTGAAGAATGGAACTGCGGCCCCGTTTTTTCTGAGAAACAGTGCCCGCGCGTATCCGGCGGGTGCGAAACTCCAGCAACCTGTCTTGGCCGAGACACTACGACGAATCGCCAAACGCGGTGTCAAGGATTTCTACCGAGGGCAGATCGCTCGCCAAATCCATGATGACATGCAGGCCAACGACGGTCTCTTGCACCGAGACGATCTCGCTCAAATCCCCCGTCCAATCGAACGACGGCCCGTGTCATGCCATTTTCGTGGGTACCGGGTGATCACGTTTCCACCTCCCGGGGCCGGACGCACCTTGGTGGAGATGCTGAATATCCTGGAGAACCTGCCGGAGCGATTGCACAGAGCCGATACGCCGAGAGGCGCCGTGACCTTGGCAGAAGTGATTCGACGAGCGTTTCTCGATCGCCGCGACCGGCCGTACGATCCCACCTTCTACTCGCAAATCGACGACCGGCACATGATGAGCGCCGATTACGCGACGCAGGTTGCCGGGCAGATCCGCAAGAGGATCAAAACGCACGGCGAGACCTCGCATCTGTCCGTCATGGACCGTTTTGGCAACGTAGTGGCCTTGACTCAGTCGATCGAACGAGTCTTCGGCTCGTTCGCGGCGTCGCCCGACTTGGGATTCCTGTACAACAATTACATGTCGGCCTTCGAGTATCAAGACATAGCCCATCCCTACTACCTGCGCCCCAATGCCGTCCCTTGGGCCAGCGTGGCGCCGACGATCGTGTTTCGTGGCCGACGGCCGTGGCTGGCCTTGGGCTCGCCGGGCAGCGAGCGGATTACACCGTCGATCATGCAGGTGCTTCTGCGTTTGCAGCACCAACCGCCCTTTGACGCCGTGGCCGGCCCGCGTTTGCACTGCAGCATCGGCGGAGTCGTGTCGCTGGAAGCCGCCCGCATGCGGGACGACATACCGCGTGCGCTGGAGCGGCGAGGTTTCACCATTCGGCGGCGCAATCCCTATTCGTTCTACCTCGGTTGTGTACAACTGGTGATGCAGGAAAACAAGCGTTTTCTTGGCGTTGCTGATCCCCGTCGCGACGGGGCTGCCGGAGGGCCGCAGCGATGAAGTTGCCGTTTGTGCTGTCCGTGCCTCACGCCGGCTTGATCGCCCCGCCGGAGGTTGAACCGTTCTGCCGTCTTACGCCGGACGAGATCTCTGCCGACGGTGACGAAGGCGCGTCGGAAATCTACAGCCTGCGCGACCACGTCGAATGCTTCGTGACCACCGACATCGCCCGAGCCATCGTGGACTTGAACCGTGCCGAGGACGACCGCCGCCGCGACGGTGTGGTCAAGACGCATACCTGTTGGGACGTCCCGGTATACCACGATTTCCCGCCGGAAACAGTGATCGAACAACTGCTGGCCAACTACTACCGGCCCTACCATCGGGCGCTGAGCGACGCCGCCAGCCACGCCAACGTGCGGCTGGGCATCGACGGGCACACAATGGCTGCCCTCGGACCGCCGGTCGGCCCGGATACGGGCGCTGAACGCCCACCGATTTGTCTTGGCAACGTCGACGGCCAATCATTGCCAGAGGGATGGACGGCGACGTTGGCCGAATGCCTCGCCGACGCGTTTAACTTCGAGATATCCGTCAACGAGCCGTTTCGAGGCGGCTACATAACTCGTCGTCACATGATCGAAATGCCCTGGATCCAAATTGAATTCTCACGAGCCTCGTTTCTGCCCGACGCTGAGAAGAGAACACGCTTGCTCGATGCGTTGGACGCATTCTGCCGGCGCGTCTTCTAGCAGGCCCGCGACAAGGCCGATTACGTTCCCGAACGCGATCCCCCTCCCGATTTGGCCATCGAGGTGGACGTGACCAGTTCCAGCGTCGACCGAATGGAAATCTATGCCGAGCTCGGTGTACCTGAGGTGTGGCGCGTCCAAGACGAGCAGGTCTCTTTCTGGCGGCGCACCAAACGCGGCAAGTATGTCCGCAACGCTCGCAGCCGGGCGTTCCCGATGATCAACTCCAAGAAACTGACCGAGTTGCTGTGCCAGCGTTTCAAGCGAAGCGAGAACCAGATCGTCCGTCAGTTCGTCGAATGGCTACGGCAAGAGCCGGAACGGGAAGGCAAGTGAACTGAAGACACGTTCCCTCGCACACCGAATCTACTGAGTGTCGATGTTATTGACCTTCGGTAGAGGCAGTCTGTGTGCTAGAAGGAGACAATTCATTGGCAGAGTACGAGATCGAGGCCATCTTGAGCTTCCACCAGCAGGGCGATGGAGTGAATGATGAGCGATAGCGATTTCGACCTGGACAGAAGAATGGAGCGTTTGAAGACCGTCAAATCCGCTTTCATCCTGGAAGCCCGGTCTTTGAACGAACAGGGGCTTGCTGCCTTTGCAGGCCCCTTGTTTCGTCGGGCAGCCGAACTGGAATGCGAATTGGCCGACCTATTCCGCCTGCAAAACGACTCCAAGAACGCCGCCGTCAGCTTGTTCAGTGCTGGATCGTGCCTCGTGCATGCCAGACAGTACCGATCCGCAGCGGAGATCCTGGAAACGGTGGCGGACCGATTCCCGGAGGCGCAGGGGTTGATAGCGGACTGTGGAGACCAGGACGACCTGCCGATTGTTGCCGAAACGCCCGCGTTGCAGACGCTAATCGAGCTACTCGTCAAAAAGGGCGTTATCACGGAAGATGACTGGCTGGTTGCGTTTTCTGCGCGGTGAAGCAAGAAGAGTTGGATCGCACCGGAACCCCAAGGGCTCGCCCGAGGTACAACGGGCAGCAGGACGGACGAGTTGCGGTGCAGTGCCTGTCATTTGGCGGTCAGGCCGATTTGTTTCACAACCACTAACGAGCAGGCGGGCCTGTTTCGACCTTCGCTGATGTCTCCGCGCCGGAGGACGCTCTGATTTCCTCCAGAGCTTTCGCCGCCGCCTGGCGCACGGCTTCGTCGGGGTCGTCCTGCGCGTCGGTCAGCAGTTTCGTGACACGCGTCCAACCGCGGCCCAGTTCGCCTAACGTCCGCGTGGCCCACAACCGAACTGCCACGTCCTCGTCGCTGATGGCCTGGAACAAGACCTTTCGGTAGACGGCTTCCGCGCGGGATACCTTGTCGTTCATCCGTATTACTCCCTCAAACGCTTCGTCGCGGGCCCTTCCGAGATCGTGGATTTCCTGACGCAATTGCATCACTTCTCGCCGCAAAGCAGCGACCGCGCCCTGCGGTTGTTCCGGCGCCGGTTTACGCGGCTTCTGCATGGGTGGCTGCTCTGGAGTCGTCGCGGTGACGGGGCGCGGTATCTGCTCCAAAGCCTTGGCGGCGGCTTGGCGGACGGATGCGTCGTGGTCGGTCTGTGCCTGAGTGAGCAATGGTTCGGCAAACGTGCCGTACTGCCGCAACTCGCCCAACGTCCGTGCAGTCCAACCGCGAACGGCTGGCTCCTTGTCGCCGAGCCCCGTGGCCAAGAATGTCTGATAGGCGGTTTGCATGGCATGCAATGCGTCGATGATCTTCGCCAAGTGTGCCGACTGTTGGTCGTGATCACGCCGGAGCAAAACGAATTCCTTTTGCAGATCCGTCAATTCCTGTTGCAATGCGGAGACGGCGAGTTGTTCTTCGTCGGTCCGCGGTTCTCCCACCTCGACCTGCGGGGCACCCGTGCCGGTGTTCCGAGAGCCTGCTGAAACTGTCTCTGTCGGGGCCTTCGACTTGCCGTTTTCCTCTGCCGCGGCGTTTTTCCCCGGCGTTGTGATCAGGATGAACTCGTCGTCGACAACGTAGGTCAGCCCCACGTCGCCGAGTAGCTTTCGCAAGGCGGATGCCAGCGGCACGTCCTTCACGTCCAGCGTGCAGGGCACGTCGACCTGAATGCCCGCAGCGGCAAGCGCTGGCTGGTCGATTACGATCGAGATGCCATGTTGCCTGTTAAGAGAGGCCACAACGTCCTCCAGCGGCGTCGCCGAGAACTGGAGGCTGACCTCATTCTGCAACACTGTTACGATGTAGGCGTACTCGGGTTGGAACTCACGCCTCACCTCTTCCGCGCCGATCTTGCCCTGCCGTATCAGCCGCTGTCCCTCTTCGGCCGTTGTAATGATCAAGGCATCTTCATCAATAACGTATGTCAGACCCATTTCGGACAAGAACGTCCGAAGCGTGCTGTGCAGAGGCATTCCCTTGACGTCCCGTGTCACCTCTACATTCCTGGCAATGCCAGCGGCACGCAATCGTGGCTGATCCAGTCGGATGGGGATATCGTGCACGGCGTTGAAGAACGCCACCACTTCGTCCAATGGTGTCTCGATGAACTGCATCCGGGTACCTTCCTGGAGGGCCGAAAGGATCTTCTTGGTGGCCGGGGTGAAGTGAACGCCCGTATCCAGTGCAGGGTTGTCCCAGTTCCAGACGAGTGTCCAGGGCTGGATACACACTCGCGGCAGTGATCTTTTGAACCGCCGTACGGCAGGGTCGGTGACCTCCGTCTTGTCCAACTTGAGCAATCGTAGTCGCGTCAACCCATCAAGGTGGCTCAACCCATCGTCGGTGATGCGCGTGCCGGTGAGATTCAGGTTGGTGAGCTGCGTGAGTCCTCGCAGATGCGTCAACTCGTCATCCGCGGTTTGCGTCTCGCTGAGATCCAGCGTTTGCAGTTGCGACAGCCCACGCAGATGCCGCAATCCCGAATCCGTAAGGTTGGCGCCGCGCAGGTCCAGGCTTTGGAGTTGTGACAATCCCTCGAGGCAGACCAGTCCGTCGTCGCCGAGTGGGCCATCGGGCAAATCCCGTTTCTCAAGCCGTGCCAGCCTGCCAAGCAGATTTGCCTTCTGGTGCGCGGTCACTCCCCCGAGGCGGAAGAGTTCGGTGTCGTTAACCAGGGTCCCCGTCAAGCCAAGGCTAACCAATTGCTTCGACGCGCTAAGGTGCTCCAAGTCCGCGTTTCCAAGCTGGGACACGCTCAGACACAGGTGTCGGACTTGGGACACTTCCTGAAGGCGATCCAGGAAGGCGGCGCTGACCGAAGGTCCTACTACGACTAGTGTTCGCAACTGACTCAGCCCCTTCAGATGCGTCAAGCCGGCTTCAGTGACCCGCGTTTCAGCAAGGACCAGCACGCGAACGCTGTCGAGCACATTCAGACGCTCAAGGAATGCATCCGTGTACTTGTTTCCGAACAGCGTCACCCCAATCACTGGCCGTCCGGGGCGTTCCTCGTCACGGATGACGTCGCCCCGTTTCCGAATCTCGGCAATCACCTTGCCATGTTCTGAATCGTCCTCGTCTGAATAGAGGTGCCCCCCTCCGAACGGATTGGCCCCGACCGCCTCGGGCGGTCCGAGAGGATCTGCCCCCTTGCGTGGTGCGGCCGGCTCGGCTGGGGCCTCTTTCGGGGCGACTTTCTTGGCCGTCGTAATCAGGATGAACTCGTCTTCGACAACGTAGGTCAGCCCCACTTCGCCGAGCAGCTTCTGCAAGGCGGATCCTAGCGGCATGTCGTTCACGTCCAACGTGCAGCGCACATCGAACGGAATTCCTGCCGCGGCGAGCGCTCGCCGGTCGAGAACGAAGAGGATGTCGTGTTGCTCCTTGAGAAATGCCACCACGTCCGCGAGCGGCGTTTCGGCAAATTGAAATCGAACGTTCCTCAGCAGCTCAGTCTGGCTCTTTTCCCTCGAACGACGGAACGCCCCTCGCTTCTCGAGTTCACGCCCCACCTCTTGCGCGTTGATGATGCCCTTCTGTGCCAACCGCAGTCCCTCTTTCACGGTTGTGATCATCAAAGCGTCGTCGCGGATAACATAGGTCAGCCCCAATTGGCCTAGCATGAACCGGAGCGCGCTGTGGAGAGTGATTCCTTTGAGGTCTTGCGTGACCGGCACATCGATGCCAATGCCAGCGCTACGCAACGTCGGTTTGTCGAGTTGGATGGGGATGTCATGCTGGTCCCCAAGGAAATCCATCACTTGGTCCAGTGGCGTCTCGATGAACTCCAGCCGGGTGTCATCGTTGACCGCCGCAAGTATCCTTTCGCTTGTCGGCGTGAAATGAACGCCCGCGGTCCGGGCAGGATTGTCCCAGCCCCAGGTGAGAGTCGAGGGCCGGATCGACACCTTTGGCAGTGATCTCTTGAACTCCCAAACGGCAGCCAAATCAGGCTTGGAGTCGTTCAGATACAGCGAACGGAGTGCTGTCAACCTGCAGAGATGGACCAAGCCCGTGCCGGTTACCTCCGTCTTGCCGAGCCGTAGGCGTCGTAGTGGCGACAATCTGCCGAGCTGTCTTAACCCGTCGTCGGTGACTCGGGTGCCAGTGAGGTCGAGATCCCTGAGTTTCGTGAACTCAAGTAGATGCACCAACCCGGCGTCGGTGACCTGAGTGTTGTCCAGCAGCAATATCTGAAGCCTCAGGCTGCTGAGAGCCGCCAGACCGTCGTCCGCAATCCGCGTGTCGCTGAGGTCGAGAAGGCCCAGTTCGGGCAGTTGTTCTAGGTGAGACAATCCGCCGTCCGTGATCTTGGTGTTCGTTAGGTGCAGGCCTTGAAGTTTTGTCAGTCCACTGAGGTGCTGCAACGCGGCATCCGTGATCTCTGTGTCGGTGAGGTCCAGGCTCTCGAGCTGCGACATCCCGCGCAGGTGCCGGAGTCCGGAATCCGTGACGTTGCCGTCGCTCAGATCCAGCCTTCGAAGCTGGGACAGTCCCTGGAGGGAAGCCAATCCGATATCGCCCAGCGGGAATCCGGGCAGCTCCAGCGTTTGAAGCCTTGTCAGTCCACCGACATGTTCCAATCCGGCCTCGGTGACCTTCGTACCGGATAAGTCGAGCGTCTGAAGTTGTGTCATTCCGTCAAGGTGTTTCAAGCCGGCCGACGTAATCACTGTTCTGGACAGATCTATCGTTTCGAGTTGCTTCATCTCACGGAGATGGACCAGTCCCGCGTCGGTAACCTGCGTTCCGGACAAGTCAAGCGTCTGCAGTTGCGTCAATTCGCTGAGATGCTCCAGTCCCGCGTCAGTGATCTGGGTGCCAAGATTCAGCGTCTGCAATCGCGTCATTCCTTGCAGATGCGCCAATCCGGCGTCCGAGATGTTGGTTCCCTCCAGATTCAGCGAGGTCAGTTGTGTCATCCCCCCAAGGTGCTCCAGTCCAGTATCGGATACCTCGGTCCGTGAGAGGCCCAGTACGGACAGTTGTGTTAGCTTGCCGAGACACTCCAAACCGGCGTCGGCGACGGGCGTACTACCAAGGTCCAGGTGACGAAGGCCCGTCAGTTTCTCAAGTTGATCCAAGCCAACCCCCGAAATTCTCGTACCATCAAGGCCGATGAATTGTAGTCGAGGCAAGCCGCCGAGATGCCCAATACCGGCGTCCGTAACGAAGGTACCATTCAGGTACAAACGTTCGAGCTGCAGCAGGGCGGCGAGATGCAGCAGGCCGTCGTCGGTGATTGGATTGCGAGATAGGCTCAGTTCCTTGAGATGGACCAATCCCTTGAGCTGCTTCAAACTTGCATCTCTGAGCTGGTTGCCATGCAAGTGCAGCTCTTCGAGTTGGGGCAATTCCCGAAGGCGAATCAGGAAAGCGTCACTGACAGGAGTTTTTCTGACATGCAGTTCTCGCAGATGAGGCAGCCCTTTCAAATGCGTCACGCCGTCTTCGGTGACCCGCGAGGGCCCGAGTAACAACACCTGGAGGTCACCAAGAACCTTCAGGCGTTCAAGGAACGCATCGCTGATCGTGTTTCCACTCAGGGACACCGTAACCACCGGCGGACTCTGGCTTCTCGTCCAACTAGCGACCCAACCACCGAGGTCGTCGATCTCGGCAATCAGTTTGGCACGCTCCGACTCGTCCCCTCCTGACTTAGTAGGTGCAGCCGTATCGGCCGGAGGATCTGCGATGGTGGTGTTTTTGCTCGCGGTCACGCCGCTTTCCGGCACAGCCTCATCTGCCTCGGCAGCGCGAACGTGCGATATGGCAATCACGCCCGCCATTCCCAGGCCTGCCAGGGCCACCAGCACGGTGCCAACGCGATTCATGCGGATCATCGGATTCGTCTCCGTGGAAAGCAATCTGCGGACACGATGTTCCAGGGCGTGCGAACGTTCGCCAACAGCATGATGCTCGAACACGCTTACAGTAGCAGGTAACGGCGACGGCTTGACGACGCGTTCGGCCAGCGTCACCAGCAACTCAGCAAAAGGCGCACCATCGCCTTGACTGCGAAGCACGTAGTTGTCGCACACCTCTTCGCGCAAGTCGGCCAGCCGCCGATTGAGCCAATACACGGGCGGACACCACCAATAGAGCACCACCGCCAGTCGCTGTGCCAAGCCGATCCACGAATCACGACGGGCCACGTGGGCCACTTCGTGCAGTAGCACAGCGCGACACTGATCCGGCGGCAGATCGTCGGCAAACCCTTCGGGCAGCACGATGGCTGGCCGAAACAGTCCCAACGTGACGGGCATCACGGCCCGCGCCGAGACAAGCAACCGCGGAGCACGGATCAATCCCGCCTGCTCAGCGGCCTGTGTTACAGCTTGTCGCATGCCGTCGTCCGGGTCCTCTCGCAGTCCTCGGCAAAACGCGGCCAGCCGCACGAAGCTGCGGACCAGCCACAGCAGGCTGATCGCCGTGCCCAACGCCCATACCATCACGAACCCTTGTGCGACCGGCAACCACCATGGCGCTGTTGCGGCAGATGCCGTCTTTTCCAGAGTCACAACCTGGTCGACGTCAGGAATCGGTTCGGTACGTGCCACCTGCGCCACTTCGATCGGTTCATCTGGGACGGTAGCTGGGAATTCCCTAACGGAATCTTGGTATTCTCCCACGAAGGCTGAAGGTCCTGGCACCACCTCTCTTTCCATCGCCGACGACTCTTGTCGGGCATCAGCGATCGCGAGCTGTGTGTCTGGGGGCGTGTCCGGCTTGTCGATGGGCTCGCGCTGCACGCTCATCGCCACTCGCAGCCCACCAATTCCAATTCGGCCCGCAATCGAAACCAATGCAGGCAAAGTCAACACCAACACCAGCCCCAACAACAACATGCCGTGGCGGATCGGCGCAGATCGCCGCCGGCATACGAAAGCCGCCAGCAATGCCGCGGCGCACAGCCACACCACCGCCAGGGCGACGTTCCCCAAGTACAGCACCGTTTGTGCGTTCGGCAAAAGAGCTTCGAGCAGACTCATGACCGCTTCCTCCTCGAACCGCGTCGCGCGGCGTGGTCGTCCAGGAGCTGTTGCAGACGCTGTATGTCATCGGCTTGGATCTCTCGCGAGCCCAGTACGCTCATCACCAAATCAGACAACGAGCCGCCGAAGAAGTCATTCACAAACTCGGCCGCCAACATCTTTGCGGTCTGCTGCTGATCCACGGCCGCGACGTAGCAAGCGACACCCTCGTCTGCCTTCCGCTGCAGCCAGCGACGCTGTTCCAGACGCTGAATCTGTTTCAGCACGGTCGTGCGACCGACCTCTCGGTCAGCGCAAATCTGTTGCCAGATCTCGCTGGCCGTGGCTCCACTCTCGCCTCGCTGCCAAAGCGTCTGCATAATCTGATGTTGAACAGCCGTAAGCTTGCCTTCCGGGTCTGGCATCTAGGGCTCTCCTTGTTGGCGGTCTCTGGTTCAGGGTGACGACAACTGACCTCACTGATTCTAACAGACGACGTCACGTGTCGTCAATAGTTGTCGTGCTCAATTCCCGTTGCCTCGGCTCACTTCGACTACTGGCGTACCGCGTGGAGGCGAAGGAGAAGGCCCTGCGGCGCGGGAATTCGCCGTCCGTAGGCATCGGCCGGTGGAGGGCTTTCTGTGTTGCACTCGTCCCGGCGTTTCGATAGATTCCGTATGTCCGAGGAGGAGCCGCTGACCTCATAACTCTTCTGCTGGGAGTCTCGATCATGTTTCCAACGCTTCCGCCCTGGGAAGGGCTGCATCCGTCGATCGTACATTTTCCAATTGGCCTGTTGTTGATTTCGCCGCTATTCGTGCTGCTGGCGACGGTGTTTCCGGCGCGCGGTCGGTGGTTTGGGTGGACGGCCGTGCTGCTTCTCGCCTTGGGAACGGCGAGCACGTTTGCCGCCGTGGCGTCGGGAGAAGCCGCGCGTGATGTGGTCGGAGAGGGATCGGATGACGTCGTTGCCGCCATGGACCGACATGCTGAACTTGGCGTGATGGCCCGCTCGGTCTTCGCCGCGCTGACCGGGATTTACGTCGTGCTCCTGATCCTTCCGTTGCTCTGGAAGACTTTGTCGAAGGCATCTTACCATCTCGCTGCCAATTTCGTGTTTCTCGTCGCTCTGATGGGAGCCAACCTGCTATTGGCCAACGTGTCTCATCTGGGCGGCCGTTTGGTCCACGAGTACGGTGTGCTCGCAAACCTGGGCTCGGCTCCGACTGCGGGGACGACTGACTCGGCGGACGATACTGACGGGAACGAGGATACAGATTCGACCGCTGATGCCGATGCGCAAGCTGACACCGATGGCCCTGAAGACCCTGGCGAGCCAGAAGATGACGCCGGCGCTGCAGACACGGACAAGCCGAAGGAGACTGGCAAGCCTGCAGAGGGTGACACGCCTGCGGCAGCGGATATCGAGACGGATGACGCCTCCGACGAAAACAGCGAATAGACGGGATCGCCCTGTCACGCGAGGCGGGGATGACTCAAGCGAGGAACGCATAAATGGCCCGAGTGCGTGAAGGCGACACGGCACCGGATTTCAGCTTGCCGGCCCATACGGGCGAACAGATTTCCTTGAGCAGCTACCGCGGAGAGAGCGTCGTCGTTCTCTTCTTCTATCCCAAGGATGGAACACCCGTCTGTACGAAAGAAGCCTGCGTTTTTCGTGATGCATACGAGGATTTTGTCGAGGCCGGTGCCGTTGTGATTGGCGTGAGCGACGACGCGATTGATCGACATCGTTCATTTGCGTCGGAGCATCGTTTGCCGTTTCTGTTGGTCAGTGACGGAGGTGGCACGCTGAGGAAAGCGTACGGAGTGCAGAAGACGCTGGGCATCCTGCCCGGTCGGACCACCTACGTGATCGACAAACAAGGCGTGGTCCGCCTTGTCTTCACCTCACAGCTTGCAGCCGAACGTCACGTCGCCGAAGCCTTGAAGACTGTACGAGAACTCGCTGGCAACTGATGAGTCTCTGCTCTGGGCGACGCTGAGCGCGTAATATTCTGCGCCGCTTCCGTCGCGAAGAGCAAAGGCCGCCGATTCGAGAATCCTGCAAATTTCTCGGTCACAGTCGGGGGCTGTGTGCAGGCAAGAAGTAGCCTGAGATTCAATGGCGCAAAGGCGGCAATCAATCAAGGGCTCGCGCGAACGGCGTCCTGCTTCGGATAAGCGGATTGGACGCGCAGGCGACACAACTTCGACCGCCCTTTCCGACAGCACTGTTCAGCACCCCCAAGCTGTCGAAGGGCGGTCGTCCTTTTGGGGGCCGTGGAACTGCTTGAGAAGACCCTCAAACTGCGGGAGGCTGGCCTGACGGGGAGGCGCCTCGGATCCCCTTGCCGAATGGCACTTGTGGTCTAGCCCTCGCGGTAATTGTTGAACGCGGATATCCTACATCCGTTGACTGTGACGGTAGCGCGCAGACGGTCTATAAGGCATTTCCTCAAGGATCACACCAACGGTGGTGCACCCCGTGACTCAAGATGCAACACAATCGTCATCGGTGTTGACGGCCAGTCGAAGCGATTTGGACGGGGGGGAAGTGTGCCGATCTTCGAGGCGTTCTACTTCGAGCCGATTCCTCCCCGTGCTACTGATCCTGTTCGTAGGCAGCGGGTGTTCCGGATTGATCTATGAAATCGTCTGGTTTCAGTTGCTGCAGTTGGTGATCGGTTCATCGACCGTGTCTCTGGGTGTGCTGCTGGGATCCTTTATGGGAGGCTTGTGCTTGGGCAGCATCGCGCTGCCCCGTATGATTTCGGCAAGGCGGAATGCATTGAGAGTCTATGCGGTGCTCGAGTTGGGCATCGGCGTCATTGGGATCTCGCTGCTATTCGGGATGCCGTACATCGGAAGCCTTTACACAGACTACGCGGGACACGGGCTGCCGGGGATTCTGCTGCGCGCGGCCATTTGCGCGGTATGTCTGCTGCCGCCGACCGTGCTGATGGGAGCGACGCTGCCGGCGATTGCGCGATGGATGGAGACAACCAGGGAAGACGTTGCTCGATTGGGTTTCTTCTATGGTGCCAACATCGCAGGGGCGGTATTTGGCTGCCTGTTGGCTGGCTTCTACTTGTTGAGAGTCCACGATGTGGCGGTGGCCACCTACGTGGCGGCGACGATCACCGCCGTTGTGGCGATTGTCAGTATCGCCCTATCGACGTTGAATGCCCGCCGTGCCACGCGGGCCGACCAGACTGAGACAACCCCGTCGCGGTCGCCTGGCGCATGGTGCGTGTACGCCGCGATCGCATTGTCGGGTCTGACGGCGTTGGGTGCCGAGGTTATTTGGACGCGTCAGTTGTCGTTGATGCTGGGCGCGTCGGTCTACACATTCTCGCTTATCCTTGCCGTATTCTTGATCGGACTGGGCTTCGGCAGCAGTGCGGGCGCGTTTTTGTCGCGAAAACTAAGCCGACCGCGGTTGGCTCTGGGCTGGTGCCAGTTTCTCTTGGCTGGCGCCGTTTGGTGGGCCGTCTATATGATCTCTTGTTCGCTTCCCTACTGGCCGGTCGATCCGTCGCTTGCGACGACCCCGTGGTTGAACTTTCAACTCGATTTCGTGCGTTGCCTTTGGGCCATGCTGCCGGCCGCGTGTTTGTGGGGAGCAAGTTTTCCGCTAGCCTTAGCGGGTGCAGCGTCGCGCGGACAGGATCCGGGGCGACTGGTGGGCGGGGTCTATGCGGCCAATACCATTGGTGCGATCGTTGGGGCGATCGGGTTCAGCATGTTGCTGGTCGCCTGGCTTGGAACGCAGCGATCGCACCAAGTGCTGATCGGACTGAACGTAGTGGCCGCGGTCTTGATGTTCGTGCCGCTCGTTTGGCGAGCCTGGCGGGTCAAGGCATCCGCGTCCAGCGTTGGTGATCCACGCGAATCTGTGACCCGATTCGGTGGGATGTTTGTGGTCGTGACCTTGACGGGGCTGGCCATTCTCCTGGCTACCAAAGTCCCCAAGACTCCGCGCGGTCTAATCGCCTTTGGCCGCCAATTGCCTACTTGGACGTCATGGCCGGACTTCATTTACGTGGGCGAAGGGATGAACGCGTCCGTCGCCGTGTCGGAGCTTTCCGACGGGACGCGCAACTTTCATGTCAGCGGCAAAGTCGTAGCGTCCAGCGAAACCCACGACATGCGGCTGCAACGGATGCTCGGGCACGTGCCAGGCCTGATCCACCCGAAACCGCGATCGGCGCTTGTCGTGGGGTGCGGAGCCGGTGTTACGGCCGGCTCGATCACGTTGTATCCCGACATCGAACGGATCGTTATCTGTGAGATCGAACCGCTGATCCCGCCCGCGGCCGCGAAATACTTCGGGCTGGAAAACGACCGCGTGTTGGACGATCCGCGCGTCGAAGTCGTCTACGACGATGCACGGCACTACATTGCCACGACCAAGGAAAAATTCGATATCATCACGTCCGATCCGATTCATCCGTGGGTCAAAGGCGCAGCGGCGTTGTATTCGCAGGAGTACTTCCAACTGTGCAACGGGCGCCTGAATCCCGGCGGAATGGTGACGCAGTGGGTCCCGCTGTACGAGACTAATCTGGAGGCGGTAAAGAGCGAGTTGGCGACGTTCTTCGCGGTCTATCCATTCGGGACAATTTGGGCCAATGACATCGACGGAGAAGGTTATGACCTCGTTCTGCTGGGTCAGACCGAAGCGACCAAGATCGATATGGATGGACTACAGCAACGATTGGATCGTGAAGACCACCAACTCGTTCTCGAGTCTCTAGATCAGGTAAGCCTGGGTTCGGCACTCGGTCTGCTAACGAAATACGCCGGACGCGGCCCCGATCTGAAACCCTGGCTGAAGGACGCGGAGATCAACCGAGATCGGAACCTGCGGCTGCAATATCTCGCAGGAATGGGATTGAACTCCTACCAGGAAGAATGGATCTACGAGTCTATTTTGGACTATCGCCGATATCCCGAGGATCTGTTCGTCGCGACGGGTCTTCGCGGGAAAGCCCTTCGGGCTGTTTTCGCGCGGCGACCGACGAGCGAATGACACTGGAAACGGGACGGTGGACCGTCCTCATACGGCCCGCTCGCGTCTTTTCCCTGATACGATCCAAATATGCTTGCCATTACGCACGTACCGTCACAACGCATCGACCAATGTAAATGCACGTATGTTGCGCAGACGCCGGTCGATTACGATCGTGCATTTGGCCAGCACAAGGGCTATTGCCGTACGCTCCGTGAATGCGGCGTCGAGGTCCATACCCTGGAAGTCAATCGCGAATTCCCGGATTGCGCGTTTGTCGAAGATACCGCCATTGTCCTCGACGAACTGGCAGTCCTCGCCGCGATGGGCGAAGAATCACGCCGAACCGAACCAGCCGGAATCGAGCCCGAACTGAGACGTTACCGAGAGGTCTATCGCGTTGAATTGCCCGGGACCATCGAAGGCGTCGACGTGCTGCGCGTGGGCAGGACACTGCTGGTCGGTTTGTCTTCGCGCACGAATTCGGCGGGACTTAGTGCGCTCGACACACTCGTCCGCCGCTGTGGCTACCGATTGGTGGCCGTTCCGGTGCGCGGGTGTCTT
>JACKQG010004976.1_pt1 | contig 15006 bp, 14 predicted proteins | sample 8237621 | NCBI WGS metagenome assembly JACKQG01 (sample SAMN15677084, study PRJNA649215) | marine metagenome | biome: marine; feature: Black Sea; material: saline water; isolation source: suspended particulate matter (SPM) from the Black Sea western gyre | collected 2013-06-09/2013-06-10 | depth... | reverse complement strand
CACCGCCCACCTTCTGAAGGGATACACGCATGATATTGGAACGACCTTGGTCCCCGATGAACATTTGGTTCTCGAAAGGGCCGAATTTGCCGTCCGTGTAATTAAAGACAGGTTCTCCGGGAGAATTAGCCAGTTCGCCGTGTGGAATCCAGACGGCCGGGCGCGACCACAATTTTTCGTATTCCTTGATCGAAATGGCATTGAGATCCTTTCCCTTGTAATCGGGGTGATCCCACAGTGATGAGGGATGCCCGTGAAAACGACCCTTTACGATGTGATGCAGCGAGCTGGAAGCTTCCCAATCTCCTTGGTTGTCGGTGAAGAACAGTTCGTCATCCTTGCTTATGCCAATGCCGGCGGGAGAACGCAGACCTGCAGCGTAGGGCTCAAATTCACCGTCGGTGGTTACCTTGAAACACCAACCCCGATATTTCGCAGCGCGTCCCATTTTGCCATCGTGAACACGAGCAACGTCCCACTTATCACTGCCTGCCCAACCCGGCCAACTCAGCGAGGTGTTGAGCGTGCCATAGAAGTTCCCCTTCCTGTCGCGGACGAGACCAAAGGCGTACTCATGGTAATTGTCCGTCACTCCCCAGCCTGCGTTGAAAGTTTCGTAAAGGTCGGCTCGTCCATCCCGATTGGTATCGACCAATTTAGTTATTTCTCCTCGCTGAATTACAAAGGTCTCACTCGTCTTCGGGTCTATCCAGAGACCGAGCGATTCGTGAAGACCGTCCGCGAACAAGCTCCATTGATTTTTCTTTATGCTGTAATTCCAGACCTCTCCCTCACGCGTACAAATCATAAGTGAACCGTCCGGGGCGAACTCGAGTCCGCCGACGCCAAGGGACACTCCCTGCGGAGTCTCGATTTTCTCGACTGAATATCCTGCGGGTATCCTAGCCGGCTTATCTTGAGCAGGGAGAGGGACAATCATGGTCGATATCCCGACAAAAGCGAAAAAGGAAAGAAAGGTTTTCATGATGAAAAAGGAAAGGAAGGAATTAGTTGCGTTCTAGACTAACGAAAAACTCACCGGCCTGTTTTTTCGGGACCTGGAGAATGCCTTTTTTCGGAGACCACTTTCCCGCTGTCGATGATACCGAAAGTCCGTCACTCTTCAAAAGAAGATAAACATCACCCATCGCTTTTTCCACGCGAAAACCGTAAGTGAGAGCTTTCGCGCCGAGTCTACCCGTAACTGTCTGGCTAACCTTGGCTCCATCCACCTCGTAGAGAAAGGCCGGATTGCCCAGTCTGGAATATCCTCTGAACCGAACCTTTGGTTTTTTGTCCGGGTTACCAATTCGCAAGGGAAATTCTTGTGAACCGACCTCAAACTTGTCACCAAGTACTCGACAGGTTCCTCCTCCTCGACCCTTGCGATCAGGTCCTACATTTAAGAATTGTCCCACCCAGCCGAATCGCACCATCAGTGTTTCGGCATCAAAGAGGTAGTTCACGCCACCGGGCAAGCCAACCGCAATGGATCTACCTGAGTCCACTCCTTGAATGTGAACCCGCACCACGCGGGGTTCGTCACCCACCTCAAGAATGCCGTTTCTAGGCGTGGTATTTTCAGCCACAATTCTTTTTGCTTCGACAACTGCCTTAGCTGGGTTTTCGCTCACTTTCATCACGCCTCGCATGGTGAGGAAGTGTCCGGGAAAGGTGCATACATAAGGGTAATCACCAGTCTTTTTGGGTGCGGTGAAGACTGTTGCCCCTTTCTTGCCAGGTTGTACCAAGCCGATGCTGGCGATAATGGCGTCATCTTGTGGAATGAAGCTTTTGGTCATCCCATCGGCACCTAGTTTGAGTGCACCGTCGGCGATACGGGCGAGCTCTTCGTTGCCTCCTTTGGCAAGCAACCAATTGTGAATCATCTCGTCGGTGTTATTCAGGGTTACACTGACGCGGGATCCTGGCTTAACTGCAAAAACTTCTGTAGCATAACGCAGTTGACCGTGCAATGTGCCAATAACGATGTCGTGCTCGATTTTTTTATCTTCGGCTTGTGCCGAAAAGACTCCCCAAAAACAAATTGCGGTAATTAACAGTAATTCTTTCATAAATTAACATGAGGATTAGCACATGCGATGGAGCAAGCAAGGCTCGAAGTGCATAGGAACTCGGATTGTATTCTTAAACCTACTTAAACAAGACCGCGTACTCGGAAAGAATCCGAGTAGCTGTTTTGTCGCCGGAGGCAGATGCTTGGCGAAGCCAGTTTTCCGCTTTCGGGATGTCCTTTTCACAACCCCGACCAGTTAAAAGCATTAGGCCAAGGAAGCGAGCGGCCTCCGCATTTCCTTTGCGAGCCAAAGAGCGGAACAGGGAGAGTGCTCGTTCGTAATCCTGAGGCACGCCGACTCCCGCGTAATATTTACGAGCTTCCTCCAACTGAATCGCATCAGTCTTAATCGGAACTTTTGCGGTGGAAGAAATAACTGGGTTGGGAGGAGGCGTACCCATCCCGCGTTTGTAGAGTTGCTCCTTGGCTGCTAGATGGCCCTGTGCGGCAGCAAGTTTTAAAAGCCGTACTCCTTCGTCTTCTTCCTTTGGGAAATTTTCTTCGCCCTCGAGCAACAGAACTCCCAAGGTGTATTGAGCCTCAGAGAAATTCTGTTTCACCGCGAGGCGAAACCATCGAGAAGCTTGACTCGCGTTTTTAGGCACTCCATCGCCATTGTAATAGGCCATGCCTAGGTTGAATCGAGCTGAAAGAGAACGGCTTCTCGCTGCTGTAGAGAGTAAATCGATTCCCTTCCGAATGTCGTGTCCCGGGATCTCCAAGCCTTTGAGGCATAAAGACCCCAAAGTAGCCTGAGCCAAGGGAAATCCCGCCTCTGCCGATTTGCGAAAATGCTCTACGGCCCTTGGAATATTAGTCGGACGGACTTGAAAATCAATTTCACCCATACAGAAGAGAGACACGGCGTCTCCACTTGAAGCCAATCGCTCAAGGCGAAGAGCCGCATCTTGATAGTATTGAGTCGCCAGTTCGAAATTCCCGTCATGCATGGCCAGGTTAGCGAGGTTATATAGGCCGAATGGATGATTTTTTTTTGCAGATACGCTGGACCACTGCTTGGCCAAGGATAAGTTCACGGCGGAACCAGCTTCACCGGCCCGCAAATATATGCCCAAAAGACCTTGAAAATAAGGAGACCCGGACTGAGCCTTTTCGATAATGCGGGGATAGGTAAGAGCGGGGCTCCACTTTTCTTCAAAATCCGCTGCACCTTTATAAGTAAAAGCCAATAGCAAGGCTGCCAGCCAAATCAATTTCCCCGAGCTAATATTTACTGAAACTTTCATTTGTTCTTATAGAGTACAGGATAGAACGATACTGATCCAAGCTTGAAAACTTTCGTACTAGAAGACATATATATACTTTTCGTCACATGGTTCGCATACCCTACTTTAGAAGTTTTCTTTGCAGCATTCTTTGCGGCTTTGTTGCAGTGGGGAATTTTGAGAAGAAAGAAACTTACAAGCGCGAGGCAATTACCGTCGCCGCTCAACGCTTGGGGCAGATCGTGGAACGAGAGCAACTGTTTCTGAAAAACTCCTCGTCGCCCAATAAGCCCCTCAGCGAACAAGAACTCACCCGAAGAGCCCAACAAATACTATCCGCATACGAATCTTATCTCGAAGACAATCCTCGAGATGTTAACGGCCTCATACTTTATGGAAAGTTTCTTCGCCGAATGGGACAACCACGACACGCAACAGGCCTATTTCTTGAAGCAGACAAAATTGATCCTCGCTTAGCGGTAGTTAAACAAAACATTGCAAATTATCTCGTTGAAGAAGGACGATTGGCCGATGCATTGCCTTTCCTGTTGAAAGCAGTTGAGCTGGAACCAAAAGAACCGGTCTACCACCATCAACTTGGTACTTTTTTGTTTTTATTTAAGGAAGATTTATTGAGCTTGGGGATTGCATCCGTCCAAGCCAATGACCGCAGCATGCATGAGGCGTTTCGATCAGCAAGCAAACTGGCACCCGACAACTTCGAATATAAGTTGCGGTACGCCCAAAGCTTCTTCGATATTTCCGACCCGGACTGGGACAAAGCCTTGGGCGTTTGGCAAGAGCTCCGAAATCAAGCCCGAGATCACCCGCTCTCGGAACGAGAATATCTTGCATTGGGAGAAGCCCGCGTCATGACCCAGCTTGGCATGGAGAAAGAAGCGGTTACCATTCTGAAAACCATTACCTCTCCCTCATTGCGAGCTACGAGAGAAAGCTTAATCAAGGAGCTTAAGGAGTTGGATGCCACGGGGAAGCCGTCACCTAAAAAATCGGCTGAACCGAAAAAGCGGGATAATCGTAATACGCAACTCAGCCCACTGCCGGGCAAATTCATCGACGACAACTTGAGACGCCTGAGGCATGTTTCCTCAAGACTTGAGGAGGAAAAACTTCTTCGAGACCTGCAAGCCGACGCGATTAGAGCCGATTACGACAATAACGGCCAAGTTCGGTTGCGATTAACTAGCTTTACCGAGGTAGAATCAGTTCCCTCGTCAATACGGAATTCGGATACTCGACACCGATGAACACATTAGCTGTCCTAGAAGGTCTGCAACCGCATTTCCTTGCTGCATTTACCAATGGTTGGCCCGACAAGTTGATTTTGTTCTTCGGACTGGTCGCCAGTCTTAGCGTCCATGAATGGGCACACGCAATAACTGCCGACAAACTAGGTGACCCACTGCCTCGTGCCGAAGGTCGGGTAACGCTTAACCCACTGGCCCACATCGACCCCATAGGCACCGTCCTCATACCTCTCACAGTTCTCTTTTTCAGTCCTGGATTCTCCGTATTCGGCTGGGGAAAACCAGTTAGAGTTTCATTGCCAAATGAGAAAACTCGAGTTCGAGACGACCTGTTAATTACCGCCGCAGGGCCATTTTCCAACCTCTGTATCGCCTTGCTGACAGCATGCATTGCCGGACTATTTATCGATCTCGACGATGGAAATGCGCAGATCGGCAAACTTGCGGAGACGATTATTACGCTAAACTGTTTGCTATTTGTCTTCAACCTCATACCCGTCCCACCATTGGATGGTTCCCATTTTCTCAAACATGCAGTGCGAATGAAGGACGAAACATATGCCAAGCTTAGCTCCTATGGTTTTTTGATTCTCCTCGTACTGATAAATCTACCGGCGTTCCGACAAACATTTGGCACGGCGATTTTCTTTTGCTCAGGTTTTTTTATAGATTTGCAAGCGTCTATTAGAGAATTAGTTGCCTAGGTTGACGTTGGCGATTGAGTCTTCTGTGAAAATCACTATTAAACAAGGCCATGCGACCAATCGGTGAATTTGATAACGAAGAAAGGGCTTCCACCTTTTCAGGATATCTTAACTACAAGGGAATCTCTTGTGAAGTTGAGGAAGATGACGAGGGAAAGTCATGGACCGTATGGGCTCATAACGAAGAAACCCTCGCCAAGGCGATTGCCGAGATACATGAATTTCGCCAAAAGCCGGACGCCTCCAAATACGCGGAACTTGCTCGCGAAGCTCAAAAACAAGAAAAGAAAGAACGCAAAATTGAGGAAAACAAAGCCAGTCGTTGGCGGCAAGAAACCTTGAGAAACCGTTGGCAGGATAGAAACAGAAGACCTGGAATCATGACTATGGCACTCATCATCACTTGTGCCGCCACATTTTTCGTTTCCAAGATGGGAGAAAATACGGAATCGGTAGGAGCTTTTTATATTTCAGAATACGTTCACCTCGGAGCCAAAGATGCCCCTGTATATCTTGCTGCAACGCAGACCGTCCTTCCCGAGGTAATGGAGGGTCAAGTTTGGCGAGTAATAACACCAATCTTCCTTCATTTCGGGTTCCTTCACATTCTATTCAACATGTTTTGGCTTCACGACTTAGGTAGCCTTATCGAAAACCGACGGGGTACGGGGTACTTTGTCGCTTTTATTCTATTGGCAGCAATTATATCCAACATTGCTCAGTATTGTGTATCCGGGCCGAGTTTTGGGGGAATGTCGGGAGTGGTATACGGTCTGTTCGGTTATGTTTGGATGAAGGGAAAATTCGACCCTGGAGATGGAATTGAAATGAATCCGTCCACGGTCACTATCATGCTTGCTTGGTTCGCTCTCTGTTTTACTGGAGTTTTTGGACATGTAGCCAACTGGGCACACGCTGGAGGATTAGCCGTAGGCACGCTATGGGGTTATGCTTCCGCTATGCGATGGACGGGCAAAAGAGGTTAGGAGAAAGGTTATTCCTTCTCTTTGGCCTTTTCGGAATTCAGCTACCCGGCTTTATTGGGGGAATAGCTTCTAGTTCAGGGGGAAGGGAGTCCGGTTCGTAGGTAGGAAAGCTCATCTCTACGAGAGGGATAAAGGGAACGCCAAAGTCAGCCTTGCCTTCGCTTCGGTCAACCAGTACCGCGACGGCACTCACTTTACAACCGATGCCCTGAACGATATCGAGAGCTTCACGTACTCGTCCGCCACGAGTTACAACATCTTCAACGATTAATACGCGCTCGCTCTCATCTAGTTTAAAATTTCGGCGGAGGGCTAGTTTGTCGTCCACCTTTTCGAGGAACAGGTAGCGTTTTCCCATCCGTCTGGCAATTTCCTGACCGAGAACGAGACCGCCCATGGCAGGCGCCACCACAACGTCGATCTCAAGATGCCCCATTTGAGCGATAAGCATCTCGCTGAGTCTGCTTACCTTGTCGAGATACTGACATACCTGTGCGCATTGAAAAAAATGGCCGCTACGCAAACCTGAGCGTAGAGTGAAATGACCAGTCAATAGGGCACCGGTTTCCTTGAAAATCGATAGAGCTTCCTCTTGCGAGTTTTGCATGCATGGGAAGGTTTCAAGCCCTTCCCAAAAAGCAAACTTATTCGCTACCGACCGCCACCTCGAGGCGAAAGAAGTTCCATGTTGAATAAGTACCAACCTCGGCACGAAAGGATTGGTCGTAAGCACTCAGGAGCTTACGCAGATGCTTGGAGTCGAGGCGGGGCATGCCGGTGGCGCCGATCGCTCGTAAATCCCTCAGCAGGTCAACAGCATCCTCGTGAAAGAACTTCCTAAGACTTTCCTCCGCTCGCAGTATTTCAAAACCGGCACGCTCAAAGGCATGGTTCCATTCTCGGGCATCCAGCCAAGACAGGGAAGTGATGCCCGGATGCAGTGATTCGAGTTCGCATAAGGTGCCTTTGATGAAGAAAAGGCAAAGAACACGTCCATTCGGGGTGAGCAATTCACGCCAGCGCTCCAATGACTCTTTTGGGTTCCGGCACCACTGAAGGAGGCTGGCCGAATATAGTCGGTCCACGCGGAAACTAGCTTCGGGAGACCAAGCATCGAGTTTCTCCCAGCGACACGCCGGCACGCGTTGTTGGCCTTCCGCCAGCATCGCAGGAGACAAGTCGGTAGCCGTAAGATCGACCCCGGTATTCGTGATAAACTGAGTAAAGAGACCGGTCCCTGCACCAAATTCAATAGCCGTCTTGCCCGAAAGGTTTAATTCCAACCACTCGGATCCCCAATCCGCAAGTTCCGCCTGAATCTTTGCAGCGGCTTCATAACTGCCCGCGCGCTTATCAAAGTTAGACATAGGTTTCTTTGTCGAAACGTAATTCTTCAAGCAAGTCCTCGAATCGATGACCAGCCTCCGGTAAAACTTTAGCCGCTGGAAAGAATTTCAGTAGACGGCTGGCGTCTAGAATGGGATCTTGGCCCCCGAGGAGGACTTCATGATGTCGGCTCGATATTGTTTCTGGATTCACGGCTTTCTCCAAAAGCAAATCCAGCCCCCAAGCTAAATCCTCAACAGGGTAGGGGAGACTCTTAGCATTCATCCCGAGATCGGCTCGACCGTAGAAGTCGTTTACCGTTGTAAGCGCATCCGTTCTCAATCCTCGCGCAGTAACTTTCAATTGTGTCTTGCTCACCTTTCCACCACGATCAGCCTCGCGGGGAAACTCGACAAAAGGAGAAAGCAGCACGAACCCTCGCTTGGCAGTAAAACGGTCTGGCCAAAGGAGTATAAGAAACGCTCCCAATGAATGACCGACCAACCAATCAAAATCCTCCACCATTGGTATTTCCGCCGTTGGAGCGACTACACTATGCTCCATCTGGGGAAAATGTTTCAATGCCTGAGCGCGCACGAACTCTGGTGAAATCGCCCAACCTCCTATCCATAAAACTTTCAATTTATTGCTCGGGCCAATCGTTCCGCAAGTCCATCGATGGGAAGTCCCGCTTGGTATGACATGCGCAGTCGCGCAGCGCCAACAGGCACGGTTGGAGGGCGAATGGCGACCACCTTCAGATGATCGCGTTCTAGATTCTCGGCCGCTCGCATAGCGAGATCGGCTGCGCCGACAAGAATGGGAATTACCGGAGAATCTCCCATAATGGTCTGGAGACCTTGGGTCTCTAACTCTTGCCTAAAAGCAGATGCCGATGCCCGCCAAACAGGCCGATCACACTCAAGGCGTTCTGCTATCTCAACGGCCTTGGAAGCGGCGGCGGCGTTTGCGGGAGCAAGAAATGTCGAATAGATGTATTCAGCCGCGAAATTCTCAACAAGCCGTTTTACGGAAGTATTGCGAAATATTGTAAAAGCACCCTGAGACCCAAGTGCCTTTCCGAGTGTGCCTACGAGAACATCGACATGCTCAAGAACGCCTGCGTGCTCTGCCAGACCTGCACCTTTGGGACCATACCAACCGAGAGCATGGGCCTCGTCGAGAATCAAGACAAAGCCATGTTTTTCTCGGAGATTGGCCAAAAAAACCAAGTCGGGACAATCGCCATCCATTCCGAAAACGGTCTCGGTCGCTACGAACATTGGTCGGCCGGTAGTATTTTTACGCAATAGGACTTCGAGCCCTACAAGATCAAGGTGTCGGTAGCGACTGAAGCGAGCCCCAGACGAAAGAATCCCGGCAAGCATGCTCTGGTGAACAAGACGGTCTGCAAATACATGGTCTCCCTTTTGAGGAAGCAGGCCCAGCAAAGCGCGATTCGCGGCATAACCGGAATTCCATAGCATCACTTCATCGGCCGATACGGAATACCATGCGGCAATCCGATTTACCAATTCTTCGTGCGGTGGGCGAAATCCAGTTACCAAAGGAGCGGCCGAGGCCGAACAACCGAAGCGACCAATCGCTTCTCGAGCTGCAGCCTTTACCTCCGGGTGAGTGGCAAGGCCAAGATAGTCATTGGCCGCAAGATTAAGGATGTCTCCATCGTTTCCCCAAGCACGAGTAATCCGAGTGAGCCCGGCCTCCTCTCGTTCCCTAAGCGCCTCCTCGCTGCGCCGATGGAGAAAGTCCTTCATGCTTGCTCCCACGGAAAGCTGGCCTCGACGGAATCAAGATCTCCGTGCCTTTGCGTCGCCCAAATGGGTAAGATTTCGCGAGAGAGTCCTTGTTCGTTCGCGAAACGAGTTATCGCATCCAGCGAACGAGCTTCGTTCAACCATAGCCCGCAAGGGATGGCGCAGTCCCCGAGGTGGGAAGCCAAAAGGCGAGTTTGGTTTAGTACACCTAAACGATTTTCGACCACGAGGATTAAATAATCAACGGGTAGTTTCTTGGCGAAATCAAGCCAATCGAGCCCTTTCTCGTCGATGGGAGTGGCAAGTCCTCCCGCACCCTCAATCACTAGATTTTCACTTTGTTCGGAACAAGATCGAGTGCTTGAAACAAGTTCCGAAAAATCCAATTCCTTGCCATCCATCTTGGCCGCTTCGACTGGCGCCAAGGGTTGGCGAAAGTTAAGTAGAGTGTGAACCTCAAGACTTTCACTCCGGGCATTGACGTAAGTGGCGTCAAGAGGTTCAGCCGAACCAGTTTCAATTGGTTTGACATAACATGTAGAGCCTACGGACGAAAGGCGGTGGGCAAGAAAGCCGGAAGCTACAGTCTTGCCGACACCAGTGTCGTTTCCTGAAACGAGAATGGCGAGAGACACAGTATTTGTCAGCCCACCAAAGTTGCCGGGGTAGTTGCCTCTCGACCCTGAGCGGCTCGAGCTTCGTCTGGATGAATGTTCCGAAGACCGAGTTTTTCAAGTAGAAGAGAATCCTCGTCTTGGCCGGGATTGGGAGTGGTTAGAAGTTTGTCGCCTAAGAAAATGCTGTTGGCACCTGCGAGGAATGAAAGGGTTTGTAATTCTTCGCTCATTTCGGTTCGTCCTGCCGAGAGACGCACCATTGCTCGGGGCATAAGGATTCTTGCCGTGGCAATCACACGAACAAAGGCGATCCCGTCGACCTGCTCTTGGTCTCCCAGGGGAGTACCCTCCACGGGAACCAAAGAATTAATTGGCACGGACTCGGGCTGAGGGTCAAGATTCGCCAATTCAGCTAAAAGCCCAAGGCGGTCTTCCTTACTCTCTCCCATACCAAGGATGCCTCCGCAACACACTTCCATGCCCGCCTTTCTAACATTGGCTAAGGTCTCGAGACGATTATCGTAAGACCGAGTGGTGATAATCTCTTGATAAAACTCCCTAGATGTATCGAGGTTGTGGTTGTAGACGGAACAGCCCGCCTCCTTGAGACGAACAGCTTGCTCCTCTTCCATCATTCCAAGAGTACAGCATACCTCCATTCCAATATCTCTAACGGCTGTAACCGTCTGCAACACGGATTCGTACTGCGGCCCATCCGGAACCTTGCGCCAAGCCGCTCCCATACAGAAACGAGTGGCGCCGGCTTCATGAGCCGCTCGAGCGTCACTAAGTATAGAGGCCGTATCTAGAAGTGTCTCGGATTCAACGAACGTATTGTAATGGGCGGACTGAGGACAATATTTGCAATCCTCGGGGCAAGCTCCGGTCTTGATGGACTTGAGGGCACAGGACTGTACGCCCGAAGGGTCTTGATGCCGATGGTGAGCTTCCTGCGCTCGATAAATAAGCGTAGTAATCGGGAGATCGTAAATGGAACGAATTTCTTCAATGGTATAGCGAGTCATAGGATTTTCTTGGTGAAGGGTGCAGGTTTTAAGGTAAATTAGCTTCAGTATGAAGTCGCCTCGATTGCTTCTAGGGCAGTAGAGCAAAGAAAAGAAATCTCTTCGTCGGAAATGACGACCGGAGGAACGAGGGGCAAAGAATTTCCAAGCGGGCGGAGCAAAAGACCTCGTTCACGAGCTTCGAAACACACATCCCTCGCAAAGCGACTTTCAAGAGAAAAGGATGCTCCGGATTCGAGACAAAGATCCAAGCACGCCGTCAAACCCCGTTGCCGAATTCGACGAATGCGAGGATGGTCCGAGAAAGTTTCACTTACGACTCGACCAAAAACTTCTACGGTTCTCGCAACCGCTCCGGAGCTGATTCGATCTTCCAAAAGCTCGCAACTGCGCAGTGCAACAGCTGCACCCAATGGGTTCGCCGTATAGGTGTGGCCATGATAGAAGGTCTTGTGCTCATGAAAAGGACCGGTAAAGGAGTCAAACACTTCGTTGGTAGTCAAAGTGGCGGCCAAAGGAAGGTAACCTCCCGTGAGACCTTTTGCGAGACAGAGAAAATCGGGTTGAACCCCTTCCGATGCACAAACATAAGTTGATCCAAGGCGCCCAAATGCGACAAAGACCTCGTCTAGGATCAAGTGTGCACCAGCTTCACGGCAGAGGGCTTCAACCTTCCCAGCAAAACCCGGTGGTTGCTGCATCATGCCGGCCGCCCCTTGTACCGAGGGCTCTAGAACAAGAGCGGCCACCCGGCCTTTTTCCTCTTGAAGAATCCGAGTCAGAGAATCGAGGCTCTCGGTATCGGTCGCATGCAGCACTTCCCCGCCACACTCTAAGCAGACGGGGGCCTTGAATCGACGGACGGGAAAAGACCAGCGCCGCCACGGTTCGGTGAAAGGTCCGTCCGCTCCTAGGGCCATTGTTCCGAAGGTATCCCCGTGATAACCCCCTTCCATAACAAGAATGACAGACCGCTCGGATTGACCCATCAATTGCCAATGCCGAAGCGATTGCTTTAACGCCACCTCGACCGAAGTCGAGCCATTGTCCGAATAGAAGACTTTTTTCAAGCCTGAGGGTGAAGACTCCACAAGCCGTTTGCTCAATAGAGTAGCAGGGTCATGGGCAAGCCCAAGGTAGGTGGAATGGGCAACACGATCAAGTTGCTCGACAATGGCTTCGTTCAAGGCGGGCTCCCCATGTCCATGGACATTGGTCCAAGTAGATGCATTACCATCAAGATAGCGATTGCCTTCCCGATCAAACAGCCAACAGCCCTTACCTCGCGCGATGCTCAAGGGCGGCAAGACTTCCCGCTCCATGGCCTGGGCAAAGGGGTGCCATACATGCTCGCGATCCAATGCATCCCTTTCGGCACTCTCGGCAGAATCTCCCAAGGGTATCTGAAGTTCTGTTAAGGGAGGAATCATTTTCCCTTAACTTAACTAAATGTTGATGAAATGTTAAGCTAGAAGAATAAAACCTTTAACATAAGTGTCGATTGACCACTAAGCCCGGTCGGCAAAGTCGCGAAAACCGTAATTCTCGTCTAGCTTACTTCTGTAAGCCGTCGAACTTAGCGAGAAACTTTTGAGGCTCTTTCTCTAACTTGGTTTTGCCGTTTTCCGCAACAGAAGGCGACTAACTGGCCCTTAAAAACAAATACCAGGGCATTTGTTGTTTACGGGATTGCAGGCTTTAACTTGCTTGTCGTCTTTCTTGCCCTACTTCTCGGCCGATGTTGGTTCAGCTTCCCACCCAAGGTTAATGACAGGGCCCGCGTTGCGGAGCTTGACAAGTACCGTCCGCAGGGTGTCTTGCTTTTCTTCAACGCCAACATCTAGGTCGTCCTTAACGCCATCCAGTGTTTCCTTTGCCTTTGTATAAGCGTCTGAGGGCTTGAAGTCCTTTAGCTTGGCACGGAAAGCACTGGGGTCCTTATCGAATTTCCCTTTGCAATTGTCGCAGCAGAATCCTACCGTTTGGCCCTCTAGAACCGACTTTTTCGCCTTGTCCACATCCTTGCCGATTACAGGACACTTTGCATTTACCGGTTCCCCTGAAACCGCTGAAGAAGCTGTCTTATTCAGTGCCTCCTCATGCTTGGCCACTTCCTTTTCCTTGCTTGTACGGAATTGATCGACTTCAACTTTGAGCCGCTTTCTGTCAGCTTCCAGTTTCGCCAGTTCTTTGGCATCGACAAAGGCACTTCGAAGATCAGCAGCCCCGGCTTTGGTGACTTCGGTTTGCCAGAGAAATACCTTCTTGAGCTTCTTAAGCTTCTTGAGATGAGCAATCCCTTTGTCGGAAACCTTCGTGCCATAGAGGTTCAAATATTCAAGATTCGCTAACTTTGCCACATGAGCCAAACCGTCATCGGAGACGGAGGTGTTCTCAAGATGAAGTCGAGTAACCTGAGTGCACTTGGCAACCTCGGCAAGACCGGCATTGGTCACTTTCGTTCGAGCGAGGTTGAGCCAAAAGAGTTGGGGCGATACACCGCCAAGCTTCTTGGCCTGCTCATCACCAAACTGCTCGCCGACATAAGATGCGTTCACATATAAGGCATTTGTATCTTGGGCGACAGGCATAGTGAGAAGGCCCAAGTCTTTCAGGCCGGAAAGGGCCTTGGCATCAGCAGGCGGCAGCTTAGGTAGTTGGGGTTCCAGGACTGCAGTCGCAGATTCTTTCTTGCGAGGAGGATTCTTGAGGATGGTTTCGGCTGCCTTTCTCGCTTCCCCCTTGAGGTCGGAAACCTTGGAGTCAAAAGAGGCACCAGCGAGTATCCAAGCCTCGAAGACTTTAAGTTCATCTTTAGTGACGGGGTTGTGAGGTTCGTCCTTGTCGAAGGGAGGCATCACGTCGTCATCATCCGTCGGGAGGGATATGCGATAATAGAGCTCACTGTCGTCGAGCTTGCCTTTGACGATGATTTTTGCTCCCGCTCCCTTACCGCCTTTGAGAAGATCTTTCACGGTATGAAGCCGCAACTTGCCTTTATCCTTGGATTGCCCATGGCAATCGTAACACTTCGCGGCCAAAACGGGACGGATCACATCACCAAAAACTTTGGCCTTGTCAGGATTAGTCTCAGAAAACAAGCGAGATGAGACTGCGACCAGACCCAAGACAGAGAATGTGAATGCTGTGATTGTTTTCATGTTTATTGAAAATCGAGTTAGGATTTATTAATTGGATATGGGGAAAAACCCGACACTTCATGATTAGGCTTCAGTTGTAAAGACCTCAATGTTGATTGAGGAGGAAATAATTTTCGCGAAAGCTTGAAGAACAAAAGGGTGTGCATAATAATGTTGGGCATGAAAATCGACTGGAGCAAGGAGCTGTGGCTAAGTCTTCTATTTATCTGTGTGGGGTTCACCATCTGGCCCTTGATGTGCTACTATGGGGGAAGAGCTCTAACGATTGAATACTTTCAGGACATGCACCTGAGAGACTGGGCGGAAAACCGAGTGTACGGTCCACTGGCGGACGGTGGATTAAGATCTATATCCAGATTGTTATTTTTACTCGGTCCTTATTTTGCGATGCTGGGATTGAGAATCCTACTCTATAAATTTAGCGAAAAGTAGGGCATGCAAAGTCTTACGAATACTCTAAAATCCTTCGGGAATCATATTCTCTTGATGACGACAGAGATTCGCATAAGCACCCCCTTTTGCCAACAACTCGAAATGCGAGCCTTTTTCAATGATTGTTCCATGATCGAGAAAAACAATCTGATCGGCATCGCGAACGGTGGAAAGGCGATGAGCGATGACCAATGTGGTCCTTCCCTTAACTAGATTGGAGAGTCCTTCCTGGATCTCTCTTTCATTTACAACGTCCACACTGGATGTCGCTTCGTCAAGAATGACTACTGGCGGATTCTTCAGGAGTACGCGAGCGAGCGTTAAACGCTGCTTTTCGCCCAGGCATAGGCGTAGCCCCCGTACACCGAGCGTTGTGACAAGCTTGTCGTTATGACTGTTCTCGAAA
>JACKQG010004974.1_pt1 | contig 15011 bp, 11 predicted proteins | sample 8237621 | NCBI WGS metagenome assembly JACKQG01 (sample SAMN15677084, study PRJNA649215) | marine metagenome | biome: marine; feature: Black Sea; material: saline water; isolation source: suspended particulate matter (SPM) from the Black Sea western gyre | collected 2013-06-09/2013-06-10 | depth... | reverse complement strand
CCAGAAGCAAATTTATATAAATTGTTCTTTTATTATCTACTAAATATGTATATAATACAGTATATAATACTGTATTTGTTACATGCAAGGTAGAATGTGAGTCAAGCAAGAACTTTAGGAAAAGTAAGTGCTAATTTAATAAGTAAACTTTACGAAGATACAAAGACGATCTTTACTATTTCTGATGCTCAGAAAATTCTTGATAAAAATTATAATGAAACAACAGACCTTTTAAGCAAGCTGGTAAAAAGAAAAGTAATTAATCGTCTTAAACAAGGAAAATTTTTAATTATTCCTCAGGAGCTTGGAAATGTTGATAAATATTTTGGTAATTGGTTTGTTGCAGCAAGAGAAATAGTTAATTCATCAAAATATTATATTGGATTTTATAGTGCGATGCAGTATTGGGGTATGCTCACACAACCATTGTTTAAAATTTTTATAGTAACTCCAAAAAGGCAGATTGTACCTAAGCAGATGAAGGATAATCTGGTCTTTGTTTTTATGAAAGAAAAATTCATCTGGGGCATACAAGAAGAGTGGGTTACTCAATCCCAAAAAGTAAGAGTATCTGATTTGGAAAGAACAATTTTAGACGCATTAATACACCCTCAGTATTGTGGTGGAATTACAGAAATTGCTAAAGGAATCTGGATAACTAAAGATAAGATTGACTACAGTAAATTAGAAGAATATATAAAAAGATATAATAAGAATGTAGCGGCCAAGCGCCTTGGTTATGTTCTAGAAATATTAAAGATTAATGAACTCTCTTTATTGTCAAATTTAAAGCATTATATAAAAGAACGTTATGATTTATTTGATCCAACAATGCCTTATGAAAATAAAAATAAAAATGACTGGCGATTGATTGACAATGTTGGAAAGAATCAGATTCTCAATTTAATAAAATATTAATAATGATAGATTATTTTCAAATTCAAAGATTAGCAGCTCAAGAAGAAGTTCCAGAGGGTATTATTGAGAAGGGCTATTTTATAGAACTCATGTTATTCTATTTAAGTGGTGATGAGTATTTCAATAAAAAAGTTGTTTTCAGAGGAGGTACTGCTTTAAAGAAGATTTATTTTCCAGATTATCGTTATTCGGAAGACTTAGATTTTGTAATAGAAGAAAAAGAAAACCTTGCAGATCTTGAACAGAGATTTGATAGAATTCTTTTAAAGATTTCGTCTGATTTTCCATTTAAACCAACTAAAGAATCAAGGCTAAAAAACGACAGACTCCAGATTTTTGTCCTCTATGATATTGTCCCTAATATTGGGGGAACAAAAGAACTAAAGTTGGATATTTTAAAAGATATTTTTATTCCTTCTTTTAGAAAGAAAAAAATTATTTTCACATACAAGGATTTTGAAGAGAAAGATTGCCAACTTAATACATATATCTTAGAGTCGGTGGTGGTGGATAAAATTTCCAGGATACTGGATATAGATAAAGAAGCCCGCGATATTTACGATCTTTGGTATCTTTTGAAGTTTAATTTGAATATTCCCAGAATAAAAGAAGAGCTTAAAAAAAGATTTGGATATAAAGTATATTTTCCTAATCTTTTAGATGAAATTAACTCAGAAGCATACAAACAAGCTTGGAAAATAAGATTAGCAAGACAGATAAAGAAGTTGCCTCCATTTAAAATAGTCAATACTCAATTAGAAGAGTTAATTAAAAAAAAGCTGATTTAAAGTGGAAATTTTTATACCAGAATTTTCAATATAAAATGTTCAAAAATAGTTGAACTATTGGAAGAGTAATACGAATAAAACTGCTAAATAAATTTGACTAATTTAAAATTATATTATATAATAAGCTAAAATTATTTTACTTATGTAATTTAATAAATAAAAGTAGAAAGACGTTTTAAATTATGTTACCAGGCTGGATAAATAAGAGATATGAGATTCTATGGCAATCATTTAAATCCTCACCCTTTCGCCTTAAGGAAGCGGCCAATAAGCTTAACGAAGGAATAGATAATATAAAAGATGCAAAAGATGAAGTTAATGTAATCTTATCGGAGCTTAGAAAAGAAGGGATGCTTAAAGTCGAATTTGATCCTAATGATGCAAGGAAAAGAATTTATAAACTCAAAAGCAAGGAAGACATAATCTCTGATACTCTATCTTTTGATAAGAAAAAATTAACCAGAAGTGAGCTTGAGAGGATATTGAAATCTGCTGCAGATCTTATAAGGACAAGAGTAGATTATACCTTTATATTGGTACTGCTTTTCTATAAAAGGATAAGTGATAAATGGGAAATGGAATTTCAAGCAGCATATGATGAAGCTATTGCCGATGGTTTAAGTGAAAAAGAAGCTGAAAAAGAATCCAGAAATTCAATATATCACGACTTTAACATACCCGAAGATTTCCTATGGGATAGATTAAGAAAAAAAGACCCGGCGAGAGTACCCGAAAATTTTTCTGCCGCTATGAAAATTATTGCAGAAAAAAATCCTGATATAAAAAGCGTTTTTGAAAATATAGATTTTATTCAGTTTACAACCAGTAGAGAAAATGCCGAGGTTTTAAGACAGCTGATTGAACTGTTCAGTGAAAAATCACTTCACAATGTTTCTCCTGATATTCTTGGTGATGCTTATGAATGGATTTTAAAGTATTTCGCACCTCAAAAAGCTAAGGAAGGAGAAGTATATACAGCAAGGGAAGTTATAAAACTAATAATTGTCATGCTTGATCCCAGACCAGGAGAGAGTGTTTATGATCCTGCCTGTGGTTCAGGAGGGATGCTTATAAGTTCATACAAACACATAAGTGATGCTTTTGACAAAGATTCCGCTAATAAACTATTTCTTTTCGGCCAGGAAGCAAATCATAAAACATTAGCCCTGGCTAAAATGAATTTAAACATTCATGATATAAGAAATGCTAATATTGTTTATGGCGATACTCTGCGTTCTCCCAAGTTTACAGAAGAATCTGGCGAAGTAAAAAAGTTTGATGTTGTAATAGCCAATCCTCCATGGAATCAGGATGGATACGACGAAGAAGTATTAAGAAAAGGAGAATTCTGGTCTGAAAGATTTAAATACGGATTTCCCCCCAGACAGTCTGCAGATTGGGCATGGATTGAGCATATGCTGGCATCGACAAAAGATGAATCCGGAAGAGTTGGTGTAGTTATAGATAATGGATGTCTATTTAGAGGTGGAAAGGAAAAGGCTATTAGGTCAAAGATTGTAGAAAAGGATCTGATAGAAACCATTATTCTTTTACCTGAAAAACTATTCTATAATACAGGAGCACCGGGAGCAATAATTGTCCTAAACAGGAATAAGCCTGATTTTAAAAAAGGAAATATTCAGTTTATAAATGCCAGCAAAGAATATGAAAATCACCCTGAAGTAAGAAAACTTAATCGTCTGGGGGATAAAAATATAAATAAAATAATGGATGCATATAAGAGTGACAGGGAAATAAAAGGATTCTCTCAGATTATAGAAAAAGAAAAGATAAAAGAAAATGACTACAACCTTAATGTAACTCTTTACGTGTACCCAGAGGAAGAGATTGAGGAAATAGATGTAATAAAGGAGTGGAGAGATTTACAAAAAATCGGAAGAGAGCTTGCAGTGATTGAAGATAAAATAGAAGACTATTTGGAAGAATTGAAGGGAACAAACAATGTTTAAACCAAATTTCAGATACACAAATAAAATAGTAAATAACCTGATACAGATCTCCGTTGCAAGAGAATTGTTTAAGATTTCAGATCGTGCTGCTTTAAAAGAAATAAGAAAATTAATGGATTTAGAAGTAATTAAGACAGAAGGTAAAGGCAGGAGTTTAAGTTATATTCTGGCATAATGTGACAAGAAGTTCGGGATTAGGTTCGGGATTAGGTTCGGGATTAGGTTCGGGATTAACTTTATTTCTATAAAGAAAAAAGAAAAAGAAATTGAGATAAGCAGGATAAGAGCAAATTAATAATATTAGAAAGATTTTCAGGAGAATAAAATTAGGACGCATAAGTCTATAGAGGATCAAAATGGTGAAAAAGAACTTGGTATAGCTCTAAAAGAAGGTGAGGGCTATAAGATTGAATTCAAGGAAAGCCTGAGCAACCTGGAAAAAGAGCTCGTAGCTTTTGCAAATTCTTCTGGTGGTAAGATTTTTCTTGGCATAACAGATGATTGTAAAGTTAAGGGAATCCAAATTACAAATAAGCTAAGATCCAGAGTTCAGGACATGGCTAACAACTGCAAACCTGATGTCAGGATCAGCATTGAAGATTTTAATCATATTCTCATAATTAATGTACATGAAGGCAAGGACAAGCCTTATGAATGTTCTTCAGGATTTTACAAAAGAATTGGACCAAACTCCCAGAAAATGGCAAGAGATGAATTAATAGACTTCTTTAAATCAGAGGGAAAAATCAGGTTTGACGAACTCATTGAGCCAGAGCTTAATTATCCAAAAGATTTTGATAAAAATAGATTTAGGAGATTTTTGCAGTTGGCCGGGATTATAAAAATTGATAATACCGAGAAACTTCTTACAAGTTTAGGAGTAGCAGAAAGACAGGAAGGAAGATTGTATTTCAATAATGCAGGCATACTTTTCTTTGCTAAAGAACCACAGAAATTCCTCCCATGGTCTGTCTTTACTGTTGCATTGTTTAAGGACAGCGTAGGTGTTGACATTATTGACAGGAAAGAGATAGAAGGTAGTTTATTTGAAATTGTAGAAGAGGTGATGAAGTTTGTGAAGCTGTATTCAAAAGTAGCTTACAGATTTACAGGAATGCCTCAGAGGGAAAACATATATGAATATCCTTTTGATGCAATCAGGGAAGCAGTTATTAATTCAGTAATGCATAAATATTATTTTGAACATGGACATAACAATATTCTAAGATTTTTTCCTGACAAGATAAGGATTGAAAACTACTGGCAGAAACCTTCCAACTTTATTCTTGGCAAGACTGTATTCAGAAGGAACCATATTATAGCTGATTTATTCTCCAAAATTCACTTCGGCGAGAAAATGGGAACCGGCTTTGACAGGATAAGAGAAATATGTAAAAAGGAAAATGCTCCTTTCCCGGATATAGAGTTAAATGAGAATTATTTTTATGTGACTTTTAAGCAGAGTAGGGATTATTTAAAATTGGCAGGAGAAACAAAAGCAACTCCTGAAGGGGTCCCTGGAAGGGTCACCATAAAGGTCACCGAAAGGGTCACCGAAAAGCAAGTGATGATTTTGAAAGAAATCAGAAAAAATAGATTTATAACAACAAAACATCTGTCTGGTGTTGTTGGAATTTCGGAAAGGAAAATTAAAGAAAATATTAAGAAACTAAAGGACAAGAAAATGGTAAAAAGAGTTGGGCCGAATAGAGGTGGATATTGGGAGATTATAGGTAAATGAAGGATTTAAATAATGGTTGGCGATTAGGTTCGGGATTGACCTGAGTACTATTTTAAGTTTTTGGTAGCAAAAATTCTGAAGCTAGTCAAAAATAAAGTTTAAAGGTGTGTTTATGAATTTCAATTATAAGAAAGCATTAAAAAGGATTAAAATAGAGGAACTAAAAGGAAATAATCCTATACCAGATATACTAAGCTTTTTACATCTTAAATCATTATATAAAACAAAATTATATAGTATTTTAGATAGATTATTTGAAAATTATAAATCTGGATATGATAAACCAGCTTCCTTACTTAGAATTGATGTTCCTAAACCAAATTTCACTATAAGACCTATGTCACGTCCTGAGGTTAAAGATTGGATACTATTTGAAGCAATAGTTGAGTTTATAGCAATGGAGATTGCACAAAAAAATAAAAGTGAACATATCTGTGAAAGAAGCTTTAGCTTTTTAAATTTTCTTCCAGAAACTGAAAAAGATAATAATTGGATAAAATTTGATGATAAATCTAGGGATCTTTATACATTAGGATATAAATGTGTGGTAGTTGCAGATCTAACTGGTTATTATGAAAATATTAGTTTAACTGAATTAAAAAAACGTCTTAATAATTATTTAGATAGAAATGAAGAAAATAAAGAAATTATTAGAGTCCTTGGTGAAATGTTAAATGTGTGGAGTACCGGAAGGGTAAGTGATTATGGTTTGCCTCAAGGACCTCCAGCGTCATCTTTCCTTGCCGATTTATACTTAGATTTAGTGGACAGAAAGATGGAATCCTATGAAAATTATTTTCGTTGGATGGATGATATAAGAATATTTTGTAAAACCGAGATTGAAGCAAAAAAAGCCCTTAAAGATTTAATAATTTCATTGAGGGGAATAAAACTTAATATAAATGCTAAAAAAACTAAAATAATTAATGGAAAAGAAATTGAAAAGATTCTATTAGATCCACTTAAACCATCATTAAATTTTATTGACCAAATTATAAAAATTGGAGATATTTCTAGAATAAATATAACAATTCTCACTTCTCTTATTAGGATTTTTGAAAACTCTTTTTTAGACGATTCTTTTGAGAAGAGACATCTTGTTTTTTCTTTATATAGATTAAGCATAATACATGCTTCTGGAATCGAGTTGGACACAAATAAAGTAATATCTCTTATAAGGGGAAATTTTATTTCAAAGCCACATCATGCAGGATTATTCTGCTTCTTTTTAACATTATTCCCAAAAGATGAAACTATTACTGAATTTTTAATTTCATTTTTAAAATCTGAACATAATATTTATGAATGGCAGGAAGTTAAAATATTGCAGTGTCTCTTAAGATTTAACATAGAGTTAAATACAAGTTACATTCAATTTTTTATTAATTCCGCTAAGGATTCCAATAAACATTTTACAGCCCGTGCTTACTATTTTCTACTAGTAGGCAAACATGGAAATAATAGAGATAGAGAGTTAATAGTAGATTTATATAGTAATTCTTTTGATCAATATTTAAAAACCGCAATGATTTTAGCAGTTCAGGAATTGGGTCAAGCTTCTCGCAATGAATTTTACTCAAAAATAAAGAATAAAGAAAGTAATGAAATTAGACAATTCATAAACTATGTAAAGTCACTAAAACACCCATTATATTATTTGGATAGAGAGCATCCAAGACTAAAATATTTAGAAGAAGGGGAACCAGTTCCATATTAGATATAAATTAAATAATGTTGCTTTATTTAAACATAGTTGTAAATAAAATATTTTCATAGTAAGAATGAAGTAAGGATAATCAATATGGTAAGTCAATTAAGATTTAAACAAACAGAAATACGCAAAATCCCAAAAGAATGGAGGATTTTAAAAATTGGAAATATTTTAAGCTTGGAATATGGAGAAGGACTAGTAGCTAGACATAGAAAAGGTGATAAATATCCTGTATATGGTTCAAATGGTATTATAGGTTATAACTCTGAATACCTGATAAAAGGTCCGGGTATTATAGTGGGAAGAAAAGGCACTATTGGTGCAATTAGATGGTCTGAAGATGATTTTTGGCCTATAGATACAACATATTATATTAAATTAAAAGAAACTGAAATTGATCTAAAATGGTTATCAAATAAATTATTGACATTGGGTCTTTCCAAATTAAACATGGCGACTGGTACTCCTGGTTTAAATAGAGATTTAGTTTATAAATTAAATATATCTATTCCTCCTCTTCCTGAGCAGAAAAAAATAGCAGAAATCCTTTTAACCATAGATCAGGCTATTGAAGAAGTAAATAGATGTTTAGCTAAAACCGAGAGATTAAAGAAAGGATTAATGCAAGAACTTTTAACTAAAGGAATAGGACATAAGGAATTTAAGGAAACTGAAATGGGTTTATTACCTTTAAATTGGGATATACAAAAAGATTTTATAAAAATTAAATCTGGCTACGGATTTAAGCTCAAGGAGTATTCAGGAAAAGGTATTCCCTTAATTAGAATTGATAATGTTGGATATGGGAAAATAGAATATAAAAATTTATGTTATTTACCAAATAATTATTTAGATAAATATAAAAATTTTACTTTAAAAAAGGGAGATATAGTTATAGCGCTAAATAGACCAATAACTAACAACAAATTAAAAATAGGTATAATTGAAATAGAACCCTCAGTACTTTATCAGAGAGTTGGACTTATAAAAATACATAAAGGGGATTTTAATATAAATTTTTATTATCATTATTTAAGAAGTCATCTTTTTTTAAAAAAATTAAGGACAATATTAGTAGGCTCAGATCAACCATATATAAAAATTGGAGCATTCTCAAAAATTAATTTTCCAAAACCACCATTAGAAGAGCAAAAAAAAATTGCAAAAATACTTTCTACTGTAGATGAAAGAATCAAGCTGTTGAAGGAGAAAAAAGAAAAGTTAGGAAGAGTAAAAAAAGGACTAATGAATAATCTGCTAACAGGTAAAAAAAGAGTAAAGGTGGAGGCGTAGTATGGCCCTTAAAGAAAAGAATCTTGAAGATTACATAATCAGTAAGCTTGAAGAAAAAGGCTGGAAGTTTACTCCTGCTGATAGCCTTGAGAGAGTAAGCTATGAAGAGCCTCTACTTACCCCATCCATATCAAGAAACCTAAAAAAAATTAATAGGGAATCAGGAATTGGAAATGAAGAAATAAATAAAGTAATAAATATATTAAAGCTTGCCGGTACCGGAATAGAAGGTGCAAAAGCAATACTTAATTATTATAAGTTTGGTATTCCTGTAAAATTTGAGAAAGAAAAAGTAGTAAAATATGTAAAACTTTTTGACTTTAAAAATACTGGCAGCAATGAATTTATATTATCCAGACAGGTTTATTATCACGGCAGGGATTTTATAAGGGTGGATATTGTATTATATATTAATGGAATTCCTGTTGTAAATATCGAATGTAAAAATCCACTGATTACATCTGAAAGCTGGCATACTGCATACAGGCAAATAATTGATTATGGAAATATTGTTCCTGAACTATATAAGTATGTTCAGATAGGAGTTGCTGCTGAAGCCATTGCAAAATATTTCCCGATAGTAACCTGGAAAGAAGAAGTTTTAACTAATTGGTGGCGTTGCGAGGGAAAAGATGCGATTGATTCAACTATAGAGATGCTGTCTTATGACAGCCTTTTGGATATTATTCAAAATTATATTTTTTTAAGAACTGAAAGAGAAGAAGCAAGTAAAATAATATGTCGTTATATGCAGTACAATGCTTCCAGTAAAATAGTAAACAGGGTAGAGAAGAATTTAGCCGGAGAAGAAGAAAAAAACAAAGGTCTTGTATGGCACTGGCAGGGAAGCGGTAAGACCTTCACTATGATATTTGCAGCTAATAAACTTTATTATTTAGATAAGCTTGAAAATCCTTCCATATTTTTTATTGTAGATAGGAGTGAACTTGAAATACAGCTAAGCGATGAATTTAGTTTTTTAGATATTGAAAAACCAGAAATAATAGGTAAAATTGCCACGCTTAAAAGAGTTTTAAAATATGATGATTACCGGGGTAAAAGAGGTATTTTTATAACTCTTATTCATAAATTTAAACCCGAGGAACTCAGCTACCTTCAGAGAGAACTGGAAGAAATTTCAAAAAATAAAGAGACAATAATGAATAGAAAAAATGTGGTTGTCTTTATTGATGAAGGCCACAGGACTCAGTATGGCTTACTTGCAGCTCAAATGAAAAGTATTTTTAAAAATGCTTTTTTCTTTGCTTTTACCGGAACTCCGATATCAAAAGAAGAGAGGGATACATACCTTGAATTCAGTTATCCGCCGGACGAACTTTATCTTGATAAATATTTTATAGCAGATTCCATAAAAGATAAGTTTACAGTAAAAATTGTTTACCGACCAAGACTAACCGAAGAGGTCCATTTAAAAAAAGATATGCTGGAAAGTTTTTTGGATTCAGAGCTTGAAGAGCTTCCTGAGGATATAGGGGAAATGGTTGAAAGCAAGATTAAGGAGAGGCTTACCACGATAAAGGTGGTACTGGAAAATCAGAAGCGGATCAATCTTATAGCTAAAGATATAGCAGAGCATTTTAAAGAAAACATTGATGGTAAGTTTAAAGCTATGGTAGTTACAGCCAGCAGGTTGGCATGCGATTGTTATAAAAAAGAGCTGGATAAATTTTTACCACCAAAATATTCCGAAATAGTAATGACATATAATAGAAGCGATGGACAGGAGCTAACAGAGAGAGTTGCTGAGATTCAGGAGAGATTTGGAACTAAGGATACTGGGGATGTTAGAAAGAAAATAGTTGATAAATATAAGGATGAAGATTACCCAAAGATATTAATTGTTACTGATATGCTGCTTACTGGATTTGATGCTCCCAGCCTTCAGGTTATGTATCTTGATAAACCACTTAAAGAACACAGGCTGCTGCAGGCAATTGCCAGAACAAATAGACCCTTTAGGGATCTTAAAGAAGCAGGAATTATTATTGATTATGTTGGAATATTAAATGAAATAAAAAAAGCTTTTAAAATTTACAGTGAAGAAGATATAAAATGTGTACTCTCCAGTTATAAAAATATAGAGGAAGAGTTCAAGAATCTTATTTATGAAATTTTTAAGATGTTTGAAGGACTAACAAAAAATTATGATAGAGAAACCTTGCTGAATGCTGTCGAGTTTTTAACTAGTGAGAAGGTAAATGAAAAAGAATTTATTGCTAAATATAAAAGCTTGAGAAAAATTTTTGAGTTACTTGGTTCAGAAGAGATAAAGATTGAATACCTGGAAGATTATAAATGGATTTCAGCTATTTATATTTATTATATGAAAATGGTGAATCAGGAAATTCCAGTTGAAGAATATGTAGAAAAATATTTTGATAAGACTATTAAATTTATTCACGAGTCCACTGAAATAAAAAGCCTGGAAACAGACCTTCCTGAAATTTCTTTTGATCAAAATTATCTTAAAAGACTTGAAGAAAAAATTAAAAGCAAAAGAGAAAAAGCTGCAAATATACTTTTTACATTAAATAAGATGGTCCTTGTTGAGAGGCATAAAAATCCTATTTATGAATCCCTTGTTGAAAGGGTGGAAAGGCTGCTTGAGTTATGGAAAGAAAAAACCAGGAATTATAAGAGAATATATTCTGAGGGTAGAAATATAATCAAGGAAATAAACAGTCTCAGCAGCAGGCAGGAAGCTATAGGCTTTTCCGATCTTGAATATTCTTTGCTGCTGGTTCTGGAGGAAGGATTTGGTAAAAAAGATGAATTGCCAGGTGAAATAAAATATATATCAAACAAACTTGAGGACTATTTATTCCCCGGATGGTTTAATCAACCTACCGAGGAAAAGAAAGTGGAAAGAGAAGTTAGAAAGTTTACCAGGGGACTTAAAATAAAGTATGGCGTTACTTTAGAAGAAATGGATGAGCTATATAAAAAACTTATAGAGCAAATTAAAAATTATGGTATTAAATAATTATTCATATAGAGTTTCTTACAGAGATATACAATATCCTAGAGTTGAATTAAAAACGGGTAAGCTACTTTTTGTGCTACCGTTTGGATACAATCCTGATAATTTTTATGAAAAATACAAAAGCTGGATTCATAAAAAAATTAATTTTATAGATGAGTGTCTTGATAACGCGAAGGATAAGGAATTAGTCAGGAGGTCCGATAAAGAATTTAAAGGATTAGTATACGATACCGTTGAAAAAGTATCTATGGATTTGGAAATCAAGATTGGCAATATCTATTTTAGGAAAATGAGAACAAAATGGGCAAGTTTAAGCTCAGCCAAAAATGTAACAGTTAATAGATTTATGAAATACCTGCCGCAGCATTTAATAGAATATATAATTTTTCATGAAATAGTTCATATTATTGAAAAGAAACATAATAATAGATTCTGGGAAATAGTGGAGGAGAGATATAAGGATTATCGAGGTTTAGAGAGGGAACTTTTTATATATTGGTTTAAAGTAAGTAACATAATATAGAAAATGTTTACTTTTAAAGGATAATAAGATGCAAGTTACAGAATAAAAAACGTAAGCGCCAAACAATTTTAGAACCAAATGAAGTAAATAACTTCTATCAATTCCTAATAAAATATATTCCTAAATAATTTTAATATAGAATATTTTGGTAAGAAATTAACTAAAATTAATAAAACTTTTATTAAAACTAGGGAAGTTGGTTACTATGCTAAGTGCACAAAGTGGCTGGGCATTGTGGTCAGGATTTTAAATGAGACAAATGAGACAGTATAAAAAAGAGTGACTAACTTTAGAAGAAATTATTTTTGTATATATACTCAAATGCATAAATTATATGTTTCTTTGAGTCAATAAGCTGTGTACTCAATAAGTACACCACTCCTGATTTACTAAGTAAGTTAAGTGTGTGCCCAACTCTTGGGGTTTATATCATACCTATGTATCTATTAACTTAAATAAATCATATAAAAATAGTATAATAATCAATATATTAAGTAATACTTCTCAGGAGGTATCATGAAAAAAAGCAAATTATATATATTCCTTTCTATTTTAACCATCATCTTTCTCTTTGGAACAGCTGCGATATGCAGCCAGTGCAGTCAAAATGGAGAACCACCAGGAGAAGAACCACCAGGAGAAGAACCCCCAGAAGAGCCACCGCTGGTAGAGAAAAGTGCTCCTACTATTAAATTAAGCATACAGGAAGGTTACCCAAAGTACTCAGAAGAAAGTAGTGTCTGTTACTATAGAGTTGAGGCAGAAGTAACTGGTAATCCCATACCTGATGTGGTATTTAGCCATGATGTTAGTGAAAGCAGCTGGGGAGATTATGTAGCTCAGGTTAATATAGCTACAGTTGATGAAGTGATTATCTTAACTGCTACTGCAACCAATTCAGAAGGCTCAGACGATGCTTCTATTACCCTAGAGTGGGGATGTAATGGAGAAGAAAACAAAGATCCTGAGATTACTGAAATAATACTGTCTGATGAAAGTGTTTATAACAATGAGGAATACGATGTTTTAGTTGTAGCTACAGATCCTGATGGAGATGATCTGGAATATAAATGGATAATAGAAAGTGGAATAATAGATGATGACAGTATCAACCCGATGAAATGGAGAGCACCTGGCGTGCCAGGTATATATGAAATTGAAGTAAAGGTTACAGATGGCAATGGCGGAGAAGATACTGATTCAATTTCAGTAATGGTTAATACTTATTTACTTGGTAGTGTTCCACAAGTTGTGGGTGAAGGGGGATATGTTGGAGATGGAGTAATAGATAATTCAGGAGGATGCCTTTTTGCTGGTGATTCTAATGATGATGCTGGTGGTTTTGAAGAGCTGATAAGGGGATTTATAAGTTTTGATATATCCAGTCTTTCTGATGCAAAAATAAGAGAAGCTACTCTTACATTTAATCATAAAAATATATTTAGTGATCCTTCAGGTTTTGGAGATTTAAATGTAATAATTGCAGACTGGGGGGAAAATACAATAACACCAGCTGATTTTGGAATTGGTGGAGAACTTATAGGAGAATCTTCTGATCCTGATTTTTCAATTTCTGGTAATGATTTGATAGAAAAGCTGCAGGATGCAGTTGATACTGGTAAAACCAGAATTCAATTTGTAATTTTATTCATATTAATGGGAACTGATGGGCAAGATGACTGGGACGGTTGGGAATATGATCAGAGTGACGTAACACTGGATATCAGTTATGTTCCTTAATATGGTTTACAGAAAAAATAGTGGCTGAAATTATAAATAAAATAACACACACAGATACTGATTCAGTAAATATATTAATATGGTGTCCCTGGGCAGATTCGAACTGCCGGCCCCAGGATTAGGAATCCTGTGCTCTATCCATCTGAGCTACAGGGACACATAGATCTTTATCTGGTATTTAACAATAATATCTAATGAACAAGGCTAATATAATATATATGAAAAATAAGAAAAGTTCAAAAAAAAGAAAAAATGACAACAGGTGTTGTTTTTTTAAAGAATTTTCATTAGTGATATAATTGGCAATGGAAGAATTTATTTAATAAGCGATTAATGTAATATTAAGTAAAATTTATGAATCTTAGTTTTAAGGTAAAAGATCTTAATATAGAACAATTGGAAAAAACAAAGATTAAATGTGTGGATTGTAAATTCTGGTTTAATAATGGTAAGGCAAATCTATTACAGGATTTTTACAGGAGCAGAAGCATTTGGGAATTGATTAAAAGTAAAATATTTGAGATTAAAAATAGAAATAATGATGGTAAAGATATTTTTTGTTTTATAAAAAATGGGGGCATAATAAAAGGAGCATTTGATGGTAGAAAATGTGTAAGCGCTATTTTAGCAGGGAAATACTATAATTTTCCTAAATTAAAATCTTTTGATGTTTTTCCGCCTGATAATGATAGTATTTTCTTGGGCTGCATATATATAGTTCCTGAGTACAGGAATTTAGGAGTTGAAAAAAAGTTACTAATTGAGCTTGAAAAGGACTTAATAAAAGAAAAGATAAAGTCGATAGAGGCTATTGGGAAAAGATTAAATGATGATATTGATGAGTTGGAATATTATAATAGTCCTTTAATTCCTGTAAAATTTTTAATAAAAAATGGTTTTTATATTAGAAAAAATAATGAGTTTTTTCCACTTTTAAGGTTAGATTTAAAAAGCATTATTATAAGTGATTTATTTGAAGGTAAATTATCTCTTGAAAATATTCGATTAAAGAAGGAATTTGGAAGTCCTGTAATTATTAAGAAAAATTAGGAGATAACCTTTTATTTTTACATCACTCCACTTTTATTATATTGCAGGTTAATAATAAAGATCAGAATAAGTTCAGGAAGTTAAAACAGAACCTTGTAATGTACCAACAGTAATAACTTTTTATATAATATTGGTATATTAATAATTTTCATGCTAATTTTCATTGAAAAAAAACAAAAGTTATAAAGAACTGCCAAGAAAACCCCGATGCTTACGCCGGGGATGAATTGGCAAAAAACCACTTGAGATTCAATGAATGTTTTAGTAAACTAT
>JACKQG010004973.1_pt1 | contig 15015 bp, 14 predicted proteins | sample 8237621 | NCBI WGS metagenome assembly JACKQG01 (sample SAMN15677084, study PRJNA649215) | marine metagenome | biome: marine; feature: Black Sea; material: saline water; isolation source: suspended particulate matter (SPM) from the Black Sea western gyre | collected 2013-06-09/2013-06-10 | depth... | reverse complement strand
AGAATAAACATTTGAATTAACTTCATCGAATTTCCATTTTTTTTGTAGCCTAACGAGATAGCTCTGCGGCGTGATTGTTGTTGGTATAACTCATTTGTACTGAAATTAACATATTTTACTTTAAAATCATCTTTTCAACGCTTCCTGCCCATCACGTCCGTAGCAGTGCGTGTTAGATTTAAAAACAATATAAATTCAGTTAAGCTGTTCTTTGATTGGTGTAGTTTTATTCTAAAAAAACTATAATTGTTTAAAGATTGCATCTAGTATGTTAGGAACTTCGCGTTCAGACGACGCAAAATCATGAAATTCACCTTCTGAACTTCTATATGTACCTTCAGCTATTGTTTCACCCGTGATAGGGTCAATTAGACATATTTTAAGAACAAATAAGTAGTTTTTAAAATCCCATTTCCAAATATCCTGATAGACTAAAAACAAATCAGGAGCATTTGGTATATTTTCTTCAGATCCATAAGTCGTATTAATCCCCTTGTCCTTTAAATATTTTTCAATATGTATCTGCGTACTACCTATCCCTGGCGCCAGTTCAGCTTCTTTATCCCACATTGCCATTCCAACAAAGGGTCCTAATGGGAGAACAAAAAAGCCTTTTGGTACTTTGTATGAAATGGAACTATCAAGAATATGGATACTGGTAATTGGTTCTTGCTGTTTTGATGAGACATCAACATGAAGGTTCCCAGCACATCCTATAAACAGTAATAGCAAAAAAGAGAATTTGTTCATCTAATACATTCCTTATTAATATTTTTAAATCTAACGGTTAATATACGGCGTCAAAGCCGCGATACCCCACCGTGCCACGTTATTATTGTTTGATGAATTACAGCTTAAAGAGTTTTGCGCGTCGGGGGGTATATTCGTAAGTTCCGGCTGATAATTCATGAGGTAATCTAATAATGACCAATTCAAAAAAGCAACCTAAACTTCTTGATAAGGCTCGCATTGCTATCCGCACGCGTCACTACTCAAGACGAACAGAAAAATCCTATGTGAACTGGATAAAGCGATACATCCGGTTTCACGGAACACGGCATCCGTTATCCTTGAATGAAGCGAACCTCCAGTCCTATTTAGAACACCTTGCCATTAAACAAAAGGTCTCGGCCTCAACACAAAACCAAGCGTTGAATGCCATCATATTTCTGTACAAACATGTTCTGAAAAAGCCTCTGAACACCGATATAAACACCGTTCGCGCAAAACAGTCAGACTATCTTCCTGTGGTTTTTACTCAAGAAGAAATCCCAAGAATATTTCAACATTTAACCGGGGTTAATTGGTTAATGGCAAGCCTAATTTATGGTGCGGGCTTATGTTTGTCGGAATGCCTTCGCCTGCGTGTAAAGGATATTGATCTTGAGGTACAGCAAGTATATGTTCGTGATGGAAAAGGAGAAAAAGATCGCGTGAGTGTTTTTCCTGAAACTCTGATTGATAAAATGAAAAAACATTTAGACTCTGTTAAAGCAATTCACGACAGCGATTTAAAAGACGGTTTTGGGCGGGTGTATTTGCCGTTCGGTATCAGTCGGAAATATTCGAACGCCAACCGGGAATTTGCCTGGCAATATGTGTTTCCGTCCAAAAAAATATCTCCACACAAGCTTGATGGAGAACTGCGGCGATCTCATCGATCAGAAACCTCAGTACAGAGGTCGTTGAAAAAAGCCATCAAAAAAGCGGAGGTCAACGAGTCGGGCAGCGTTCACACATTAAGGCATTCATTTGCCACTCATCTGTTGGAAAACGGATATGATATTCGCACGGTTCAGAAACTTCTAGGACATAAAGACTTGCGTACCACAATGATTTATACCCATATGATGAAGACGGGTACTTTGGGTGTGCGGAGTCCAATGGATTGTTTGTATACTGCACACCATAACGCGCAAAAAAACGAGACAGGTTGAACAACCCTCTAAATCTCCCTTTATTAAGGGAGACTTTTTAGGAAGTGATTCACAACGCAGACTCTTCTCCGTTTTTCAGGTAGCGCTCACCAAATCATTCCCCCTTTAAAAAGGGGGACCAAGGGGGTTATCCAAAATCCAAAAATAAAAAAAATGAAAATTTACTACAATCCAAAATTGAAACAATTAGCCAGAAACCTCCGAAACAACTCAACATTGGCAGAGGTTCTTTTGTGGGTGCGATTAAAAGGCAAACAGATGATGGGATACCGGTTTATGCGACAAAAACCAATCGGGGAGTACATCGTTGATTTTTTCTGTTCAAAGCTGAGCCTGGTTATTGAGGTTGATGGTGAAAGTCATTACAAAAAAGAAAGACAAGACTTGAAAAGGCAAGAGTATTTAGAATCCATTGGTTTGACAGTTCTTCGGTTTGACAACGATCAAATAAAAGAAGGGCTGGATTATGTCCTCCAAGAGATTGAAGATTGGATAAAAAAGAAAGAAACACAACCAACCCGACTAAAACAAGGTTAACAACCAAGTTTAAAACGAGACAGGTTGAACAACCCTCTAAATCTCCCTTTAGTAATGGAGACTTTTTAGGAAGTGCTTACCAGATCATTCCCCCCTTTAAAAAGGGGGATCAAGGGGGTTGTCCAAAAACCAAAATCCAAAAACAATAACGAAACACCGACAAAGAAATCGATTTTCTAACGATCCCAGGATTATTCTCCAGCGTCCGACGCACGCGTCACCGCCTTCAGTGCTTCTAACATTGTTTCCCAAAACCGTTCTGTGTTTATATCTGTCCCGACGATTACATTCGGGGTTCTGTCAGTCCTGGAGTACATATCTGCGACGGTTTGCCCAAGACTGAGTGGCGAAGACGTTTCAATTTCAACGTTCACAAGCCGGGTCGTAAACTGTTCGGGGTTGGTCACATAATAGACGGCACACGGATCATGAAGCGGCGGGGGGGGAAAACCGAAGACAGGTTCATAGGGGTCTTTGAAAAAGAGCAATAAATCTTCGCACAACAACCCAAATTCACCCAATGAGCGTACCCGCCGAAAAATATCAGGCGTAACCAAAACACGATGGGTGACTTCCAGCGGAATCATGACAAGTTTATAATCCTGCGATGCGCCGTTAAAAACGATTTCTGCCGCATGCGGATCCGACTCGATGTTAAATTCTGAAACGGGCTGGGTATTGCCCACCCCAAGCGCACCGCCCATGAGAACGATTTGTTCGATGTTCTGCGTCACGTCAGGGAACCGCTGAAGCATAAGGGCGATATTAGTTAACCGTGCAATCCCAATAAGCGTCACAGGTTCGGCTGAGCGAAGAATGGTTTCAGCCATTGCTGAAACCGCCCCTTGTTTTTGAGGCTTAAGCGCAGTGGCTAAATGCTCTTGGCTAGATGAAAAACTCTCCAGCCCGGACTCACCGTGGATTTCCGCACAGATTTGAGGTTTTAACACAAGCGGATTTGCTTCCCCCCGATAGACAGGGATTGTTGATTTCCCGATATGACTTAACCATGAAAGCGCATTACTGGTGGTTTTTTCGACGCTCTGGTTTCCCCCTGTCGTGCTTATACCCAGCAAGTTTAATTTTTGATGATATGCCGCAAGCGCAATCGCAAAACAATCATCATGCCCCGGATCACAATCCAGCCAAACAGGTTTTTTCTTCATGTAATATCCACGTTTAACTACTCATCACTCACCACTCACTTTTTTTCTACCGTCCTACCTCAACGGCAATTTCCGCACCAAGTTTTGCATTATTTAACGCCAAGGCGATATTGGCTTTAAGGCTGCGTCCGCCGGTCAGTTCGACGATCCGTTTTAATAAAAAAGGCGTAACGGCTTTCCCGGAGATGAGTTTTGATGTGCATTCTTCAAGTGCGGTATGGATATGGTTCTCCATCTCGGGCTTGGGAATTTCCATGTTTTTCGGAACCGGATTTGCAACCAGAACACCGGAGCGTAAGCCCAAATCAATGTGGGACAGATACAGTGTTGCGATTTCTGTTGGTGAATCGACTCGGGCTGAAACGGCCACGCCGGACCCCCGTGAATAAAACGCCGGGAACTCATCGGTTTTATATCCCAATACCGACACAGCCTCTGTTTCAAGCACCTCCAATGTTTTCGGGATATCTAAAATTGCCTTTACCCCAGCCGAAATAACGATAACCGGCGTCCGGCTTAATTCTTTTAGGTCTTGAGAAACATCAAACGTCGTTTCTGCTCCGCGATGCACACCACCAATACCGCCTGTTGCAAAAACAGAGATTCCCGCCATATGTGCCAATTTCATTGTCGCGGAGACGGTGGTTGCCCCGGAACGTTTTTGGGAAAGCACCCGCGAAATATCCCGAACGGCGATCTTTTCAATGTTTTTCCCTTTGGCGAGTTGTTTCAAAGATTCGGTTTCAAGCCCGATATGAACGACGCCGTCCAAAATCGCGATGGTTGCCGGGACAACACCGCGTTTTCGGGCGATATCCTCGGCGTTTTGAGCAAATTCCAAATTATCCGGAAAGGGCATTCCATGGGCGATAATTGTGGATTCAAGCGCTAAAACAGGCTTCCCTGATTCGAGAGCGGCTTTGACATCTTTGCTGAAATGAAAGCGGTTTGTAATGGATTTCAAGGTTAATTTACCTCCGGTTAAAAGCAAGTTTACGCAGGAAATACCCATGGATAAAAGGCAAGAAACACTATTTCGAATCGCGCTGGCGCTGGCACAAATCACCGTATTTTACAATCTTTTGGAAGGGATGGTGTCGGTGTATTTCGGCATGGATGATGAAACCCTCGCCCTATTTGGGTTTGGTGTGGATTCCTTCGTCGAAGTTATTTCCGGTATTGGAATTTGGCACATGATTTTTCGAATTCGTCGAAATGAAAACGAAAACCCGGATCGCTTTGAAAAAACAGCATTAAAAATAACCGGAACAGCATTTTATTTACTCACAGCAGGATTGCTCGTTACTGCCGGATTGAATATTTTTCAGAACCATCACCCCCAAACAACATTTTGGGGAATTGTAATTTCGACGATCTCTCTTTTGACGATGTGGTTGCTTATTCACTACAAAGTCAAAGTCGGCAAGGAATTAAAATCCGACGCCATTCTTTCAGATGCCAACTGCACAAAGGTGTGTTTTTATCTATCGATTGTTTTGCTGGCCTCAAGTATTGGGTATGCATTAACCGGTATCGGCGGAATTGATTCAGCCGGTGCAGTATTGATTGCCTGGTTTGCGCTTAAAGAAGGTCGAGAGGCATTTGAAAAAGCTGAAGGCAAAACGTGTGAATGCTGCACCCATGGAGTGGATTGAATGCGTCAAACAATGTGCAGAGATGGTCGGCACCCGCCGAAACCGCAGGCTTAGAGGCTAAAATCGTAAAAAAACAGTACGATTTTATCTTGACATCCGTGCTGAAATTGGGGTAATATGAACCCGTATCCGTCCTTTATTCGGGCGGGTGTTATCAATCCGAGGTACATATTATGAAAATAGAGGCGAACATGAAAAGGACCACTTACCTTATTGCAATTCTTACATTCTTTTTGTCCGTTGTTTTTGCAGAGGACTTTTCTATTAAAGGGGTTGTTAAGGATTCATCCGGAGACAAGACATCAAACATAACCGTTTTGTTATTGGGAGAGGAGCGCGCAGAACTCCAGCGAACCACCACGGGCGGCTTGTTTAAAAAAGGAAAGTTCATATTTAAAAAGGTGATGCCGGGAGAGTACACACTTGAGGCCGATGGAGGCGACATTGGCCGGGCGTTTTATCCCGTTACTATTGTCGATGGCGACGCTGAAGATATTGTATTAACGCTGAACATCCCGAAAGAACCAATTACCACGGAAGCCCCACCCCCGATAGATGAAGTATTTACAATCGAAACAGGAGAAGTAAAAGAAGGACCAGCCAAAGATTATTTAATGAACGAACTGAGTTTTGAGATAAAGAAAATGGCTGCGGAAATCAAACATCTCAACACCGAGTTAAAAGATTTGAAGTCGCTTAGCAAGATGTGGGTAAATCCGCTTGCGATTTATTCAAAAGAGATAATTTTGAAAAACGGCAGCACCGTGTTTGGTAAAATCATTTATCAAGATGACAAAACCCTTAAAATCGAAACGCTTGTTGGTTATTTAATCATTGAAAGAACAAATATTGTGAGGGTGATTGATAATATTGTTACAGAAGAGCAACAGGAGTATGTCCCCGAGCAAATCAGAGATAGCTATACTCCGCCCCCAATGCCGAAATTGGCAGAACCGAAATACACATCACCAAGTCCGCTTAACAGAGACGCAGGCAGACAGTTTTCTGCGAATTGTGTATTGATGGGAAACATCACAGAGAAGAAAGACAATCAGGGAAACATCATTTTTACCGGGCAGATTAAAAACATAGGCGGACGAAGATCGGATTTTGTAAAAGTTGATTTTGTTTTTCGGAAAAACTGGAGCGGAGAGACCAAAACCTTAACCACGTTTATCCGTGGTAGCTATCACACATTTGATTCCGGAATTACCACAGATGCGACGCTGCTGCCGGGAGCAGTCGGAACCTTTGAGCTTTATGTTCCCCATTCATTTGGATCCTTTATTGGGTATTCATATACAATCGATTGGGAAGAATATGAATGACGGCGCCATTAAACCCTTAAAAAAGAATTGAAGAAAGCGAACCAATCACAATGAAACGTAAACAGTTGATTTTAGTTGCCATACTGTGTTTTGGGATTACCACTACAGGGTGGGGATCAGCACGAATTGCCTATACGCGTCCGGGGCACATGATGAAAATCCCCTTTAGCAGTGTAGGACGAAGCCCCTATTTGTTCCGCGCCGGCTTTGGGTTGGAAATTCACAATCTAAACCCGATGAACACAGCGAAAGGCGTGTGTTTTGATACAGAACTGGGAAAGAATTTTCATCTTGGATTTTCTGCGGTAACAGGCGCGGACACAACAGCCCTGTCGGTTCTTGGTCAAACGCAAGTACAAATCCCGGTAGAATTCGGATTTCATTTACAGCAGAGGGTCTACACCTATAACGACATCTCCATATCCGCGGGGGTTCAGGACATTGTCTTTCAGAACATTGAAGGTGAAGGGCTTAGGTTAAACCCGGACGAATTATCCTTTTTTACTGTTATAAACAGCGAAAAAAAGATTGGTACCTATGCGATGAAAACATTTATGGGGTTTGGCACAGGAAGCATTGCTTCAACCTCTCCGGACACAGCCACCATTGCAACAGACACAACAAACAGCACGGGAATCAGTGCGGGTGTGTTTTTAGGTTTTATTCTTAAAACCCCCTACTTTACAGATTGGGGCGGCTTAGATCTTGTGGGTGAATTCGACGGAACAGGTGTCAATGTGGGACTCCGCATCCCCCTTACCTCGGACTATCGCCTGAACGTTGGGTTCACCCACATAGAAAAACTGCCGGACTGGGACACAAAATACTGGAATGGCCATCCGGGTATCACGCTTGGAATAGACATGTCTGTGCCAAAAAAAGGACAGGGGGGCTCTCTTTTCCAAGGTGCATCAACACCCACTCCTGTCCCTTCAGATATAATCGGAGAAACCGGCATGCCGATCGAAACACCTTCCGGATTAGACTCGACGCTTCTGGCTGCAGATTTTGCGGTGAATTCCATTAAGGATTCGATCAGCATGATGAATAACGAAATGAGAAATCTCATCATTCAACTTTCTGCAAAAGAGCAGGAATCACAATTTCTTGAAAAAGCACTTAAAACGATTCGTCTGGACAATAATATTGCAGAGAAAAAAGCAAATGAAGCGATGCGGCATTTATCTAGATCTCTTCGATATTTTTATTCCGGCGATTATAGGGGGGCGCTAAAAGAAGTAGAAGCAGCCATCGATGTAAACCCAGGGCTTGCGTTAGCCTATGCGCGCAGAGGATCTATTTACTATAAATTGGGCGATATTCAGCGAGCAACCATTGATTGGAATCTTGCACTGAGACTTGACCCGGAATACGACGATGTAAGGAATATTCTAAAGGCCTTACATGAAAACCGGTTAAAAACCACAAGCATTACTGAGGAGTAAACGTATGGATATTGCAACAATTATTGGTATTATTCTTGGCTTGGGCTCTATTGGTGCAGGGATATTTATTGCCGCATCCACCGCCGGCGCTGAAATGGGAGTGTTTTTATCCGCCTCGAGTTTTGCCATCGTATTTGGAGGAATGGTGGCCTCTGTTTCGGTCGCATTTCCACTTCAAGATGTTTTAAAACTGTCTTCGGCAATGGCGGCGGTTTTTAAAAGCAGCAAACGCACACTGGGAGACATTATAGAAGAAGCGGTGGCGATTGCAGGCATTGCACGCAAAGGCGGGACAATTGAACTTGAAAAAAACTTAGATTCCATTAAAGATCATTTTTTTCGAGATGGAATTGAAATGGTTACCTCAGGATACTCTATTGAGGAATTATTGGATGTAATGAATACAAGTATAGATTACAGAGAGATACGTGAGCGAAGTCAAGCAGATTTATTCAAAACGATGGGAACAATGGCTCCGGCGTGGGGAATGATCGGAACCCTGATCGGATTGGTGATTATGTTGGCAGGGTTTGGAAGCGGTGGTGGAATGGGTGCGCTTGGTGTCGGAATGTCAGCTGCACTCATCACAACATTCTACGGTGCGGTTTTCGCGAACCTATTTTTTCTACCCATGTCCGCAAAACTGTCTTCCAGAATTGCCTTTACCAGCACAGTCCAAGCGATGTTTGTAGAAGCATCAAGGTTGATTCATCTGAAAAAGCACCCGCTGATTGTTCGAGAAAAATTAAATGCATTTATCCCGCCGAAAGAACGGAAGAGAGAAGAATAGGATAGCGTATGGCGATTACGCCACAGGAAAAAAAGAAGTATTTAGAAAAGGGTCGCCGCGAGATTGACGAAGGTCTCCCCGGATGGTTCGGTACGTTTGCAGATATGATGACACTTCTTTTTGCTTTTTTTGTATTGGTTGCAGCAATGTCCACCATTGACCCGGTGAAACTTCAGCAAATGGCGGATGCAATGGGTAAATCCGTTGGAAAAAAAATCAAAGTCGACAACCAAGCCATGAATTTATCTGATGTGAAAAAAGAAGCGGATAAAATTGTTGAAGAGATGGAAAAAGACCCAACGTCCGGAGACCCTCCCGTAGAGGTGAATACCAGCCAAAAGGGCATTAGTTTGGAAATAAAATCTGACATCAGCTTTAAATCCGGGTTAGCCGAACTCACACCAAAGATTTTCCCCATTCTAAAAAAAATTGCGCCGCTTATTAATAAATCACCTTTCCAAATTGCAATTGAGGGACACACAGACAATCAGCCAATCTCTGAAAAATTTAAAGAAAAATACCCCTCAAACTGGGAATTATCCAGCGCAAGGGCTGCGGTTGTGACACGAGAGTTAATCAAATTAGGTGTATCTCCAACAAGGCTTCAGGCTGTGGGGTACTCCAAATATATCCCAAGAGACAGACCGACAGATCGCCTTATTGATGAAAAATTGATCAGAGAATTAAATGCAACAAAAGAATTGATGTCAAGAAATAGACGCGTCGAAATCACCTTTTTAGCACCCGCAGGAGCAACGAATTAAATGACAAGAGGAGTCACCATGAAAAAGCAATTTTATATGAAATCGATTACCATAGGGATCTTAATGATGGGGTATACCCTGACAATCGGACAGGAATCCGGCTATCTAACACAAAAACTGATGGTGGAAAACGACTTGCGAAATCGCATTTCTGATGCACTTTCAAAGATAATTGACGAATCGAAATACGTAATTGATGTAAGTATTGAACTCAAAATTACAGATGCGATTGAAGAACAAGTCACGGTTTTCACCGGGGATAAAACCACAAAAACAGATGTAGCGCCTATCGTAGTAAATGAAAACATCGACATTGATGAGATAGACACAAGTCCCCTAACACCACCAAAAACATCAATGGTTGGGTTGCCGATACCCGGCTTTGAATTTGAAGTAGAAGTGGACCGCAGTGAAGATACACCACCCGTCCCGGCTCCAGAAAAAGAAGCACCCAAAAACATAGAAGTGGAGACTGAAGCAAAGAAGAATCCCTCGCTTTCAAAAACATCCATTATGAAACGCCCCTCAATTGCTGAGGTCAGCCGACAGGAAATCAGCCTTATTTTAAATGAGGGAGCTGCCCCGGAAATGATTGAAAATATTCGCCAGATTGTTATGATGGCTTCTCGATTTAATAGAGCGAGAGGTGATGTTTTAAGTATTATGACGGCAAGTTTCAAAACACGGAGAGACGAAAAAACAGCGGAACAGGTCTTGTTAAAGGTGATTGCGGAAAAATTAGATGCAATGGAAAATGAAAAAATCGTCAAATCCACCGAACAAGAAAACTGGCAGACAGAATTAGACCGATATCGAGATGAAGAAGAAAGCAGAAGAATTGAAGACAGACAATACCTTCAATCATTGCTTACACAATTTGAACAAGAAGAAAAAGAAAGAGCCTTTAAGCAAGAGCGTGAGCGGATTATCAGACAGGACTCCATTCAAATAAACATTTTAAAACAGCAGATTGATTCGCTAAGCGTGTCTCTGGAGAAAAACCTCCCAACGGAAGTAATTGAGGAAACCCAAACAGAGATACAACAGCGGGAACAACTTATTTCCCAAATAGATGCTCAAATTACCGACCGACTTGGTTCACTGGAGCAAGTTCAAGAGGATTTAGACCGTCAACTAAACGGGAGCAATGGACAATCATCCAACACAATGACAATCATCCTTTTTCTATTAGGCGCATTACTTCTCATTCTTCTGTTAGTGGTGGTTGCACTACTTGCCGGTCGATCAAAACAGACGTATCCGCCGCCTCCGCCATGGATGTATCCACCAAGGCGCAAACCAAAAAAAAAGAAAAAAACAGTAATGAAAGAACCGGTAAAAGAAGAACAAACGGTTGAAAAGCAGAATGAAAAACCGAAAATCACCCCGGCAAAAGAAGAAGACATCAGTGTGCTTCAAAGCGAAATCAACGACATTAGAAAAGCCGTTGTTTCTATGAGTGTCGGGCAGCCAAATACCGCAACACGAATCGTGCAAGAATGGCTTGAGGACGACACACCTCCCGCCCCAGCTGAAACACCAAAAGAGGAAACCCCTAAAAAAGACTCCTCTGACAAAAAGAAGAAATAGGAATTTATCATGAGTGCAGACACTATCCGCCTATCAGGACTGCAGAAAGCAGCTGTTTTGTTTTCAGTTTTGGGCGAAAGCCTTGCCCTGACGTTGGTTAAAGGATTGACAAAAACAGACATTCGAAAAATTCGAGCAACCACTCCCGATATAAAACACATACCTTTTACTGTTAAAAAACAGGTAATAGAAGAGTTTTACTTCAACTTTGTGAGTGAAAAATTCCAAGAAAAAGACGATGACGAACCGACAAAACCTTTCGAATTTCTCAACAACTTAACCGACGAGCAGCTTGCAGCTCTTTTATCTGCAGAAGAACCAAGGGTGATTGCGATTGTTTTGGCACAGGTTCCGCCTGAGCGCAGAATGGTGGTGATGAACCGGATGGATCCGGAAGACAAAGGGAAGGTGCTTATCCAAATGGGCAACCTGAATGACGTTCCGTTGGAGGCCGTTGTCAATGTGGCAAATGATTTAAGGCGTAATTCGCAATTTTTGCCGCGGACGGTTAAATTCTCTCGGGGTGGTGGAAAAGAAATTGCAGAGATATTAAGCTCCATGGATCAGTATGAGGAAGAAAAATATCTTGAAACACTCGAGAGAGAAAACCCGGAACTTGCAAAAGAGGTAAAAAAATACCATCTTACGTTTGATGATATTTTCGAATATTTCCCCGAAAACTTATTGCGGGATATTTTGAATGCCATTCCGGATATGGATACCGTAGCGATGGCGTTAAAAGGATTTCCGGAGGAAACCGTGACGAAAGCGATCGAAACGTTACCGCAGAAAAAACAGGCAATGTTTGATCCGGTCGAAGGTGCTGTACCAAAAAGAGACGTTGACAGCGCAAGAAAGTTGATTTTGCAAAAAGCCCGCGAGCTTGAAAAAGACGGCGCGTTTAACTTGGAAGATATTATTGGTGGCGGAGAAATGGTTGAATAAGACCGTCACACTTTTTCGGTTGAGACCAGCGTTAAAACAGCTCCGGAATTGATTCGATTCGATTTTGGAGCTGTTTAATTTTTATAAGTGAACTAAGAGGAAAACATGTCATTTGAAAAAACATTTCGCACTGTAATAGAACCATTTATTATTAAATCCATAGAACCCATTCGCATGACAACCAGGGCTGAACGCGAAAAGGTTTTACAAAAAGCTGACTACAATTTATTTAAAATCAACTCACAAGATGTTCTCATTGATTTATTAACCGACAGTGGAACCGGTGCGATGAGCTCTGAACAGTGGGCGGCGATTATGAGGGGAGATGAATCCTATGCAGGCAGCCAAAGTTTTCAGCGTTTTGAAAAAAGCATAAAAGACATTTTCGGATTTAAACATATAATTCCAACCCACCAAGGCAGGGCGGCGGAACGTATTTTGTTTTCAGTGATGTGTAAAAATGGAGATGTCGTCCCGAATAATATCCACTTTGACACGACCCGCGCGAACGTAGAATTTCAAGGAGCTGTTGCAGAAGATTTAGTTATCATTGAAGGACACAACACCCAAAGCTATTTTCCGTTTAAAGGAAACATGGATGTCAAAAAACTTAAAAAGTTGATTCAAACCGTTGGCAGGGATAAAATACCGCTCTGCATGTTGACGATAACGAATAATTCCGGCGGCGGGCAGCCGGTATCTATGGAAAACATCAAAGCGGTGAAAAACGTGTTGATTGAATTCGATATTCCGCTCTATTTCGACGCAGCCCGATTCGCAGAAAACGCGTATTTTATAAAACTGCGGGAGAAAGAATATGCAAGCCATTCAGTAAAATCGATTGTACAGGAAATGATGAGTTATGCAGATGGCTGCACAATGAGTGCGAAAAAAGACGGAATGGTAAATATAGGTGGTTTTCTCTGCACAAACGATGACCTGTTAGCCAAACAGGAAAAAGATTTACTAATTCTTACAGAGGGTTTTCCGACCTACGGAGGGCTGGCCGGGCGCGATCTGGATGCTATTGCTGTTGGACTACAAGAGGTCTTGAACGAAGATTATCTCAGATACCGCATTGCCGAAGCCCAATATTTAGGAGAACATCTTGCAAAAATTGGTTATCCAATCGTCCAGCCGCCCGGAGGACACGCAGTATATATTGATGCAAAAGCAATGCTGCCGCATTTGAAACCGCTGGAATATCCGGGGCAGAGCTTGTCAGTTGAATTATATTTAGCCGGAGGAATTCGTACGGTAGAAATCGGATCGGTCATGTTTGGTAAAGTAGATCAAACAACCGGCGAAGAAACTCCAGCGGAAATGGAATTGGTACGTCTGGCACTCCCCCGCCGAACCCACACCCAAAGCCACATTGATTATGTGATCGAAGTTGCCCGGGATGTTTTCGAAAAACGACAGGAATTAACCGGATATAAAATAACAGAACAACCAAGGTATCTGCGTCACTTTACCGCTAATTTTGAACCGAAAAAATAGAAGGAGTCAATTATGACCTTAAACACATTTGGCATAAGCATTTTTATGTTAAGTGGGCTTTGTGCTATGGGTCCTTTGAGTGACGAGACGGAAGAGTGTATCAGTTGTCACGAAACCGAAACCCCCGGCATTGTCCAAGACTGGCTGAGCAGTCGCCATGCAAAAACAACGGTGCTGGACGCGTTAGAAAAAGAAAGGGTAGAACGCCGGGTTTCCACTGAAAATATTGTTGAAAAGTACATGGAATATGTGGTGGGGTGTTATGAGTGCCACAGTCAGAATATCAATGTACACACAGACAATTTTGAACATTTTGACTATAATATAAACATCGTGGTTTCCCCAAAAGATTGTGCAACCTGCCATGAAACCGAGGTTGATGAATACTCACATAGCAAAAAAGCACACGCCATAGACATTTTAATAAAAAACCCTGTGTATTCGGCGTTGGTCACCGAGAGCCTTACACCGCACCATGGTAAAAACATTGAAGGAGAAACTTGTTACGGATGCCACGGGACAGAGGTAAGCGTTCGCGGAATGAAGACAATTCACACCAAAGATGGGGACGAAATAGAGGTTCCGGACTTAGCAAATTGGCCGAACCAGGGCGTGGGAAGAATAAATCCTGACGGGAGTAAAGGATCATGTACCAGCTGCCATCCCCGACACAGTTTTTCCATTGAAGTTGCCAGAAAACCCTATACATGCTCAGAATGCCACTTAGAACCCGACGTGCCGGCGTACAACGTGTACAAAGAAAGCAAACACGGAAATATGTATATGTCACTGGGATCAAAATGGAACTGGAATGAAGTACCATGGGTTATCGGCGAAGACTTTAAAACTCCAACCTGCGCAACGTGCCACAACAGCCTGGTGGCGGACACAGAGGGTGAAATTATTGCAACTAGAACCCATGATTTTGGAAGTAGATTATGGACGCGTTTGTTCGGGCTTATTTATTCCCACCCACAACCGAAAGACGGACAAACATGGAACCTTCGGAATAAAGATGGTCTGCCGATGCCGACCACCTTCACCGGAGAGCTGGCAGAAACCGGACTGATTGATGAAACCGAACAAGTTGCAAGAAAATCTAAAATGAGCGGTGTGTGTCTATCCTGTCACAGCACATCGTGGGTGGACGGTCATTTTAGGCAAATGGAAGAACAAAACCAAGCAGCGGATGCCATGGTATTAAAAGCCACCCAACACCTGCAAAAAGCCTGGAATTCCGGTGTTGCGAATGCAGAAAACCCCTTTGATGAATATATTGAAAGGCTCTGGATTGAGCAATGGCTTTTTTATGCAAATTCTGCCCGCTACGCCTCCGCCATGAGCGGCCCGGATTATGC
>JACKQG010004972.1_pt1 | contig 15015 bp, 10 predicted proteins | sample 8237621 | NCBI WGS metagenome assembly JACKQG01 (sample SAMN15677084, study PRJNA649215) | marine metagenome | biome: marine; feature: Black Sea; material: saline water; isolation source: suspended particulate matter (SPM) from the Black Sea western gyre | collected 2013-06-09/2013-06-10 | depth... | reverse complement strand
GAGCATTACGTCTGCCCCATCTTAGGCCTGATTTTTGGGGCACCCCCCCCACCATATCGGGTGCAGCCGACCGGTTGGTCATAATGAGGCAACCGCCGCAACAGCGCAATCTCTCGGCGAAATCAACCGCTTCGGCGCCCATGGCTTTGACCAGATCTTCGAAGAATTGTGGATTCTCGACGTCCTCGCCGTTCTTGCGGGGCCGCACGATTTGGCACCCGTAATAGGGGGCTACTTTAAGTCCTTCAAGCGGTACCTTGACTTTCTCCTTGATCGCATCAACACCAACTTCATTGACGTAAATATCCATGATGTGATGGACATTGATATCGCCATTGAACTGCAAATCATCTTCTTCGAGAGCATAATTGATATGCTCGGCGACGTCGGGATCTGCTTTGAAGTATTTATTAGTGGTGTATGCGTTTTTGTAGCAAGCGCTGCATGGAGCAACGAGATCCAGGCCTTCTTTCTCGGCCATGGCCAGGTTACGGGCGGTCAGCGTGTAGGCAAGGAGTTGGTCAACATGGAAATAAGTGGTAGCTCCACAGCAGTTCCAGTCTTCCAGTTCCTGAAGTTCAACGCCTAAAATTTTGGAAGTCTCCACAGATGTTTTGTTATAACTTAGGGCTATTTTTTCAAGGGAACAACCTGGGAAATAGGCAAATTTTTTCATTTTTCACCTCCCATGGGGATGATCCTACGGATCACTTTCTTGAAATTATCTAGCCTTTTGATCTTAGTTGGTAGGACTGGCATTCTGCCTTTTAGCATCATCTGGGTACCCATATAAGCTTCTTGGAGCACCTCTTTGATGCCCATGCTGAACATGTAGGTTGGTGCCAAGACTGGCTCGAAGGATCGGCCATTATTGATGATGGTTTTCACGAATGTCTCGGAGAATGTCGGACCAACAAGATCTTCACTGTACGTCTTATGCCAGATGGAATAACGCTTGACCGCATACATGGCCTCGGCGATATCGATTTTTGCGGGGCATCTCACAGTGCAGTGATAGCACGATGCACAGAACCAATATGTATTACAGTCCAGTACATCTTCTTTGAGATTCGCATTAATCATTCCAATCAGCCGCCGGGGTGTTTGATCCATGTAATTAACCACTGGGCATGTGCCCGAGCAAGTTCCACACTGAATGCAGTTTTTCAGCGGGCTACCTTGAGAGGCGTACAGCAGGTTGGAAATTTCTTGGCTGAATGTTGGTTTAGCTGCCATAGCTTTTCCTATTTAGCCTTCTTCTCTTTTGCTTCTTTCAACAGTGCTTCGACTTTTTCGATAAGCAAATCGGGATTCACAGGCTTTTCAAGCAGTTCGTCCGTGGGGAGAATACCTGGATGCACTGCTTGGCCAGGGAAGAGGAAGGCAATTTGTTCGCGGACGCCGGTAATGATCAACACAGGCATTTCCCGGAGAACCGGATCCTTGTTGATCTTCCTGGCGACCATTACACCTTCTGCGCCTCGTCCCATCATGATGTCTAGCAGAAGTAGATCGTAGTTGCCTGTTTCCAAAGCTTCAAATCCGTCTTTGGGGTTGTAGGCAGCATCTACGACGTAGTCTGCTTTTTCGAGGATTGACTTGATCCCATCTACATAATCTGGATCGTCGTCGATGATCAGTAACCTCGTTTGAGTCATAGGAACCTCCTTATTCCTTAAGGTATTGCATGCTATTGATAAATTTTTTACTCTTCGATAATAGGCAGATGGATTGTGAAAGTGCTACCTTTTCCTAATTCACTCTCGACACTAATGGATCCATCGTGAGCCTCGATGATCCGCCGGGTTATTGCTAAGCCGACTCCACTCCTCCTTTCACCTTCTACACTTGATTTTCCAACATAAAAGTCCTGAAATAGATTGGGTAAATCTTCTTGTGCAATACCAACACCGTTGTCCGTAACCTTGATGTGGATATTGCTCCCGTCTTCACTTGCAACGACCGAAACATTTCCATCGATGTGAGTGTATTTGACTGCATTGCCAACAATGTTGGCAACTGCTTCAACCAGCGTGCCCTCATCGCCATTGACAGGTGACAATTCTTCGGGCAGCGAAGTTTCAATGTCGATGGCTTTGCGGGTGGCATGCTGCTGGGTATTCTCTACAGTTTTCTCGATGACCGTTTTAATAAATACTGGCTCAAAGTTCTCACGGATAGAACTGATGTCCACTGAGATAGCACGCAGCCAGGTATTAATCAATTTGACTAGGTCACCAATGCGACTTTGCAATCGTTTGAACTTCTTCTTTTGTTTGTCGGATAATAAATCTTCTAAGTCGCCAGCAAGAACATACAGGTTTGTTTGCACCGCGCCCAAAGGAGATTTTAATTCGTGCGAGACGATGGCTGCGAAATGTTCTCGAAGCATCTCTTTCTCTCGGCGTAGGGCAATGGTTTCTAGTGCAAACTTCCTTCGTTCCAAGCCTCTCTGGGTGATCAATCGCAGTTGGTCAGGCGTAAACGGTTTGGGAAGAAAATCGTACGACCCTTTTTTCATGGCATCCACGGCCGAATCAACCGTAGCAAAACCTGTAATCACGATGGTCACAATTGTGGGGTCGAAGGTGTGGATTTTCTCTAGAACCTCGAAACCAGAAAGTCCGGGCATTTTCAAATCCACAAATGTCAGGTCTGGCAGAAAATCTTCCAACATATCTAAACCTAATTGCCCATTTTCGGCAGTTTTGATGTTGTAATTACTTTTTGCTAAGATCTGGATGCAGGAATCGCGAACGATTTCCTCGTCATCGATGATCAGAATTTTGGGTATTTCATCCATTACTAGGGTTGTCTCCGTTTACGTTTACCGGTAATGCCACGATGAAAGTCGTCCCATTGCCGAGTTCACTTTCGACAGTTAATGTTCCTTTGTGGCCTTTGACAATGCCATAGCTGATTGCCAAACCCAGGCCCGTTCCATGTCCAACGTCCTTTGTTGTGAAGAAAGGATCGAAGATCTTTTTGAGATTTTCTTTACTAATACCTGGTCCTGTATCCGAGAAGGCTATCTCGATGCTGTCTTTGCGAATACTGTACCTGGTGCTGATATTCAAATGCCCGCTGCCCTCCATGGCTTCGGCAGCGTTGACGATCATATTGATGAAAACCCGTTCGACTTGTGCAGCGTCGATGATCGGCATGGGCAGGTCTTCCTGAAAGTGTTTTACAACCTCGATATTGTGAAAGAGCGCCTGATGCTCCACCAGCGAGACACATTCATGGAGCACTTCGTGAACGTTACAGTAGGTTTTGTCTGGTTTTCTCTGGCGAGCAAAATCCAACAGGCCGCGGATAATATCTCTACAACGATTAGCTTGTCCGACGATTTTTTCTAACGAGAATTGTGTCGTCGCGTCCTTACAATCATCATCTTCGAGCAGCAAGTGTGAAAAAGTCAGAATGCCTTGGAGTGGATTGTTCAGCTCGTGAGCGATGTTGGCTGACAATTGGCCGACCAGGGCTAATCTCTCCGATTCCATGATCCGCTGCGTTGTGAATTCCTTGAGTTGTTCGTCGCGCCTCTTGAGTGCCTGTGCCATAGCGTTGAAAGAATCTGCCAAATAGCGCAGTTCGTCATTCGTCGTAATGGAAACCTGAGCATCAAGATTGCCTTTGGCCACTTGCTGTGATGCCGATACCAATTTGTTGATCGGAACCAGCAGCCGTTCGCCAACGAAATATGCGACCGTCATGGTAATCACTGCGCCGATGATGCTGATGGTCAGGAAGGTGAAAACCGTTTGTTGTTGGATATCGGAATATTTTTGCTCCAAAATTCCAACGTACAAAATCCCGATGATGCGGTCGTAAACATCCCGAATGGGTTCATATGCAGTGATATACCAACTATTGACCACATAAGCCCGATCGATCCAGGGTTCACCTTGCACAATGACCTGGTTGTAAACCTCTTCTGAGACTCGAGTGCCAATTGCTCTCGAACCGTCTACATTGCGGACATTGGTGGAAATTCGCAGATCATCTTGGAAGATGGTTGCTGTGCCAATATCCCGTCCTTCATATTTCACGTTCTCATAGACAGTCTGTTTTACTTTGTCAACGATCTTGAAGTTTCTGTTGAGCAGCACGCCGCCATAAACTACACCAACAAGATGACCATTTGTGTCATGGATGGGGGCGGCGGCTTTTAGCATCATTCCCGCAGTCTCTTCCGATTCTTCGCGTACTCGAGCCAATGGCGTATCAATGAATTGGAAATGTGCTTTTTCTGCCAGGAGTAAAGATTCTTTGGCTAAATCCTCGGCAGATACGATGATGGTTGCAGCAACAGATTCATCTTGTGAGAGTACCGCCTGGATCATCTCATCGCTACCCTGGTTATCTCCCAAAGATTGGGGATTTCCTGTCCGGACTACCACATACCCGTATTTATCGGTGACGGAAATGAAGTCCAGATCAGCTTCTTCCTGGATATGGCAAAGCTCTTTTTCAGCGGCTTCGAAATATCCCGTGCTTAGGGCATCTCTGAGGAAGAACCGTTCAGCGGTGAGGCTAACCACATCGTCGATATGAGTCAGATTGCTGAGATAGATTTCTCTGGCGGCATTGAGATCGTTGCGTACTTTCTCTTGTGCCTCATTGAGGATAAGGTTGTTTATCAAGCGGATACCAAAAACCATAAAAACTATGCTGATGAGTACAATGACCAACAGAAAACTTAATATAAGTTTTGTGGCAATGGCGACCTTGATCTGGCGCGGGTGTTTAATGGTTATCCATCCCCAACGCTTTTTCATAGATGCCGCTTTGGCTTCAGCCATTTTCGGTTTTTCCTGTGAATAACAACCTTATCTTATTCAATTGTTAAAGTGCTTCGTGTACTAACTCGATTAAGTCTTTGACAACGATTTGATCTTCTTGACCGGTGGTTTTGACTGCATCGGCATACATAGTGACATCTTTGGGGCAGGCCACGATGAATGTGTCCACGCCATCCAGGGAAACCGCCTCGTTGATGCGTGATTCGCTGGGACGTTGCTCGATTTCACCTTCTTCCATCCAGATGCGTCCACCGCCTGCACCGCAGCAGAAACCTTGATCGCGGTTGCGGGGCATTTCGACGATCTCACAGCCTGTGGCCTCGATCACGCGCCTCGGCGCGTCGTAGATTCCGTTATAGCGGCCCAGGTAACAAGGATCGTGATAAGTAACTTTGTAACCCAACTTCTTGCTGAACTTGAGCTGACCTGAAGCGATCATTTGATCCAACAATTCGCTGTAATGCAATACTTTCCATTCACCATTTCCATTGGATGGATATTCGTGCTTCAGGGTGTTGTAGGTGTGGGGGTCAGTCGTGACAATGGCGCCGAATTTGCTTCGGCTGAGCGCTTTGAGATTTTTCTCCATCAACATTTCGAAGAGACCCTCTTCGCCCACGCGGCGGACATCGTTACCGGAGTGGTTCTCGCCTTTATAGAGGATGCCGAAATCGAGTTCGGTTTTCTGGAAGACAGCCGCGGTTTTCAGTGTTATGTCACTCAGAGTGGGGCTGTAAGAAGCATAGTCGCCCACAAACCACAGGTATTCGACCTCTTCTCTGCCGGCGTCTTTAATTTTGGGTTCAACTCCTTTTGCCCATCGGGTTCGCATGCGGTCCGATTTACCAAAGGAGTTGCCGTAGCGTCCCAAGTTGGATAGAGCAGTCTGGAGTTCCGCGTCGACCGCGCCTTCAATGACCAGATGTCGGCGCATATCCACAATGGTGTCGACATGTTCGATAAGCACCGGGCAGACTCCAACGCATGCGCCGCAGGTGGTGCATGACCAAAGAACTTCTTCTTCGATTTTCTCGCCGACCAAAGCGGGGGCGTCGCCGTTGCCGCCCATAACCGCAGCCGCAATTATTGCGGCCGCGTCCGAGCGTAGAGCATCTCGAATGCCAAGGATCAACTCCTTGGGGTTGAGAGGTGTGCCAGCCGCAAAGGCGGGGCATGCATCTTGGCAGCGTCCGCATTCGGTGCAGGCATCACCATCGAGCAGTTGCTTCCAACTCAAATCGCTCAGTTTGCTGGTGTAAATTTGACCCCCATCTGCTGTCAGCGCAATCGGAGCCAACTCTCCAAAGGGACGGTCCAACTTGGAGAAGAACATATTCAGCGGACCGGTCAGTCCATGAAGCAGTGTGCCTACCGGGAGTGAAATGATCGTTCCGGCCACAGTCACCAGATGGAAGAGCCACACGCCCAAATGCCAGTTGATCAAAGTGGTATCTGAAGCCCCCATGGCAATCCATAGTTGGGCAACCACCCAACCGGCAGGAGAAGACCAAGCCATAGCGGGTTGGTCAACAGCCAGTCTGAAAGATTCTGTCAGCAGGCCGCCTATCACGATCACAGTGATCATCACAAGCGTACGGGTGAAACCGGGATCAAGTGTCAGGCGCTTGGGTTTCTGGAAGTAACGGCGATAAATGGCCATCCCAGCACCAACAAAGAAAATGATGGTGAAGATGTCCAAAATGAACTTGTAGGCAACTAATACATTGCCTTCCAAGAATTTGAACCAGTGATCGTCGATGGTCGCCAGCGCTGTACCCAGGAAGAAGATGAAATACGCCCAGGCAATGATCACATGCATGGTGCCAGGGATGCGATCTTTCAGAACTTTTGTCTGCACGATTCCATATTTGATAAAGTTCCAAAGGCGAATATGTAACTTATCCCAACGGCGCTCTGCACGACCGACTTTCCACCACACACTTGCAACGCGGTAGAAGCGGTAGAGCATGATCAAGGCGGATGCGAACATGATTGTATAGACAATCACGAAGGGTTCAATCTCAACTCCGAACCAAACATGGGGAATTTCCCAGTAATGTGCTCGTTCAGGCATCGTTTATCTCCCTCTATGCATCTTCCAGTGCTTCGAGCAGACAATCGATCAGATCAAAGAGATCGACTTCTGCACCATATTTTGCGATGTCGAAGATGGGCGCGCCAGGATCGATGTTGACGGCGATAATGTTTTCGGCGTCTGCCATGCCTTCTACGTGTTCAGGGGCACCACTGATACCCAGGGCAAGATAGAGCTTGGGCTTCACCAGTTGCCCAGATTTTCCTACCATTCTCGGTGTAGGCAGCCAACCCTGGTCTACTACAGGGCGGGAAGCACATACGGCTCCACCCATTAATTCGGCTAACTCTTCAGCCAGTTCGATATTGTCCTCGGTTTGGATGCCGCGTCCGATGGCGATGAGCACGTTTTCAGTGGTGATATCCACATCGGCAACTTCGGGTTCGATATACTCTCTCAGAGTGACTTTCAAGTCAGCCACGTTCACAGAGACGGGCGTGACCTCAGGGGAACCACCCTGACCTTCTTCGGGCTTGTAGCCGCCTGGGATCACCGTAATGATGGTGGTCATGTCGGCCAGTTCGCTCTCGGCCATGATCTTCCCGCCGCAGATCTGACTGACAACTTTGCCATCAGCGATCTTCAGACAGGAACTCACCATAGGAAAGTCGAGGCGAGCAGAGAGCACGCCGGCAACGTCTGTGCCAATGGTTGTGCTGCCGAAAAATACCGCTCGGGGTTCATTCTCACTGATCAAACCGGCGAGAGCTTTTGTATAGGCATCGGAACTGAACTCAGCTAAAGCCGGATCATCCCCATACAATACTTTGTCTGCGGCCATGTTATCGGCCAACGCTTGTGCGTCCTTCCCAAGCAATACCCCCACGACTTCTCCCCCGGTTTCCTGGGCCAGATCACGTGCTGCGGCCAGCATGATGTAGGAGATATCAGTAACTTGCTCGCGTACGTGTTCGATTACTACATAGATGTCGTTATTCATCGCTCTCCTCCTCTCACATCACGCCAATTTCTTTGAAAATTTCCACCAGCTTGGTGGCAATTTCTTCTTCGTCGCCTTCGAGCATTTCTGCTCGCTCGGCAGCTTCGGGTAGATACATGCTGTTGATTTCCAGCCCCCCGCTGGTGTCCAGGTCGCCTGCATCTGCTTCATCGATGGAAGCTTCCTTCATCATCTGGCGCACTTTGCTAACAGCCACGTAGCGGGGCGGTTCTTCTGCGGCTTGAATGCCCAGTACGGCAGGTAAAGTCACTTCCATCTCGGCGATTAGGCCGCCGGGATATTCTTTTTGCACAATGGCTTTGTCGCCTTCAAGGCTTAGTCCAGCAACATAGCCAACATATGCCATGCCTAAATATTCGGCCAGGTAAGGGCCAACCGAACCATCTAAGTCATCGTTTCCCTGAACTCCCGTCAGGATGAGATCGGGCCCTACTTCTTTGGCGGCATTGGCAAAAGCTCGGGCTAGTGCATGGTTGTTGGTACCTTCTTCAAAATCTCCAATGAGCTTGATGATTCGGTCAGCGCCTTTTGCGGCTGCAGTGAATAGCACATCATCCATCCCCTCTTGGTCGGGGGCGATGACGGTCACCTCACCTCCACTACGTTCTTTCAATAGAATGGCTTGCTCGATAGCGTGGTCGTCGAATTCGTTGATGATCAAGCGCAACCAGGCCATATCCAAAGCAGTACCGCTTTCAGCGATCTCGAGTTCTTCGACGAGGTCTGGTACAAGTTTGACTGGAACCATGATGTGCGTCATGCTGTGTCTCCTTACTTCAGCTCTGCTGAAACCCCGTAATACGCGGGGTCTAAATTGGTTAGTCCTCCATTGCTTCTGCTAATAGCTCAACAATATCCTTTACAACAAGGTTTCCTGCTCCCTCAACCATTTTGGCGGCATCCTCGAAGCGAGGCGGTTCATAGGGGCAAGCAACAGCCAGAACGTCGGCACCAGCGTTGATTGCCTCTCGTACGCGCCACTCCGAAAGCCTCACATGGCCCTTCTCCCATTGGAAGCCATCCAGCCACATGCCGCCTCCACCGCCGCCGCAGCATAGGCTGGTGGTGCGGTTATGAGGCATTTCTACTAACTCCACTCCGGGAATTGCTTCTAACAACGCACGCGGTTGGTCATAAACCCCATTGGCCCGGCCCAGGTAGCAAGGATCGTGGTAGGTCACCTTGACCTCACCGTTGCCCTTGAGTAGCGGTTTGATATCATCGATCCGCTCGGCCAGAAATTCGGTGTAGTGCTTCACTGGATATTCGATGCCCAACTCTGGATACTCATTCTTGATGGCGTTGAATGCATGCGGGTCTGTGGTGATGATCTCGCCAAATTCATAGCGGCTAAAGGCTTTGGCATTCTTTTCTGCCAATACTTCGAATAAGCCGCGCTCCCCCGCCAATCTTTGAGTATCACCATCACTGTTCTCTTCAGGACCCAGGATGCCATAATCGATCCCCAGCGCATTGAGAATTTTGTAAAGCGCCTTGGTGGTTTGTATAACTCGTGGGTGATAGGATGGGTAATCGCCAACAAACCAAAGCACATCAACTGGTCGCTTTGCCTTGCGCATGATGGGTACTTCGGGTTGCAGATCTTTTGCCCATTCAGCACGTTTTCGGGGTGATTCTCCGAGAGGATTGCCATAGCGTTGAGAGAACTCTAATGCGCTTTGAAGTTCAGTGGGAACATTGCCAGCCAGCAGCATCTCTTCTTTGGCGCGGGTCATCAGCCCAGGGGTCAAAGGGATGTTCTTGGGGCAAACCTCTGTACAGGCGTAACAGGATACGCACATCCAAACGGAGTCAGTCTCCAAAACTTCGTCGAAAATGCCGGCGCGCATCCAGGCAATCATCCTGCCAGGGGGGAAGTCCATTAAGTAACCGAAGGGGCAAACACCACTGCAATTGGCACACTGCAGGCACGTTTTGATGTTATCACCATCGGTGATGTCAAATAGACTTGTATAAAATGTTTTCGTAATAGAGGGGGAATGAGAAACTTCATTCGCTGCCATTATGATACCTCCTGTTCAGCGGATAGGTGAGCTGAGGTTCTTACAAGGTTGACGGCTTTTGCCATACGGAGACCTCCAAAGAATGGCTACTATTTACTTTAACGAATATGAGAAAGCATCCAGGTGCAAGGGTGGTCCCGCCCGGTACCCAGCATGGTTCTCGCTTTCTGGAAATATGGTATCTTGCGTTTGGCAGGTGCAGCATAGCACCAAAATGATGCTAAAACTAAATAAAACATACTCAACTAAAAGTGAAATATGTAATTATGAATTTTGACACACCATTTCCAACGACATTTTTCGCTTGTGTAAACAAAAACTCAGTAGAATGATAATGGAAGCTTATGAAATTCATTAGTGATTATAGGCACAAGCGCTTTTGACATTTGTCATCGAGTTCAAAATATGGGTTAAAAGTACCAATTTTCTGGTAAGAAGCGTCATTAAGATGACGTCTAGTATGCTAACTATGCAAAGGCGAACTTAATTTGTGCTGATCTGCGTATTTCGAGTTTGACCCTGTTCCCGAGACAACTTCAGTCGAACTGTCTGCGGTAAAATATATTTCAAAGTTATGATCTGATCAAATCAGACGTTTGCTGGAAAAAACTATGAACCCAATTGAAAAACTGCATTCCTTAGGACAATCCATTTGGTACGACAACATTGAGCGCCGGCTCTTGAATAATGGCGAGTTAGCTGCCATGATCGAACGCGGCGATATCCGTGGCGTGACATCCAACCCAAGCATTTTCAACAACGCTATCGCCAACTCCAATGATTACGACGATGCCCTAATTCCTCTTGCGAAAGATGGCCTCTCCAAAGAAGGGATATACGAAAGTTTAGCCGTTGCTGATATTCAAGCGGCTTGTGATCTTTTCCTGCCCTTATACAAGGAAAGCAAACGCGGAGATGGCTATGTCAGCTTGGAAGTCAGCCCTTATTTGGCCCACGATACTGATGGCACATGTAAAGATGCTGTGCGTTTGTGGGAATGGGTAGACCGCCCCAACTTGATGATCAAGATCCCAGCTACCAAAGAAGGGCTACCGGCGATTACACAATCAATCGCGGCCGGGATCAATGTCAATGTGACCCTGATATTCTCTGTTGAACGTTATGAAGAAGTTATGGATGCCTATCTCGTTGGCTTGGAACAGCGTCTCGAAGCTGGGAAACATCTCGATCATGTAGCCTCGGTGGCCTCTTTCTTTGTCTCGCGCATCGACAGCAATGTTGATAAACGTATCGATGAGATTTTGGCATCCCCAATGCATAACGCTCACTACGTGGAAATCCATAAAGGAAAGGTTGCCATCGCTAATGCCAAAGTGGCCTATGCTCGGCACAAAGAAGTGTTTAGCGGTGATCGATGGACTCAACTCAAGGAAAGTGGTGCTCAAATTCAGCGTGCATTGTGGGCCTCCACCAGCACCAAGAATCCCGAATATCCCGATACATTGTATGTCGATCAGTTAATTGGGCCGAACACGGTCAATACTATCCCCCCTAAAACGTTGGCAGCTTTTGCAGAACATGGCACAGCCGAGATGAACCTGGAAAAAGATGTCAAAGATGCAGATACACTGTTCGTAGAATTGGAATCTGTGGGGATTACCATGGCAGAGGTCACCCAAGAGCTAGAAGATTCCGGCGTAAAATCTTTTGCTGATGCGTTTACCAATTTGTTGGAATCTGTCGAGAATAGACGAAAAGTTGCTACCTTATAAGCTGTCAATTTTTCGAATCAAAAGACCCTTAGGAATTCTAAATTCCTAAGGGTCTTTTTTTCGATCAGTATGCCCAATTTAGGGGTTGACGGCATTGATCACTAGTTTACCCCCGAAACTGAAACGCACTCGTTGGGGGATAATCAATCTTATTTGTTGCCTGAAAACAAGCACCCGCGAATGTTTCAAATTCGAGGGTGCTTGTTATGTTAAAGTACCTTCGGCAGGTTTCCAAATAAAGATAGGCGCTCGTTACTTGGTTATCAGGCTTCTTCGAGCTCGGTCTCTACGGTTACTGTCTCAACTTTTTCGACGATCAAAGTGCATTTACTCACCAGAGCAGCGATAGCGCCAATAGCAGCCAACTGGGGGGCTAACAGTGCGCCGACCACACCTACATAGAGAGGTATATCGATAAGGGCTTTGCCTTCTTCGTTTTGGATAGTCACACGGCGGATATTGCCTTCATGGAGCATTTCTTTGAGACTGCCAACCAGCTTATCGCCGGCGATTTGAAATTCTTCAGTCCAGGTTTTAGTTTCTTCAGTCATCGGTAATCCTTTCATTTACTAATTGAAGTTACGCAACCTGAGAGATACTGGCTGGAAATAGGGGGTGGGGGCTTTGCCCCGCACCCCCTATTTCCAGCTTAGCTACGTGTGCGTAACATGAGTTACTAAAGTTATCACTACATTAATATACGGAAATCCGAGGATTAAGTTTCATTATTCTCGGATACTTGTACTATAATGAAACAACCCTACGGACAGGTTTCCAGATTTACCATGATCCAAGCCGAAGAACGAAAAACACTGACGTATGAATCTTGTAGCTCAAGAGGCTATGAAATAGATCAGCGCATTGGGCAGGGTGGCTTTGGGATGGTTTTTCGTGCTAGACAACCCGCTGTTGGACGCCAGGTGGCTGTGAAAATGATCTTGCCTCACTACGCGGACGAAGAAGAGTTTGTTGAGCGCTTTGATGAGGAAGCCAAATTGGTTGCGCGCCTGGAACACCCACATATTGTTCCGCTTTATGATTACTGGCGTGGGGATGATGGCGCTTACCTGGTGATGCGCTGGCTGAATGGGGGAAATTTGTACGAATCGCTGCAAAAGAAACCTTGGGATATTCATACTGCGGCCAATCTGTTAGATCAGATAGCTGGAGCGCTTTCTCTGGCGCACAAACAGGATGTCATCCATCGGGATATCAAACCTGAGAATATCATGCTGGATGAAACTGGCAACGCCTACCTGACTGATTTTGGCATTGCCAAAGATTTTATAGAGGGTTCATCGAAAACAGCGCCTGGGATTGTTGTTGGTTCGCTATTGTATATTGCCCCCGAGCAAGTACAGGGGAAAGCTGCTTCGCCGCATAGCGATATCTATAGCCTGGGCATTGTGATGTATGAACTCATTACCGGAGAGCATCCTTTTTCGAGTTCCAATAAAGCATCACAGATCGCCAAAGTTCTATCAGAGCCAATCCCGCTCATGCGAAATGACTTTCCAAATTTACCCGAGGCTGTAGACGATGTAATCCAGAGGGTAACGGCCAAAGAGCCAGAACAACGCTATCCTGATGCGCTTGCATTTTCCGAGGCATTCCGCCAGGCTGTCTTAGGAGTGTCTGAGAAAATCAGAGTAATTGCACCAGCGCAGCCGGTTGTTTCAGATAAAAAACCTACGGTTAAATTGCCGGCGTTCCTTGATGACGAAGCAGAATTCGTTAGTCAGGTTGTTCAAAAACAGGTGTTCGTTGCACGAGAGAACGAGCTCGAGAAACTGACAAGATATCTAGAACAAACTCTGCAGAAAAATGGGCAAGTCGTATTTGTAAGTGGAGGGCCAGGACGAGGCAAAACAGCTTTGGCAGATGAATTTTCCCGCCGTGCTATGGAAGCCAACCCAGATCTTTTGGTTGCCAGCGGGAGTTGTAACGCCTACGCTGATGTTGGAGAACCATATTTGCCTTTCCGCGAGGTATTGGGGATGCTCACCGGAGATATTGAACCACAATGGACTGCGGGACGGATCACGACCAACCAGGCGCGCCGTTCATGGAATTCTATTCCCCTGGCTGTTCAGGCGATGCTCGATCATGGACCAAATTTGCCGGGCATCTTTTTGAACAAGAAAATACTTCTCTCCCGAGTAACCTCCTCGGTTACAGAAGAAACTCCCTGGGTACAAGACTTCCGCCAGGAAATGGATAGTCAACAAAATAACACCGAGGGCCTCGAGCAGAGTTATATTTTCGAACAATTCACCAATGTGCTGAGAGCTTTAACACAACATCACCCCCTGATTTTGATCCTCGACGATATGCAATGGGCAGATACTGCTTCGGTTGGCCTTTTGTTCCATCTTGGAAGACGTCTTGAGGGGCTTCCAATTCAAATTTTATGCACGTATCGCCCTGAAGAAGTTGCCATTGGGCGTGCTTCAACACAGATCGATTTGGAAAAGATCGAGCGTCACCCACTTGAAAAATTATTGTCCGAATTTAAGCGTATGTTTGGGGATATTTGGATCGATTTGAGCGCAGTGGATCATGCTGAGGAAAGAAAATTTGTGGATGCATTATTGGACGAAGACCCCAGCCAATTGGGGGAAGAATTTCGAGATGCATTATTCAAACATACCAATGGTCACCCTTTGTTTACCATCGAATTGTTGCGCGCTATGCAAGAGAGGGGTGATCTTGTGAAGCAGGGCAATGCCTGGACCCAAGGTCCATCACTGGATTGGGAAACGTTGCCAGCAAAGGTAGAAGGAGTCATTGAAGAACGCATCAGCCGCCTAGACGATGAACTAGTAGAAACTTTGAGCATAGCCAGTATTGAAGGTATGAATTTCACACCCAAGGTTGTTGCAAGCGTTTTAGAAATCGGAGAACGTGGACTTTTGAGGCAGCTCTCCCGCGACTTGGAAGCGCGACATCGTTTGGTGAAAGAGCAGGACGGAGAAAGTATTGGCCGTCAGTGGTTGGCGAAATATCGATTTACCCATGCAATGATCCACCAGCATATATATACGCAGATAAGTGAGGGAGAGCGGAGATGGTTGCATACTTCTGTTGGAGAAATATTGGAAGAAATTTATGCAGGTTATGTTGACTCCATCGCGGCGCGTTTGATGCGTCATTTTAAAGGTGATCCCATAAAGGAATTGAAGTATCTTGAAATTGCCGGAAACCAGGCTGCTTTCCAATTTGCTAATAAGGAAGCGCTAAGCCTTTTTGATAAAGCGCTTGAATTGATCCCTGAAAATAATCATGAAGTCAGATTTGGCGTGCTTCTTTCCCGTGAGAGAGTGTTCGATAGGCGAGGGGATCGCCTCAATCAAAGAAAGGATTTGAAAGAACTGTCTCGCTTGGTAGAGATTGCCGG
>JACKQG010004971.1_pt1 | contig 15018 bp, 11 predicted proteins | sample 8237621 | NCBI WGS metagenome assembly JACKQG01 (sample SAMN15677084, study PRJNA649215) | marine metagenome | biome: marine; feature: Black Sea; material: saline water; isolation source: suspended particulate matter (SPM) from the Black Sea western gyre | collected 2013-06-09/2013-06-10 | depth... | reverse complement strand
AGAGCAAACTGATGTTATTGGCAAACAGGTCTGTGAGATCCTCCATGATGGTCGGGCACCCGGCGCAATCTGCCCCCTGGAATGCCAGATAAGTCTCAGAACCAGTCGAATTTTTGAGACTGAACTGCGAGGCTTACACGGCAGTTTTCTTCTTACAGTCAGCCCCCTGATCAAGACGGAAGATAATGTTGAAGCCACCCTGCTCGTTGCCCGTGATCTCACAGAAGAAGAGCGCATGAGGGCTGAGGCTATTCGCGCTGCCCAACTTGCCTCTGTGGGTGAACTGGCCGCCGGTGTAGCTCACGAAATCAATAACCCCATCAATGGCATTATCAACTATGCTCAAATTGTCCTTGATGACCCTGGTGATCCTGACAACGGTGATAGTCTTTTACAAATCATCAAAGAAGGAAAAAGAGTCGCCGGGATCGTCAGAAACTTGCTGGACTTTGCCAGACCCCAGGAAGAATTCACAGAGCCGGTTTCGCTGGCCTCGCTGGTCCACGACAGCATGGAGCTGGTCAAACACCAGTTTAAAAAAGATACAATTCTGATTCTAAACGATCTCTCAATAGACCTTCCGGATGTTATCTGCAACGGCCAACAGATCCAGCAGGTTTTACTGAATGTTTTCAGCAATGCCCGTTACGCCCTTAATAAAAAATATCCTGAAATCAGTCCCGACAAAACCCTTACAATAACCGGAGCGACCGCTGATTCTGACTCAGGCCCTGTTGTTCGTTTATCCATCAGTGATAACGGAATTGGGATTGAGCAGGACATCATGGATCGGTTATTTGACCCCTTCTTTTCCACCAAACCCAACGGCGAGGGTACAGGTCTTGGTCTCAGCATCAGTCACGGACTCATCAAGGAGAACAACGGAACTCTGAAAATAAGCAGTATCCTCGGCAAAGGGACCACCATCACCATCGATTTGCCCGTACCGGGCCCACCAGAATTATAAAGGAGAAGTCTCCATGTCCATTAAGAACAGGACCATTTTACTCATCACACTTTTGTTCACAGGGTACGCCACACTTCTCTATATCCTCACCCCTCCCCCCTCCCCGGCAACTGTCGGGCCGTCACCATTCCTCTGGCTTCTCACATCATTAGCCATTTTTTTTATCGCACTCATACTGCTGATCATATCAGGGCACAGTAAGTATATTTTCAAGATCAAGGAACAAACAGAAGAAATTGCTGAACTCAACAAGGCCATCAAGGAGAGTCAAGGTAATTTTGATGAAATCCTTGAGCGCCGCACCTTTGAGCTGTCTGTTATCAACGGCTCACTCAATCGTGAAATAGCCGAGCGCATTCAGACTGAAAAAGAATCTGCCCGGCTACAAGAACGATTTGAAATGATCCTGAATTCGGCTGGCGAAGGTATTTTCGGCCTTGATGCTGACGGGAACGTTACATTTATCAACAAAGCCGCTTCACTGATGCTTGGCTGGGAAATCGAGGATCTTATAGGCAAATCACATCATCAGCTTGTTCATCACACCCATGCCAATGGAGAACATTATCACGAAGAGCATTGTCCAATTTACCAGGCTTATAAAGACGGCGAGGTCCATTTCAAATCGGATGACGTTTTCTGGACCAAAAGCGGCCACAATTTCCCCGTAGAATACGTATCAACTCCTATCATAGAAAACAACCAATATACTGGAGCCGTTGTTGTCTTCCGCGACCTGAACACCTTTTCATAAAAGGACTGATTATGCTCGAAAATGATACCGTTTCAACTCCAATTCTTATCATCGATGACGAAGAGAGTCTCAGGCATACCTTCAAAATTTTCCTGAAGCGCCAGGGCTACGGTCCAATTGTGCTGGCAGGAACCTTTGAAGAAGCTGTCCTGGCCATGAGCGAGCAATCCTTTGATCTGATCATCAGTGACATCGTCCTGGAAGGAGCCTCCGGGATCGATGTACTCAAGCGCATTCGAGAATTAGGTCTGGACTGTCCCGTAATTATGGTCACCGGTTATCCCAATGTGGAAACAGCTGCCGAGGCCGTTCGACTCGGAGCTTTTGATTATATTCCCAAACCAGTGGAAAAAGAGACCCTGCTCCGCACGGCCCGCCTCGCCCTGCAGCAGCGCCGCCTGCAACAGGAAAAGCATCGAATTGAACTGGAAAAAGAACAATATCGCAGCTCACTAGACGCCCTCTTTCGGAGCGTGGCAGATTCAATTATTACACTAGATCGTGATCTGAATATTACGAAAATGAATCAATCAGCCAGGCTCATGGTCAGAGAGCTCTGCCCTGATTTACTGGAAGGGGCCAATCTAGTAACTTCCTGCTCCAATGAGGAACTGGGATGGTTAAAATCCAACTCTGAAAAAGTGTTACGTACTGGAATTGAAATCAGTGAACATCGAATAGAATGCTCAACCTCCAATGAGCTGAGCAAGGTGCTGTCTATCTGCATCTCTCCACTGGAAGATGGCCAGGGAGGAAACCAAGGCGTAGTTATTGTAATCCGTGACATGACGGACAAAACGATACATGGAACAGGTCGCCGTACAAAATTTCACCGCTTTATCGGGTCAAGTGATGCCATGCAGACTGTTTACTCGATGATCGAAAATGTTGGCCGAGTTGACACCTCCGTTTTAATTACAGGAGAATCCGGGACAGGAAAAGAACTCACTGCTGAGGCATTGCACCTTGAAAGCCATCGTAAAAACAGACCATTGGTGATGGTTGACTGCACCGCCATTCCAGAGACTTTGCTGGAAAGCGAACTCTTTGGACACAAGAAAGGATCGTTCACCGGTGCTGACCGCGACCGAATGGGCAGGATACTTCAGGCCGACGGCGGCACCCTTTTTCTTGACGAAATTGGAGACATCACCTCAATGATGCAACTCCGCCTGCTCCGCTTTCTTCAGGAAAAAACCTTTTATCCTGTGGGCCGAGACACTCCAATCCAGGTTGACGTCCGAGTCATCACCGCCACCAATGTAGATCTCAAAAGAAAAGTTGAGCAAGGACTGTTTCGAGAAGATCTTTACTTCAGGCTCAGAGTTATCGACATCATCCTTCCTGCTCTGCGTGAACGCGATCGTGATGTGGAACAATTGGCCCATCATTTCATCAAAACTATTTCCAATAAAATTAACAAACCAATCAGCGGGATCTCGATCCAAGCAATGGAACATCTGCTTCATTACCCATGGCCCGGGAATATCCGGGAGCTTGAACACGTCATAGAACGCGCCTGTGTCCTTTGCAGTGGTTCCACTCTGGCCATAGAGCAATTACCGCTAGAGATTGTTCATTACCAGCCTCCCAGCCATGAGCCATCGGTCTCCCCGATGACGACGACTACCCCTCCCTCACAACTGAACAAAGATGAACTCCAGCAACTTCCCATGGATCAGCGGATCATAGCCGCACTCCACAAAACTGGTGGCAACAAAGCCAAGGCGGCACGCCTCCTGGGAATGGACCGATCAACTATCTATCGTAAGATCAGAGAGCAACGCATCGACATTGACAACCTCGATCTCTAAATCGTATTTCGTTGCATCCTTTCCACAACCACCACACCACATTAATGTTGCAACACAAGTGTCGCACAGCCACACTTGTGTTGCAACATTTCCTCTCACAATTCATCACCAGGCATCAGCTGCCACTCTCCACAAACTCCCACGAAAACCACTCAACATCTTAAAATAATTCAACTTACCACTCAACAACACTCCCACCACAACAAACCAGCGCAAAAACTCAATCTGAGTCAAACAGAACACCAAACCTTTCTCCGAGAAAAAGATAGTAAGATATCAGAGTGTTACAGCATCCAGCAGAGAGTAAGCCGATGTCTGGCATCTTATGTGCAATAAATTTGAGCAAAGTGGATAAGTCAGGTCATGATTCTCACAGGAGACGTACACCTTGCCCAAGCCCAACCAAAAATTTCCAACAACAAAACAAGAGTTTAAACGTCGATTTACTGACGAAGAGACGTGTCTCGAGTTTTTATTTCAAGCTCGCTGGCCCAATGGTTTTCAGTGCCCGACATGTAACTGGCAAGCAAATGACTCCAATAGTACCCGTTCTATTACCTGTCCCCACTGCGGACACCAGACTTCCCTCACCACCAACACCATTATGCACGGCACAAAAAAATCTCTATCCGAATGGCTTCTTGGCCTGTGGTGGTTAACCATCAACGAATCTGGCGCCAGCGCCAAAAATCTTCAACGACTTCTTAAGCTTTCCAGCTACCAGACGGCCTGGACCTGGTTGCAAAAAATGCGTATGGCCATGGGAATTGCCGACCAGACTCTCTGCCAGGGAGTAGTCGAAATTGGTTGTCGTACTGTCACACCGGCCTGGGAGGGTAAAGAACAAACTTTAATTCTTGCAGCGGCTGAGGCCATTCTCCCTTCAGGCATTACCGGACGCATCCGCATGACCCAGATCAACAAACTTGATGCAGCGGAAATTAATTCTTTCCTCGTCAATGCCGTTCAATCAGGGAGTTCAATTATCACCCCTGAAGAAACAGTTTATCAGTCCATAGACCATGCCTACATAACCACACAAAGTTTTTCAAATGGGAACCCTCACCGACCGGATGAACTCCTCAAAAGTTTTGAAATATGGCTGAACAAAGTTCACAGGGGAGCGGTGAGCAGCAAACATATTCAGCTTTATCTGCATGAGTTCTGTTTCCGTAACAACTCAGCTTTGCTCCCTAATCAAGAGGCAGTTTTTGCAGCGCTGATCAGGGGTGTCATGTATGACAAGGCCAAACCATACCATGCCCTTGTCGCATCCAACAGCCAAGGAGGTTTCAATGAGTAATATTCAAATCGGTCTACTCATGATCCTACTCACCTTTCTGGGTATCACAGGTTACAATGTCTGGTTGCGTGAAACCACTCCTCCCCCCATGAGTTATTCGGATTTTCTTGAGAATCTTGAGGGGCAGAAAATCAGCTCGGTTCACCTCAAGGGTGGCTCCATTAGAGGTGTTGACACGTCCGATCGCCCTTTTTCAACATTTTCTCCTGATGTTGGCTCACTCATGCCAAGCCTTCTTGCCCAATCTCTTGAGATCACCAGTGAATCAAACGATCCAGGAATTGGTCAATTTCTCAAATCCCTTATTCCAGTAATACTTATTCTGGGCGGCTGGCTCATCTTTAACAGGATGCAGGGCAAAAAAAATGGATCATTTGCCAAAAGTGGCGGTGCTCACCTCATCCCTCAACAAACAAGCAATGTCACTTTCGAAGATGTAGCCGGGATTGGTGAGGCTCTCGAGGAGCTAACAGAAATCGTTGACTCACTCAAAAACCCAGGACGCTTCAGTAAGCTTGGTGGTCGTATTCCCAAGGGTGTACTTCTTCAAGGTTCCCCCGGTACAGGAAAGACTCTTCTGGCTCGTGCAATAGCCGGCGAAGCAGGTGTACCATTTTATTCTTTAGGCGGTTCAGATTTTGTGGAAATGTTTGTGGGCGTTGGCGCATCCCGCGTCAGAGAACTGTTCACCGAAGCCAAGAAAAACTCACCCTGCATCATCTTTATCGACGAGATTGATGCTATCGGCGGAAAACGCAGTGGCGGAAACGCCAGTGGATCCAATGACGAACGTGAACAGACTCTAAACGCTTTATTAGTTGAGATGGACGGTTTTTCATCTGACAAAACCGTGATCATCATTGCTGCCACCAACCGTCCTGACATTCTTGACGCTGCCCTACTCCGCCCAGGACGATTTGACCGCCAAGTTACAATCTCACTCCCCGACGTAAAAGGTCGCCAGAAAATTCTTGCTGTCCACGGCCGTAAAGTTCGACTCAGTCGGAACGTCAACTTCGGCGAACTGGCTCGCAGTATACCAGGATTCAGTGGAGCTGATATTGCAAATCTCGTCAACGAAGCCGCCCTCATGGCTGCCCGCCATGATAAAACATCCATTGATATGGAAGACTTTGATGAGGCCAAAGACAAGATCGTTATGGGTCTGGCTCGTAAGAATGTCGTCATCAGTGAAAACGATCGGCGTGTAACTGCCTATCATGAAGCGGGGCACGCAATCGTTGCAAAAATGCTCCCTGACACAGATCCTGTACACAAAATCACTATCATTCCCAGAGGACGCGCCATGGGGCTGACTCAGCAGCTTCCTCTCGTCGACCGGTACACCTATTCATACGAATATCTCATGAACCGAATCAAAACATTGATGGGTGGTCGAATCGCAGAGGAACTTATCTTTGGCCGTCTGACAACAGGTGCCAGTAATGACATTCTGGGTGCCACAGAGATCGCCACCCGCATGATCTGTGAATGGGGCATGAACCCGGAAATCGGTCCTGTGGCACACCAACAGACTTCCAGTGGTTTTCTGGGCGAAGGTTCAACCTCTCTTGGAGGCAGCGAACAAACAGCCAGGGAAATTGATTCACAGATCAAGAAAACTATCGACGAATGCTACGCAGAGGCTCGCGAATTGCTCATGACAAATAACAAGTTCTTACACAAATTAGCCGAGGCACTGCTTGTCAACGAGACAGTAGACGCTGAGGAAATGGATATCGTCTTCCACTGTTATCTCAACGAAAAGGAATATGAAAAATCACTAATAAACAAAAGCCAGGAGGTATGAATTGATTAAGACCCCATTTGTTTCAGGAAACACGTAAGTAAAGATTCCATCAAAACAATGCTAAGGGATGGACGACAGAATACCCCAGACCAGATGGCTGCAGCACGACCACTGCTCACGGGTTTTTCTTTAAGACATCAACTGTTACTGCAAGGGAAAGGAGGATTGAAATGAGAACACGCAATAAATTGCTCCATTGTGCCTTGGCTCTGGCCATCGGTACCGCTCTGAGCGGACCGTTCACTGCCAACGCCATGGATGCATCTGACGCCCCAGATTTAATCACCATTGACTCTTTAACCAATCTCTACGGCCCGGTAGAGTTTGATCACGCCATGCACGCCGATCTGGCTGACTGCGCACTTTGTCATCACCATACCACCGGAATACCAGCCCAGGATCCTAACTGCCTGCGTTGTCATGCCACCAGTGGTGAAGCCGACACAGTTGCTTGCGCCGATTGCCATACAGCTGATCGTTTTAATAAGGATTATCTTGAATCACTGGACGACCCGATGCTCTATCACGTTGATAAACCAGGGCTGAAAGGTGCCTATCACATCAACTGTATAGGCTGCCATGTTGAAGTCGGAGCCCCCAGCGGTTGTCAGGACTGCCATGTTATGAACGACAGCGGACAACAAATGTTCAAAACTGGCGATTACGCCCCGGATCCCCAAGATCACAACAATGGTGGCCACTGATCCCAACGGTCATGCAAGAGTTTTCAGATAAGGAGTTATCTCATGAAAAAAACAGTAAGCCGCAGGGCTTTTCTCAAGGGCGGTCTTGCCGGGACCGTGGCTGCAACAACTCTGCTCAATAGTAAATCATCTGAGGCCGCCGGCAGCTTTGAAGGTTACCCTGAAGGGATGGGCGTCCTCGTTGACCTCACCCGCTGTGTAGGCTGTCGAAGCTGTGAGGCCGCTTGTAATCTGGAACAGGGCCTCCCTGAACCAGCCAAACCTTTTGACGACTACTCGGTCTTCGACGAAATCAAACATGGTGAAAAGCGACGTACCGATGAGACACGATATACAGTAGTCAACAGCTACGACGTTCCAGGCATGGAACACCCACTCTTCCGCAAGGTTCAGTGCAACCATTGCCAGGAGCCAGCCTGCCTCACCTCATGCTTTGTCAATGCCTATACCAAAACACCTGAAGGTGCAGTCATATACAACTCCAAGGTCTGCGTTGGTTGTCGAACCTGTATGGTCGCCTGCCCCTTCTATATTCCGACCTTCAAATACTCCAGCGCCTTTGATCCGAAGATTATGAAGTGCATCTTCTGCTACGACACCCGTCTCAAAGATGGCCTACCACCTGCTTGTGTTGAGGCCTGTCCCCAAGAAGCCCTGACCTTCGGAAAACGAAGTGACATGATCGAAGCGGGACGCCAGCGCATTAAAATGAACCCGGACAAATATGTGGATCACATATACGGTGAACATGAAGTCGGCGGTACCGCATGGATGTACCTCTCCAGTGCGCCATTTGATAAGGTTGGATTTGACACCCATGTCCCCAAAGAGCCAATCCTCAACTCTGTTAAGGATTTCCTCTCCATCGTCCCCATGGTCCTGACTATCTGGCCTGGCCTCTTTGTTGGCTTTCACCTGTTGGCCACCCGTAAGGATGCCGCCAAAAAAATTGAAGAAGAGAAGAAGGAGGTGAAGTCATGAAAATATTTTCTAAACAAAGGCCGGAAATTCCAATTGCCGACCACGTCCGACCAGACGGTACGGCCTGGAGCCTGAAGGAAAAACTTTTTCTTGGTCTCACCCCTGGTGAGTACATGCAACAATTTTTCCGCAACCCGGTAAACTGGCTGATGATCGCTGTCTTTGCCGTGGGTGTCCCCCTGTTGCTGCAACGTTATATTTATGGATTGGGCGCTGTCACTCACGGCTCAAACGACTACCCATGGGGGCTCTTCCTGGGCTTTGGTCTATTTGGGATGGTCCCCCTCTCAGCTTCAGGTTTCATGCTTGGTACCACAGTTGAACTCTTCGGCCGCAAAGACTTCAAACCAATTGAACGTCTGGCTCTGCTCAACGGTCTCCTGGGCTATTTCTTTGCTGTTCTCTTTCTCGAAGTTGACCTGGGCATGCCATGGCGCCTGCCCTACCCGATGTTTGTATCTCTCGGACCTGCTGCAGTTCTCTTCCTGGTGGCCTGGCATGTTGCCACCTATCTGTCGGTTCAGGTTGCCGAAGTGCTACCCGCCTTTTTTGAGTGGATCGGCTGGCTGAAGGGTAAAAGAGCTATACGTAAATATGTCCTTGCTTTAACAGTTGCAGGCATCATTCTCTCCACCCTGCACCAAGGAGCTCTGGGTGCTCTGTTCACCTATGCACCGTCTAAATTGCACCCACTATGGCTTTCCGTTAATTTTCAATGGATCCATTTCTTCTGTTCATCAATTTTTGCCGGTCTCTCCATGGTTATTGTTGCCTCAACACTGATCAACCGTTTTGCAAGCTGGCGCTGTGATGACAACTTCAAGAATAATCTGGACTACATCACCATTGGTCTGGGCAAAGGTTGCTCCTACGCCCTGATCACCTATCTTGTCATCAAGATCGTCGCCGTTGCTCATGATCAGGAGTGGGCCTATCTGCTCACTGGATGGGGCAGTTATTTCATCCTTGAAATGGTTCTCGCTGTTATTATCCCCATGTTCCTCTTTGCCATCGGCTGTCGCAATAAACAGGTTGGAATGATTCGATTCGCAGCCTTACTCGCTGTCCTTGGTATCGTCTGGAACCGTCTCAACACTGCCCTCTTCTGCTTCAACTGGCAGATTTACCAGGAAGTTCCTCACTGGAAAGAGGTGTGGATCACATTCACCATCTTCGCCCTTTATTTTCTGACCTATCGCTTCATCGTCTATCGTCTCCCCATCGTTTACACCTGGAAAGGCGAGAAGTAATTCTTCCCGGGGTCCCTGTTCAGCAGGGACCCCGGCCATCCTCTAATAGACCAAGGCCATGTGGATAAGAAATCAGATCAACACCCTCCAGGGACTATTATTTAACCAACCCCTGAACCGTCTGTTTCAGATTATCAGCATTGCGGCAATCATTTTGCTGGCAGCCACAATCGTTTTAGGGATTAAACAGCATTTTCTTTACAAACACTGTGATCAAATGATCAGCAAAAGTGAACGTATGCTCTTTCAATTCACAACACTTAAAGAGCACATCAATGACACTCTGATCACCCATAAAAAACTTAACATCAAAGAACTTTCCATCGAAATTGAAGCCCTTAAAGAGCATCTGGATGTCATCAGTGATGACCTGCTCATTCCCGCAGATTTCAAAATGGCTCTCATCTCGGAAGTGGATCTCGTTGGACTCGCTGTAGCACTCCGAGGTCTGGACAGCAACACAGAAAATTCCGTTGCAATGCAATTATCCCCCCTCTCCCAGCGTCTCACAACTCTGTCCTCACGACTGACCCATTTTCACAAGACACTGACCACCTATACCCAAGGTTTACTCCTTGGATTGCACAAGATTATTATCGGCAGTCTGGCCATGGTCATTTTTCTTATCAGCCTTCTGCTGTTCATTGTTAACCGCTCCATTGCAAAACCAATTTATGACCTTTGTCGAAATGTAGTCTTTTCAAGACGCAATAAACAAAACAAGACAATATCTTCAACAACAAAGCCATCAACATCACTGCATGAACTGGTTAGGGATATAGAACAAATGGGCACAGAGTCCCAACGACTCCATGCGCTCATAGACGGCTTTGATCTTCTTGAATCATTGTCCGCTCAGAAACTCAGTACCGATGAACTGTTCCAGGAGATCTGCTCAATCCTTACAGCAAGCAACAATTACTGTTTGGTATGGATCGGGGAACTTGAAGGGCAAAATCAGATAGCCAAACCGATTTGTGCCTGTGGCTGTTTATCAAACAAGACCGGTGAATGTCTCAACACATTGGGGCATCTTTTAAAATATTGCAAACAGCACGGCAATCTATGTGAATCCGCTATAAAAGCAGCAAGCAACGGTCGTCAAACCATAATCAGAAACTCCATAAACAATCTACCCGACAACCTTCTCGCTAATCTCTCTCTGACCGACGGCCCATACAGCAGCGCATCCTTTCCAGTCACTATTACGTCTGACAACTTAATTCTACTGAGCCTCTACAGTCAGGGACATGACAGTTTTCAGGAAAATGAAGTCAATCTCCTGAATCTCTTTTGTCTTCGATTAAACAGTTTATTGACGCATCCTAAAATTTCTCAAGAAACAAATGCCCACCACCACCTTCCACTTATCTCAAACAATTCTCAACTCGAATTTTACCGCTCATCTCTTATTGGGTCGTTAAGCCAAGGACTCAACAATGAAATGACAAATTTGATCAACGGGGGCATTAATTACACCCAGGCACTGATGGACGAACTGCCATCCGATCCCTCCAACCGTGAGAGCCAGGAATTGCTCACAAAACTTTTTAATGAAGAACAGAAAATTGCCCAACTGATTAAAGCCATGCAGTTGGTCGGAGAAGAAGTTGGCCAGAGCAGAAATAGAATTTCAACCCAAGAAATTTTTGAGACAATGGAGATCCTTTTCCAAAGGCGAATGAAGGTTACAGGAATCAAACTCATCCTCAACAGCCCACCAGATGTCTATGTCTCAGGCAACGTAGCCAACCATCTCATGCTCGTTTTACCAGCCTTAATTGAACAGACACGACTGAGATACCAACACGATCAAAAAGGATCACTCACCAAGAAGAAAATTGAACTGCATACAACTGCAAGTGATATCAATAAGACGACGATTACTCTCATTGACCAGGCTTCGTCCCCATGGACCACTATCAGTTCAGGCAGTGATCAAAAAGATGTTTCACTTCTGCCACTTCTCGATCCATCATTCTGCAATGACATCCTCTCCCATTGTGGCGCGACGGTAGAATTGACCAAGGATAATGATTTCAACAATATCTGCACAATCACCATTACGAAGGAAATCAAGCAATAAGGCAACTCATCATATTCTCCTCACAAAAAGACTAGTTGGAAAAATTAGGATTTTCGTTCAATACGCAAGGTGCGCGAAGGATTTTACCACAGGAACAGAATCGATAATCCGAGGATAAAATTTTGAGAGCAACGCTGATCTTGAGTAAAAATGACACATTTTCAAGGTAGCCATAAGATTTTCTTTTCAAACGCCACATTTGTTTCTTCCGCAACACACCCAACCCACTCAGTATTTTTACACGTTTTATTCGCATTATAAGTCAGAACTTTCTTATTAAGAGACACCGCCCACCCCGCCTATCCATAATAAACAGCAACACAATCGTTAAGATTCGCTGACACACTTTTACGTCTATAACCACACTATTGGAGCACAGCCCCGAATCATCCTTCACTTGTGTGCCACCGGGCCTCTTTCTCCACCATCCTGCGCAGAAAATATAAACCATGCAAAAACAGCAAGTTACAATATAAAATATTTTATATATTATTCAAAAAAACAAACTGGCACTAGTCCTGCTAAACAAAGGGCAAATGATAATAGCAAAGTAGAAAACTTAGCCCCATCGGAGGACACCATGAAAACTTACACACAAACAGAGCAGCAATCCAACACGGACATTGCCCACGAAAACTCTCAATTTGCACTGGGGACCGGAATCGTCGCGAGCGCCCTCGTCGGCCTCTGGGGATTTTCCTGCATGATAGGCGCTCTCATGAGCAGTGGGTTTGGCGAAACCATCCAAGGATTTATCAATGCCCTTACTGGAATGTAGAAATAATAGTTAAAACTTACAACATATCGCTATAAAGGAGAACATCATGACTACAAAATCCTCTTCAACAGCAGCAGGCAAAGCAATCCTGGGAATGGGTGCTCTTATCTCTCTCTGGGTTGCTGCATCATTTGCAGGAGCACTCTACCAAGTCAACTGGTCAGTTTCAGAGCTCGCACGCCAGTACATGGTCGCCACTGGAATGATTAAACCCCTTCACACCATGGTCGATTTCTACACTCATATAAAAGGTATCGAATACCTGATTTGTGTAGCCTTCTTTGTTGCATTCCCCGTTTTCTTCAAATACATCAATAAAGAAAAAAAGAGCGCCCTGGCAAGAGCCAAACAATAGTTCTTTTCCAGCTCTCCCACTCCAGCCCCATCGAGCAGCTTTCACGAATGCAGTGAAAGCTGCTCGCACTTTGTGCACGAACTCATCTCACCGCTCTCCAATTCATATTGGGGAGGTGCCCCTGTCTTTGTTTGTCCTGTTTTCCCTTCGCAGCTTGCCCCGTCCGTTCATTAACCATCCTGGATTCAAGAGGAGTTAATCTTTCAACTATCAACGTAAAATGCTATTATACTGTCCTTGATAGTTGCTGACACGTTTTTCAGCTGGGTCGGTTGTAACAGAAACCAGAGAGCAGAGAGCACAACTCGCTCAATAAAAATAATCAGCAAAGTTTATATTATTACCTACTTCACGCTAAAGGTGATGTTTTGTTGAAAAATTTCTACGCAAACCTGTTTTTGGCCAACCATATTTTCACAGATGAAGAACCCACTCTACAATTAAAACTCATCTTCCTGAACACCATTTTTTTAGTTGCAGCTCTTGCTGCATTTATAATAGGTAGCTTCCGGTGGCATGCCGGTTTTGCCCTATGGCAGGAAAATACCATCGTAGGAATTCTTAATTTTATATTTGTGATCTTCAACTTAGTATTTTTCTACTACCTAAAATACAATAAAGAAAAAATTGACTCAATTGCAAACGTTGCTTTAGTTCTCTCTTTTATTGTCTATTTTTCGATCTATTTAACGGCTTCTGACAATTCAATGAGGTTAGGGCTCTTTTTTCTGCTTCTGGCCGCAGTTTTCTATTTAAAGGGTCGCAGAATTGCGTTCATCTGGCTTGGAATCATACTTGCCTCTATCATCTTGGTTCATCTGGCACCCTCAATTCCTGACAACTATTCACATTTAGAAATTTTCACTGTATGTATCCACCTGATAGCACTGTTTTTTATTTTAAATACCCATGAAATTTCAAGAGATAACAGAGAAAGGATTATTAAAGAATTCAATATTCACCTGGAACATCAAGTGCACCAGCAGACGCTTAAACTGCGCGAGAGTGAGGCTTTACTTTTAGCTACGGTTGAAAGTCTTCCTTTTGATTTCTTTGTTGTTGATTCATCAGGCCGACTCAGTATGCAAAATTCAATTTTCAGGGAAAATTGGGGTAACATAACAGGTAAGCGCCTCGAGGAACTTAGTTTTGACAAAACATTATTGTCTCAATGGGGTGAAAATAATCGGTGCGCATTTGCCGGACAAACAGTTAATAGCGAAATAACAACGAAAGGCCACACAGGCGTAAAGACTTACCATAATATTACTTCACCAATTCGTAATAATAACTCAATCATTGGTATTGTTGGTGTGAACATCGACATTACTGAACGTAAGAGAATGGAAAAAAAGTTATTACACTCCATGAAAGAAACTCAGGAGACCAACCATGAGCTGAGAAAATTCAATTATGTAATGGCCCGCGACCTGAAAGAACCATTAAAAACTATCTCTCATTATACTTCTTTTTTACAGGAAGATATGGTGGATCTTTTAACCGCCAAGCAAGAGAAGTACCTCAAAGAACTCGAGGCAATTGCGAATGACGCCAGTAGCATGATTGAAGATATCTCGTTATTAACTCAAATCAGTCATGTTGATATCGAGAAGAAATCAGTCGATCTAGGGGCATTGTTGAAGAATATTTCCAGATCAATGGTGTTTTGCCTCAGTCGGAAATGGACTTTTAGCCCGCGTGACATAAATGAATTTCAGCCTGCTTGGGGGATGTGATTCCCAGATAGTTTTTTTGTCGTTTTTGTTTTCTCAGTTCTCTGGCTTCTTCAAGTTTTCGGTCACGCTCTTTGAAGATTTCCTGGTCTCGGCCATTTAACTTGTCGGTTGGGGCCACATAACCGATGGCGCTGTGTAGCCGGACGTTGTTGTAATGCCCAATATACTTTTCAACAATTCTTCGGGCATCGTCAAGGGAAAGTGGGGAGCCAGGGCGAATGCATTCGGACTTGATGGTTTTGTGGAATCTCTCCAACTTACCGTTTGACTGTGGATAATAAGGAGAAGTTCGCACATGGGTCATCCCTGAAATCCGGATGAATTCCTTGAAATCTTTGGAAATGAACTGAGGGCCGTTGTCGGAAATGATCCGTGGTCTGGCTTTTGGATATTTTTCTTTGGCTCGTTCGAGGATTATTTCCACATCTGTCTCGGTCATTTGCTCTCTGATTTCCCAATGGATGATAGAGCGACTGCAGC
>JACKQG010004970.1_pt1 | contig 15020 bp, 11 predicted proteins | sample 8237621 | NCBI WGS metagenome assembly JACKQG01 (sample SAMN15677084, study PRJNA649215) | marine metagenome | biome: marine; feature: Black Sea; material: saline water; isolation source: suspended particulate matter (SPM) from the Black Sea western gyre | collected 2013-06-09/2013-06-10 | depth... | reverse complement strand
GATACTTTACGCTGAAAATTTACCAGGCTTTCTCCAACTAACCTGGAGAAGAACCCAAATTATAAATATTGATGGTTTCGGAAAAAGTAAAAATTTCCTTTTCCCGAACGTTTTAAGTTTTAGGTTTTGAGTATTTGCAAATAATTAAAACTCATTATCCCCGGTTGAGGCGGGGTACTCCTCAGCCTTGCTTTTGGCTCATCAATGCCCTTTTAAGGTTGTCTCTTGCATTAATATCGTCAGGCTTTATCCGTAACGCTTCCCGAAAATGGTAAATAGCCTTCTTGATATTTCCTTTACGAATAAAAGCAATGCCCAGATTGGTGTGTGCTTTCTCATAATCAGGCTTGATACGCAGCGTTTGTATGTACTGACCGATGGCTGCATCTATACGACCTTTCTTTACTAAAGTATTACCAAAATTAAAGTGTGCCTCCACATAATCAGGCTTTATACGCAACGCTTCTAAATAGTGGGCAATGGCCTCATCCACGCATCCCTTTTTCGTCAGCATAACCCCCAGATTGCTGTGTGCGCCCGCGTAATCAGGCTTTATGCGCAGCGCTTCTAAATAATGGTCAATAGCCTCATCCATACGATCCTGATTTGCCAAAGCAACTCCCAGATTGTAATGTGGTTCTGCATAGGCGGGTTGCAAACGTAACGCTTCTAAATGATGCTCCATGGCTTCATTTATCCGGCCCTTTTTTTCCAAAACAACCCCGAAATTGGTATGTGCGACCGCATGATCAGGCTTTATGCGCAGCGCTTTTAAATAATAACCGATGGCCTCATCTATAAGCCCCTTATTTGCCAGAGCAACTCCCAGATTGTTGTGAGCGTCCACATGATCAGGTTCTATACGCAAAGTTGCTAAATAATGGCTAATAGCTTCATCTATTCGTCCTTGATTTGCCAGAGCAACTCCCAGATTGTTGTGCACGCCTGCGTAATCGGGCTTTATACGCAATGCTTCCAGATAATGACCGATGGCCTCATCCAAACGACCTTCCTTTTCCAGTTCTACACCCAGATTACCGTGCATTAGAGCATTGTGGGGAGTTACCTCAATGGCATGTTCATAAAGCGTAATACTGTTTTCCCAATATTTTATCTGCTTCCAGGTTATTACCATTAATATTGAAAGCAGAATAGCTGCTAATGTTGCAAGCAACGTCTTACTTTGGTAACGGCGCGGCCAAAGTTCAGGAACACCCCAGGCAACAATTATAAATATGCCGATAAGAGGAACGTATGTGTACCGGTCGGCCATAGCCTGTGATCCTATCTGTACCAGACCGATAACAGGTACCAGGGTGCCGATGTACCACAACCACCCTATTGCAAAAAAAGGCCGCTTTCCGGCCGCTATAATTACCAGAAATGAGATGGATACTAATAATAAACAAGCCCCTGCGATCTGCCATCCCGGCAACACACCGGGATGCGGGTAAAAACATGCCAGGCTGTCAGGCCATATAGTCTTTTTAATGTAGCTTACATAGGAAACAAGCGCATTCGCTACCCTGACACTGAGGGAATATTGCTCCAGGGAAGAGACGGATTCAACCATTAATGTCACTACACTTGCCGCGGCTGCAAGAACAAACAAAGGTATCTTTTCCCGGACCAGACAAAAACCGGAACGTTTCTGAGCAGAGTCGCCAACGGCATTGCCTGATTGTCTGAATTCAAAACGGCAAAGCGGCCAATAATCAAGCAAAAGTAATACAAACGGCAAAGTTACCAGCATTGGTTTGGCCATTAGCCCCAGGGTAAAAAACAGGATTACAAAAAAATATCTGTTAACTTTTTGATTCTCAACATACCAGATATAACTCCACATTGTCAGCATCCAGAAAAAAGCGCTTATTACATCTTTGCGCTCAGAAACCCACGCGACCGATTCCACACGCAGCGGGTGCAGCGCGAACAGCGCGGCGACAAAACCACTCTGCCAGAAATCACCGGTCATTTTATTGAAAACAGCAAACAATAGTAGAGTATTGGCTATATGGAAGAACAGGCTGGTCAGATGATGTCCGCCGGCATTCATGCCAAACAGTCGGATGTCCAGCATATGTGACAACCATGTTAATGGATGCCAATTGCCTGCATGTGTTGTAGTGAACGACCAGATGATACTCTTTAAGGTCGGCCCGGACTGGACCGAACTGTTTTCGATGATATACAGGTTATCGTCGAAGCTCACAAAATCATTTTTTTGCACCTGCCAGTAAACAGCAAGCATAGCCACAACAAGAAACAGACAGACCATAACTGCACGGTGCTTACTTAAAAAAGATTTGCTGTCGTAGCTTAAATATAACTTCATCATGGATTCTAACCTGCGTCTAAGCAGCTTTTCGACCGACAACTTTTTTGGGCTTGCAGCAATAAAGTAAAAAAGCTTGTAATTTACTGCTTGGCTGTCTGTTTTAAAATTTCTAAGTTTTTACGCGCCTGAGTATAATTGGGGTTGATTTGAAGCGCTTTTGATAAAAACGTACCCGCTTCTTTCAATTTTTCTTGCATAAGCAGGATAACACCGATTTTATTGTAGGCCATGAAATTATCAGGATTACCTTTAATTGCTTGAGCAAAATGAAACACAGCTTCTTTGTATTTTTTCTTTTCAAATAAAAGGTTCCCGTAGTTGTGGTGAGCCTTTACATTCCCTGGTTCGATCCTGAGCACTTCAACATAATATGCGGCAGCTTTGTCATAGTTTCCAAGGTGTACCAGTGTGTTGGCAAGATTAAAAAGGGCGTCAGTATATCCGGGTCTGATTTTCAAAGCTTCTTGATAATAAGAAACAGCTATGTCAAATTTTTCTACATAGGCAAGAGCATTTCCCAAGTTATAGAGAGCGGCAATATTATCCGGCCTTATTTTTAATGCTTCTTTGTACTCAAAAACAGCTTGATCAATTTTACCTTTCTCAAATAAAGCTAATCCTAAATTGCTGTGTGCGGCGGCATAATCGGGTTTTATCCTTAACGCTTTTTTATAATGATAAATAGCCGCGTCAAAATCTCCCTCTTTGTACAAGAATGCACCTAAGCTGTTGTAGGCAAAATAGTTTTCGTTGGTTACATTGATCGCGTTTTGATAAAGTGTAAGGCTGTCTTTCCAGTATCCTGCCTGTACGTACGTATATGCTGTTAAGAATGAAAGTGCTATTGATCCTGATACAGCAAACAAAACCTTTTTATAACGCCATTTTTCAAAAAGATCGAAAGCGCCCCAGGCAACAATTATGAAAATCCCGGTCAGGGGTATATACGTGTACCTGTCAGCCATTGCCTGTCCTCCCACCTGGAGCAACCCGATTACCGGCACAAGTGTTCCGAAATACCACAACAACCCAACAATAACATATGGAAAGCGTTTTGATACGCGAGCGGCCCAAAAAAGTGCCAGCGCAATCAGCAAAGCAGCCCAAAAAAGCTTCCAGGCAGCCAAACTATCAGGATAGGGATAATAGGCAGCAAGATGATGAGGCCAGATCGCCTTAAAAATATATTTTACATAGGAAACCAAAGCATTTCCGATACGATCATGCAATGGCAAAGCTTCCAGCGAAAATAATGCCCCCACACTCTGCTGGGCCTTAAAAGTCAAAACGCTTGAAATAACAACCGGGATAAACAGCGGTATTTTTTCCAGTAACAGTTGAAAAAACCGTCGACGGTCTAACCCGGAGACGGTGTCTGATTGCAAGCTTTTGGGTGTAAAATGAAATCGTTTCAAAGGCCAAAAGTCCAGTAAAAGCAGAACAAATGGAAATGTCACCAGCATTGGCTTGGCCAATAGCCCTAAACTAAGAATTAAAAAAACCAGCAGGTAGCTTAATAAACGCGGCTGCCTAACATACCGGTAATATACAGCAATAGTCAGGAAACCCCAAAAAGTGCTCAAAACGTCTTTGCGTGACGACACCCAGGCGACAGATTCCACATGAATGGGGTGCAAGGCGAAAAGCGCGGCCACAAAGGCGCTGCGCCAAAACGTACCGGTTAGCATTTGAAGAGTAAAAAACAGAAGCAGGGTATTGGCAATATGAAGCTGAACGCTGGTCCAGTGATGCCCCATCGGGTCCAGTCCATAAATTTCATAATCAATTATATGAGACAGCCAGGTCAAGGGGTGCCAGTTTCCTGCATGAAAGGTACTGAAAGCCCATTTTATATTTTCAATACTAAACCCCTCTCGCAAATGATGGTTTTCATAGACATACAAACCGTCATCCAAATTCACAAAGTCGTGTGTGGCTACTCGTCCGAAGACAAGGGCGATTACCACAGCTAAAAAGAGACACAATAAAATATTTGAGCGAGAGCGGTTTTTAACATAAACCATTACGCAAGAACCTTTTGGACGCAATCATAAGGTAACATAGATAAATTTGTAAAAAGTGAAGCGCAAAATGTAAAACGACCACATTAACCACAAAAAAAGGGGCTTAAAAGCCCCTTTTTTTGTAAATTATAGCACCATCAACAAAACATGGGCTATGAAAGTTTTTCGAAAGTTACTAAGACCCGGCTATCGCGCCGGTACTGCCTGTTACTGTATATGTGGTGCTTGAGGCGGTGTGATAAAATGTCCCGGTGCCTGTAATAATACCACCAGCGTTTGTATATGTGCCATCACCAGTTACATCCGCATTTGGTACATAAGCGGGTGTCATATCCGTGCTACTGGCAGTACCGTCCCCGCTGTCTGCAAAGTAGGCCATGGCCAGATTGTGAAAATTCTTGGCCTGGGACTGAGCTGCCTGATTCTGACCCCTTGTCCGATAACTTAGAAAGTTGGGGATAGCGATGGCTGCCAGGATACCGATAATCGCAATAACAATCATCAACTCAATCAGGGTAAAACCGCGTTCATTGTTGCCTCTCAGTTTTTGAAGCATGTTAAACCTCCTTTTCTTTAAAATTAATTGAATTTTTAAGTTTTTAGCTGTATATTCAAAAGCTTGTCTTTAATTCCCGCTTTTTTAAATAAATTTTAACCCCATTAGCCCACTAAAAGCAACTAAAATTTAGATTTTTTATTTTGCAAAAAATGTGCCTTGAATCTAATTGTGACTATTTAAAATTATAACATCTTGTATTTGCATATAAAGAAAATTAAATAGAACAAAATGGTCTTAGATATTGAATTGAATTTTACTATTTTATGACAAATTTTGTCAAGTTTGCTGACAAAATTTGTCAGCAAACTATAAGCATAAAACATTTTAATAGCTAGGCGGACGTTGCATCCATACCTTTCAAAATGCGCGGTAAGATTTGTAGTGCACTAACTCTCAATGCTTTTTTCTATTCCGAACTTGCTCAGTCGGTGGCGAAACGTTCGAAAGGTGAGGCCGAGCAAATCAGCAGCCTGTTGTTTCTTTCCGTCACTGCACTCCAGAGCCTTTGTAAGATAGGCTCTCTCGATTTCTTGCAGAATGGCATCCAGGGAAACCCCGTTTTGCACCTCTTCCAGGTCGAACCTTTGATCCTCGATACCTTCGATCCATCGCTGCTTATGAAACGAAAGCGCCAGACTGTCCGGCAGGATAATATTTGTGCTTGAAAGTGCCACGCTACGCTCCATCAGGTTTTCAAGCTCACGGATATTGCCGGGAAAATCATATTTGTTTAAAAGGTCGATGGCGTAGGATGAAATTTTGGTAATCTCCTTGCCCATTTCTCGGGCATATTTTTCAAGAAAATGCTGGGCTAAAAGCCGCAGGTCGCTTTTTCTTTCCCGCAGTGCCGGCAGTTTGATTTCAATCACGTTCAATCGATAAAACAGGTCTTCCCGAAAACGTCCGGCAATGATTTCTTGATCCAATTCCTTGTTGGTGGCGGAAATAAGACGGATATCAACGACAATATCTTTGTTTCCGCCCACGGCCCTGAACACCCTCTCCTGGACCGCCCTGAGCAGCTTGACCTGTACAGGAGGGCTGATCTCCCCGATTTCATCAAGAAGAACCGTACCTTTGTCGGCAATTTCAAAAAGCCCCTTTTTGTCCTGGGTAGCACCGGTAAAAGCACCCTTCTTGTGACCGAAAAGTTCGCTTTCCATCAATGTTTCGGGAATCCCGCCACAGTTGATAACCATAAAAGGTTTGTCCCGCCGGTCGCTCTGTTCATGGATGGCACGGGCGATCAACTCCTTGCCGGTCCCGCTTTCGCCGGTGATCAGGATGTTTGTCCGGGTTTCGGCAACCTGGTTGATCATCTTGTAGACGTTCATCATGGTGGGACTGTTACCCACTATCGTACCAAAATGAAGCGTTTTCTTGAGTTCATCATCAAGGAGCTCTTTTTCATGCTCCAGGGTTCTCATTTGCAGCGCTTTTGCAATGGTCATTTTAAGCTCTTCATTGTCAAAAGGCTTGGGAACATAGTCATAAGCGCCTTCATTCATGGCTTCCACCGCAGTTTCGGTGGTCGCATAGGCGGATATCATGATGACTACGGTATTTTGATTGCGCTTTTTTGAAGCCCGCAGTACGTCAAGGCCGGTGATATCACCAAGTCTGATATCGCACAGCAAAAGATCAAAATCTTCTTTTTTTATCATGGATACTGCCTGGCGGCCGGTTTCGGCGCATGCAACCTTATAACCTTCGCCTGCGAGCATGATTTCGAGCAACTCTCGCATACTTAGCTCATCGTCTACAACCAGGATATGAGGAGTGTTATCTGTCATTGGTCATTTGTCATTGATGTTTTAAAATCACAAATCACAAGCATCAAATTCCAAGCAAATCTCAAATTCCAAATACAAATGACCTAAACTATTTCGATTTGTTCGGTATTGATGAAAATATCTTTTTCAATTCGTTTGCCTTTCTTCAAGGTCATAAGGTTTGGGCTTTTGAATTTCGGTCATTGTAATTTGTTTGATTTTTGGGATTTGTTTTTTGGAATTTTCATTAACTCAACTACATCGTGCACGATCAAAATGTTTGGCCTTGATACACAACCTTCCCTCCCACCATAGTCAAAACCGCCCTGCCCTTCACGTCCCAGCCATCAAAGGGGGTGTTGCGGCCCAAAGATTGAAAGCTGTCGGCCTCGATCCGATAAGATCTGTCAGGATCGATGATGGTAATATCGGCTGAATACCCAACTTGAAGGCCGCTTGCAAGTCCGAGGATGCGGGCCGGATTGGTCGACATTTTGGTAATAAGGTCCGTCAATGTAAGCACACCGTCGTCAACCAGTTTCAAACTCAGTGACAGCGAGGTCTCAAGTCCGATTATTCCGTTTGCGGCCAGGTCGAATTCAACCTCTTTTTCAATGGGAGCATGGGGGGCATGATCGGTGGCAATAACATCGATGGTTCCATCGGCAAGTCCCTGCCGAATAGCCTCCCTGTCGAAGCGGGACCGCAAGGGCGGATTCATTTTGGCTTTGGTATTATAGGCCCCAACAGCCTCATCTGTAAGGGTGAAATAATGGGGTGCGGTTTCGGCAGTAACCAATACACCTCTTTTTTTGGCATCTCTGATGGCCCGAACGGATTCTGCGGTACTGACATGGGCGATGTGCAGCGGGCTTTGGGTTAATTCACAAAGAGCGATATCCCGTAAAACCATTACACTTTCAGCGGCATTGGGTATTCCCGCAAGACCCATGCGGGTGGCAATCTCGCCTTCGTTCATCACCCCGCCCCCTGCCAGAGCACGATCTTCACAGTGGGAAATGACGGGTAAACCGAACCCTTTGGCATATTCCAGTGCTCTGCGCATCAGCTGGCTGTCCATCACAGGGTTGCCGTCATCAGAAAGCGCAACGGCACCGGCGTCTTTTAGGTCTCCGTATTCACACAGACCTTTTCCTTGAAGTCCTCTGCTGATGGCGGCAACAGGATAAACTCTTACAGTATCCACCTCCAGGGCTCTTTTTAAGATAAATTCCGTTACCTGCCGGTTGTCGTTGACAGGATTTGTATTAGGCATGCAGCATACGGCTGTGAAGCCGCCGCAAGCTGCGGACTTGCAGCCTGTAGCAATGGTCTCTTTGTATTCATATCCAGGCTCCCGCAGATGAACATGCATATCGATAAGCCCGGGGGTAACGATTTTTCCGCCGGCGTCGATAACGCGGTCAACTGATACTTTTCCCCGCTCCGCCCCTGACGCACCTGTTTGGAGCCCGGACGAACTTTCTGCGGCTATCTGCGGCTTGATTTCAACGATCTTTCCATTATCAATAAGAATATCCATAATGCCATCGATGTTTCCCGGATCGATGACCCTGCCCCCTTTAATCAGCATCAGCATCGCGTAAACCTCCTGCCACCAGATATAAAAGGGCCATACGCACGGCAACCCCGTTGGTCACCTGCTCAAGAATCAAGGAATAGGGACCGTCAGCCACATCGGAAGCGATTTCAACCCCGCGGTTAATAGGCCCCGGATGCATAATCAGCACATCTTTTGGCGCGTTTTTAAGTCTGTCCTTTGTCAAACCGTATACCATGGCATACTCTCTTTCGGTTGAAAACAGAAAGTGTTTTTGCCTTTCTTTTTGTATCCTCAGCATCATGATAACATCAGCACCGCCAATCGCATCATCTAAACTGTAGGTAACAGAGGCACCGAGGGCTTCGACACCTTTGGGGATCATAGTGGGAGGACCGGCCAGAACAACGTCCGCCCCCATTTTGGTAAACCCGATGCAATTTGACCGGGCTACCCTGCTGTGTGCAATGTCGCCGATAATGGCGATGCGCAATCCTGCAATTTTGCCCTTGCTCTCTCTGACCGTCATTAGATCTAAGAGCGACTGGGTGGGGTGCGCGTGCATACCGTCACCGGCATTGATAATTGCAGACTTTACCATGCGTGCCAGCAGGTGAGGAGCTCCGGCTGCAGGATGTCGTATCACAATCACATCAGGATGCATGGCCTCCAGGTTTCGCACCGTATCTACCAGGGTTTCTCCTTTGACCATACTGCTGGAAGAGGCTGACAGTGAAAGGCTGTCGGCGCTGAGACGCTTGGCGGCAATATCGAAAGATGCGCGCGTACGTGTGCTCGGCTCATAAAAAAAGAGGACCACCGTCTTGCCCCTTAGCGTGGGAACTTTTTTGACCGGCCTTTCTGAAATCTCTTTCATGCTGTCGGCCGTATCTAAGACCATGTTAATTTCGTCAACAGAAAGGGACTCCATATCCAGAATGTTTTTACTTGCAAACTTCATAACACACCCGCTTTACTTAAGCATTTGTCCGATTCTTTTCCACCTGACCCCGAAATTGCTTTTGTCCCAGGACCAATAGATCAAAAACGCTTTTCCCCTTACAGCTTTTAAATTCACGAAGCCCCAGAACCTGCTGTCATAACTGTGGTCGCGATTGTCTCCCATCACAAAAAGTGAATTTTCGGGCACCTCCCGCGGCCCGAAGTTGTCTCTGGGCTGGATATTTCCCGGAACAATGCGGGAATCTTTATGTATCCCAAAATCGTGATTTAAAGGTTCGTGATTGACAAAGATTTTTTTATCGCGGGATTCAACTACGTCTCCGGCAACGCCGACAACTCGTTTAATAAAGTCCTTGTCGGGATCCTCCGGGAACTTAAATACCACGATATCTCCCCGTTGAGGTTCTTTGTATGAAATGATTGTCGCTGACACAAACGGCAGCTTGACCCCGTAAAGAAACTTATTCACCAGGATGTGATCACCGATCAGAAGTGTCTCTTTCATGGAACCCGAGGGAATTTTAAAGGCCTGTACGATAAAGGTACGAATAAACAGGGCCAGTACGATCGCCAGCAGGATGGCTTCGATGTTTTCGCGCAAAGCGCTTTTTTTGGGGGTTTGCTTTTCGTTTTCTGATATATTTTTTGAGCTCAATTTTCTACAGCACCTTTTTGCCGAGAGTGTTTTGTATTTAGTGTTTTGTGTTTAGTACCTAACAAGCTGGGATATTATCATATATTTCAAACAAAATACTAAATACTAAACACCAAATACCTGATGAATTCAGCTTTTTACGAATTCATCAATAATATAGCTCTTAAAACAAGATTACTTAAAATGCCGGCCGCCACATCGTCCAGGACAATGCCGGCACCTCCTGATAAGTGTTTTTCCAGCAGGCGAATCGGATAAGGCTTAAAGATATCCAGAATCCTGAAAATGATAAACCCCGCTGCCGCGAAAAACAGATTAAAAGGCAAACCTGTTAACGTTACCACAATGCCTGCGATTTCATCAACAACAATAGCGCCGGGATCTTTTTCCCCTAAAAGTTTCTCAGCCTCTTGGGATATCAGAATAGCAAAGAAAATAAATAATACAGCCAGCAGAACAGCAACCGGCAGATCGGTTTTAGATAAAAGAAAGCAAAGCGGAAGCCCCAGGATGGAACCAAATGTACCGGGAGCAAAGGAGATGTTCCCGATAAAACAGCCGGTCGCCAGGAACATGACCGCTTTCTGTTTGAAATTCATGCCCTGTCTCTATTATCTGGCATGGTATTTGTCAAGCAATGAAATCGCTTTGCGATTTCATAGAATCACTTAACATGCCAACAACTTAACATAATTAAACGGAACATATTTATGAGAATCGCTATAGATGTTTTTCTGTTTTAAATTTTCTGAAGATATTTTCTAAGATTCCTGTTAAATGGCTTTTTCGATATATTGGGATCCAAACCAAACGGTACTTGTAATCCCATGGGGTATGGCGTAAACTATGATAATCATTCACCGACTGGATATAACTATAATGAAAAAAGAATGGTTCATGTTTATGGTCTGTGCCCTGCTAACGACAGTTGCGGTTCTCGGACTTATCCGTTGGTTTGCACCGCAATTACTTGGCATCCCTGTTGATTTACAATTGGTTCGGGTAGCCGAAGAGGTTCCGCCCTTTTTTGATGGGGTCTTTAGAACCGCTGATTATAAAACCAAAGATTTCATCATCAAAGACCCCTATGTTATCCGGGCAAAACCGCTCTATCCTGATATTGGAAACATGGGACCCCACGACATTCTCGGTTTTCGCAATCGATTCATTCCTAATGTTGCCGACATTATAACCATTGGAGACAGCCAGACATACGGCATTCATACCGTGCTTGAAAAAAACTGGCCCAGCCAGTTGGAATCCAGTTTGGCAAATAAAGCGTCTGAGCTTTACAGCATGGCAGTAGGCGGATGGTCCGCACCAGAGTATTATGACATTTTTTATAAAAGCTTGATGCTTGACCCGCGGGTCGTTATTGTCGCCTTCTACACCGGCAATGATCCACTTGAGTCCTTTGTGCGTGTCTATGGCAATAAACAATGGGCCTTTTTTCGTCCGAACCCGAATATCAGCGCATCCGATGCACCCAAGGTAAAATACCCGCCGCCGAAATCGGAATGGTGGAAAGCAGTATTCAACGACGGTTTGATCACCTTTTTTACACCAAAAGTCCGGCACGCATCGAATCGTGATCATCCTACAGTTCATGCGGGCTACGCTATCATGGCGGAAGTAGCCCGCCAAATCAGTGCATCCTCCCAAAATCTAAATACTAAAATCGTCTTTACGATCATACCGACGAAAGAACTGGTGTATGCCCAAAAAATACAAAGAGACGGACTTGCTCCCCCGGTTGAATATTTGAAACTGATTCGGGATGAACAAAAAAACTTGCTGAATTTAGCCTCGCAAATCGGCCAAATTCCCCACACCGTTTACGTTGACCTGCTCAAGCCTTTACAAGATGCCGCCTTAAAAAGCACCCCCCTCTACCCAAGGTCGGATGGACATCAATTGCAGACCGGACATGAAGTTATCGCTAAAGCACTTGCGCCTGCAATAGAGCGACTCATTCCTCCAAAACCCCAGGGAGGGATATTGGTAAAGTATGGCCCCAAGCAAATTCATCGTATATTCCCGGAAAGTTATATGCAAATTGAAACATTGAACGAGTATGTTCCCAAAATAATTGATCGAATTTTTTTGGTGCGCGACAATCAGTTATGGCGGTTCAACTCTTTAAAAGTCTTTACGCAAAATGGATGGAAAGTTGAATACTTGCGGGGAGTAAAACCACGCGATATCGCTAACTTTCCGTACGCAGGAATTATTCATAAAGTTGACCCGGAAAAGTTCGGTCCTGTTGAAAAGAATAAAAACTGACACGACACTTTGGTTATTTATAGCGATTCCCATAAATATGAACATCACATCGCTTGCCGAGAAACGATGTGTTGTGGTTATCTGTTACTCTCATGGTTAACTGTCGTAATGTTTTTTAGGACGTCAAGGAAATCGCTTACGGTTTCATTTGTTGAGCGATGTTATGATGGAGTCGTATACAATCCTTATGGGGATGTTTCTTTCACGCGCGATTTTCTTGCAAACTTCATACTCAGGAACTATCCGGGCGCTCCCGTCCGGGCCAATGATGCGTTTTACCTGCAGACTGCCGTAAATTGTGTCTACTGTGATTTGTTCGCGCGCAAGGGTGCGCCGGCCGACATCGTAAAACCTCACGCCCGATGAAGTGGTCTCGGACAGGATGCAGTCAATGACAGCCTCTTTGCGGTTTTCGCGGCACAATACCTGTACCATGGTACCGGGCCGATTTTTCTTCATGAAGACGGGCACCCAGTAGACATCGAGCGCCCCTTCGTCAAAAAGGCGCTCCATCAGAAAGGAGAAAACTTCCGGGTTCATATCATCAATGCATGTTTCCACCATCACAATCGAGTCTTGCCGGCGGCCTGTCTGATGATCCGCCGCAGTTCCGGTAACAATCCTTAAAAGATTCGGAATCGATTCAAGGTCACGTTTTCCGGCTCCATAACCGCTTTTTTCGATTATCATATCCGGCATCTTGCCAAAAGATTCCGCCAGGACGGAGATGATGGCGGCGCCCGTGGGCGTCACCAACTCATGGGGGATATCGGTGCCGTAAACCGGCACGCCTTTAAGGATCTTTAAGGTGGCCGGAGCCGGAACCGGCAAGGTCCCATGGCTGCAGGATACAAACCCGTTGCCCAAAGGAATTCTTGAGGCAAAGATCTGCCGCAGCTTAAGGTAATCGACACACAGCACAGTACCCACAATATCAACGATGGCGTCAAGGCCGCCGACTTCATGGAAATGCACCTTTTCTATGGGACAATCGTGAATTGCGGCTTCGGCTACTGCAATCTTTTCAAAGATGTCTAAACTTGTTTGCTTAACATTGGTTGGCAGGGGACTTTTTTCAATCAAAGATCGTATGTCGGCATAGTGCCTTGATTGGGCGTCATCCTCAGCATCAACCTGAACGCGTTTAGCATGGATACCGTTGCGGGACACACCGGTTACTGCCAAATCGAAACCGCTTATTGGAATGCTTTCCAGGCTCTCCTTAAGCCACTCAACAGGAACCCCGAGATCTATAAAGGCCCCCAGGGTCATGTCCCCGCTGATACCGCTGAAACAGTCAAAATATGCAATCATGGTTTATGCTATCCTATATTTTAGTTATGGCTATCAAAAGAGCGCTTTGCTCGAGGAGCACTTCGTTTGAAGAGCGCTTCGCTTTAGGCCTGAAAGAACTGCTCCCATCGATCCTCAAGGCCCGGAGGGCCGGTCCTCAAGCCCGTTTAGACGGGTGCTCCTCAAGCCCTTTCAGGCGGGTGCTCCTCCTTCTGATGTGTGGAGCCTGATAATCTCCAGCAGCAGTTCGGTGGCCTGAACCATGTCGTCCAGCCGCACCGATTCACGCACCGTATGCATATCACGCATCCCGGTGCCGAGTACCCCGGTCATAATACCCTTTTCAAAAAAAACGTTGGCATCGGCGCCGCCGCCCGATCTCTTGGTAATCATTTTTTTCCCTAAGTTTTCAGCCGCCCTGGAAGCAAGGGTTACTACCGCATGATCGTCGGGAATGAAGGTGCGGCGGAAATCGTTCTCCACTTGCAACTCCAGGCGGGGCAATCCGTCTCCGGAACCCGGGCCACTGTAATTTTCCACGACATCTTTAAAGGACGATACGATCTTTTCGGTAACTCTGTCGAGCTTATCTTCATCATGGCTTCTGACTTCACCTTTAACGGTAACAAGTTTCGGTACAATGTTGATGGCCGTGCCTCCTTCAACAACACCGATGTTGCAGGTGGTTTCATGGTCGATGCGACCGATTTGAAGCGGAGCGATGGCTTTGCTCGCCAGTAAAATCGCGTTGATACCTTTTTCAGGAGCGGCACCGGCATGGGCATCCTTGCCGTGGATTCTGAATTCAAGGCGGTTGGCGGAAGGTGCCCGGGTGACAATGCCCTCGGTGTCGGTGGCATCCAGCGCAAAGCCGTATGTTGCGGAGATGAGATCGAAATCAAGATGTTTGGCACCCAACAGACCGGTCTCCTCGCACACGGTAAAAACAAGCTCCAGGGGACCGCAAGGCAGTTCATTTTCCTTCAGTATCCTGACAACTTCTATTATGATGGCAATAGCGCTCTTGTCGTCCGCCCCTAAGATAGTTGTCCCGTCGCTGGTAAAAATGCCGTCTTTCAAAACAGCCTGCACGCCCCTGCCGGGCTCAACCGTATCCATGTGAGCATTCAAAAGCAACGGCGGCGCCTGGGTGTTGCCTTTGAATTTGGCTATCAGATTGCCTGTATCGCTTCCGATCTTCTCGCCGGCACCGTCGACAAAAGTCCGCGCTCCCAATGATTCGAGTATATCTTTGATTAAAACAGCGATCTTGCCTTCCTCTTTTGAAACGCTGTCAATTTCTACAAGCTGCATAAATATTTCCGCCAACCTCTCACTGTTTATCATCTGTTGTCTCCATTCATAAGAACGTGTTTCAGTTCTCTATTAAAATCTCAACTTAAAATATAAAACCTAAATCATAGTGAATTCGTTTTAGCGCGAATTCATCAAAAAACATTGACAAACTGCAAAATTATATCATTATATACCAAACAAATATGGATCGCTTTTTTAGATTGCGGAAGTGCGCAGCTTACTGGTGAGGCTCCCGGACTTCAAATCCGGTGTGGG
>JACKQG010004969.1_pt1 | contig 15022 bp, 10 predicted proteins | sample 8237621 | NCBI WGS metagenome assembly JACKQG01 (sample SAMN15677084, study PRJNA649215) | marine metagenome | biome: marine; feature: Black Sea; material: saline water; isolation source: suspended particulate matter (SPM) from the Black Sea western gyre | collected 2013-06-09/2013-06-10 | depth... | reverse complement strand
TCTTGCATTAACCATAACTGTAACAAAATAGGAGATCGGTTCGTATGCTAACCAGTTCCAGCCTGATTTTAATCCTCTTTATCTTGCCAGAAGTCAAAGATTCCAGCAACCTAAAACCCTGTGATATCCTCAATTCAGTTATATCGAGTAGACCTGGGATATTGGATTCCATCTGTCAGATCGGGGACATTTTTTGTTTGGTTCACGATATCTGAAACAATCAGCATCAGCGAAACCTTGAGATATGCCTTACGAGTAGCCATTCGCGTGTAATCCTTTATTAAAGGTGATTGGCTCACCTCTATATAATCAGGAACACCGTTTTTGATAGTGTAGCTTGATAGGTTTCAGCCCTTATTCATCAAAAAATGTAGGTTGACCCTACACTGTTTAGTATGAACTGCTCGGGCATTTCTGTAGCAAACTGGTTGATAGCTTTCCACCCAGTACAATGCATAGGCACAACATAATCTGGGTTCATGACCTTCATTTCCTCAATGGTTGGGCCAATGATCTTCTCATTCTCTCCAGATAAATGGAAGCCTCCAAGGACCGCATGAACCTTGTTCACACCTGTAATCTTCTTCATGTGTTTTATTGTATTTATGATTCCGGCGTGAGAGCATCCCCCAATTACCACCAAGCCCTTATTTTTCACGTTGATCGCCAAGCCTTGGTCATCATAGAAAGGATCTGGAATCCATTCATCATTGATTTTCGCTTCCATTCCAGGCATGCCTTTTTCAAATTCTGTCACTCGCTCCACTTCACCAGAAAGCAGGATAAGGTCCAAGGCAAGCTTGGAAGCTTTTTGCACCTTTTCCAGTTTAGCACCAGCTTCCATCAGGTCCGTTTCACTGAGCCGGGGCATGTCGATTTGCATTTCAGGACTCATTTGAAAACGACGGGGAACAAAAGCCCCAGGATGGAGGAATAGGGGCATTCCCTTTTTTGTCTCTTTTAAGAATCCCGAAAGACCACCAAAGTGGTCAAAATGTCCATGACTCAGGACCACTGCCTCAACGCTCTTTATATTGACTCCGATTTCACCCATCATCACGGCCTTACTGAAGGGCAATGTTTGCGCATTATGGAGCAGGCAGGCTGCTGAAATACCAGCATCGAATAATACTGTATGGTCCTCTGAATCTAAATTCACTTTGATCAAATATGATAATCCCGGCTCTGCGAGAGGTGCGTTGGGCGGCAAAATGCGCAGTCGTTTGACGACATCTGAATCTGCAAGGAAAAAATCGCTGTAATTGTCAACCAAAGCACAAACCTCAACCTTGCTTGCTTCTCTCATGCTTGATTCATTCATCCGAGAAAGCCTCCTCTCTTTATGATGTCACTGGTCCTTTTTATCCTTTTTGTATCTATAGGGTTGTCTTTCAGTATCCTACTGCCATCCATAGCCATACAAGCCTCACATGGCCTATCTCACAAGGGCTTTATATAACTTGCTTGCCATCACCACGTATCTCCGAACATATCTCCCCCGTATTCAGGACCAGGACGTCCCATATCGTTCTCCCAGCTTGGAGGCATATCCCTGAAAGGCTGGTATCGCCATTTGTGGGGATCAAATTCCGAACGTAATTCCGAGCACGATGTAATGCCGATGGTTGTTAGCAGTAGCAAGAGCACAGATAGAATCGTCTTTGTCTTCTTCATCAGTACTTCCATTTCGCACACCAGACTATGTGAATCACTTATTTCTTCCTCTGAATCTTCCGCCAATCCTTCGGACTGACATAGTTATCCCCCTAAGGGGGAGATCCGGCTATCGCTTTCCCTTGAACCGATACACGCTATGCGTCTGCTAAGGCCTCGTACATGTCTTCCTGTTCACTAACAGTGGTCGGCTGAATTTGCCTTTCCTCGTTACCGGTCCTCGGAGCCCGCTTGTCGGGCCTTGCAGCAAGTATTTCACTGATTGTTGAAGGCTCAAACCGGCTGTGCAGATATCCGATGTCAAAGAGATGGTATTCCCTGTCCAAGAGAAAGTACCTGTTGGCGTCGGGCATACGGAAGTATTCTTCGATGAGGTCTCTGAACACGTTCCGGTCAAATTTGACATACGTCCGGGTCGGCCGGCTCGAGGCCTCAATGAGTCTGTCCCCTGTCATGATGATGCATATCTCGCCGTTATTAATGTGAAGGGGCTCTTTGTCCCCATAAACAAATTCTTTTATCGACGGTTCTATTTTGGAGATGATGTTCCAGCTCATTTTGGTGTGGCCGCTGATGTGACACCTTGAAACCGCTTTGGGTCCATAGATCTTGCGGAATTTGATGCAGGCGCAATCGAGGAATTTCAACAGGAGATTTTCTGTTTCTTTCGAATAATCGAGGATCTTGAGTACAATAGATTTTGCATCCTTTGTCGCTTCGGACAGGATACGGTCCAGCCTGTTGATATGGTCCTTGGGTAGATCTTTTGTTTTTCGTACGAGCGTACTTCCTATCAGGAGCCCGTCAATGCCGCTGCAAAGGAATGTCAGGACCGCGTCGTAGAGCGACCTTACGATCGGCTGGCCATTGATATTGAAAGATGTGTTGAGGACAATCGGTATCCCGGTTATCTGATGATACTGCTTTATGATTGAATAGAAAAAACGGTTCTGGTCTGGGTTGACGGTCTGCAGCCTGGCGGTCCCATCCACATGTGTTATCCCCTCAATCCCCTTTGTCATACCCTCCAGCACACCGTAGATCACTGTCATAAAGGGCTCGGGCCTGTTGATGTCAAAGAAGTTGCCGACCTCTTCTTCCAAGACGGTTGGCGCAAACGGTCTCCAGGGTTCCCTGTATTTGACCAGTTGGTTGGTCCTGTCACGTGCGTCAATGGTTGGCGCAGCCAATATGGACCGGTTTCCGAGCGCCCTTGGGCCTATTTCCTGTCTTCCCTGAAAAAGGGCGATAATCTCATTATGGTTAAGGAGCGAAGCGATTTCCTTCGGCGAAATGTTTTCATTTTCTATATAGACAGGGAGGTCATACGCGTTGATCAGGCGGCCCAACTCCCTCCGGGGGGAGCTTTCCCCATATCCAAGGTAGATATCCGGTGAAGGCTTTTTTGAGGCGGCCAACCGGCCGCCGGTAATCACAGCCGACGACGCAAGCGCTGCACCTAATGCGATCCCTCTGTCAGAGGCAAGGGGCTGAACAAATAAGTTGCGGCAGATCCCGGACTTCAAAATCCGGTAGTTAAGCTGGCTGTTCATGGCCACACCGCCCGAAAAGCATAGATTTTCGAAGGGCTGCGTCTCTTTGACCCGGTTAAGTTTTTCAATGATGATCTCCTCAAGCAGGGCCTGAATACTGGCGGCGACATCCGCCTGGAGCTTGTTGAATTCTCTTACCGGTTTTGGCTGGGGCGGGCCCAAGAGTTTCGCCATCTCACCTCTCATCCCCAAAAGGGAACCGCCAGGCCAGTGGTAATCGTTATCCTTACTTTCCAATAAGTCACGAATAGATTCTTTGTAAACAGGGGTGCCGTAGCTCGCCAGTCCCATAATTTTTCCGCAATGCTGGGAGGTGTTATCGCTCCTGTAGCCAAGCCACTCTGTGAAATACTGGTAAAGGATGCCCAGAGAAAAATCGTTTGTCAGTTCACTGGAAATTCGAGAGATGGATTTGCCATCTCCCGCATAAAAAGAGGTTGACTCTGATTCCCCTGTTCCGTCTGCGACGAGTATGGCCGCATGATCGTAACCGGAAGGGAAAAAGGCCCCGGCCGCATGACAGTCATGATGACCCACAAAACGAACTTCATCCCAGGTGACCTTGCCCGACAGGTAGTTCATGACTTCGGCACAGCGTACCTTCTGGAACCTGACAAATTTTTTGAGGAAGTCTACGTGCTCCTCGTCAGGGTTGAAGCCGAATGTGATAGACCTGAAATGATTGAAGCCAAGTTTGATTATCTCCCTGATGCTGAAATAGGGGTTGAAATACGTCATCTTCTCCCCGTTGAAACGCTCCTCCTCAAAGACCCACACGATGTTTAACTGGTCATCGACGATGGCCACGCCTGTGTCGTGGCCCATGTAAATTCCAAGATGGTATCCTGTCATTGACAGTAAATCTCCCGGTCAAGATTGATAAAGCCGCAAAAGGCGCAAAATTCACAAAAATTAAAAACGGCATGTAACAAAATCAATCGGTTAAAAACAAGAAAAATTCGGCTCCTGACTTTTTACGACACCATCAAGATTGATGGCCTCGTAAAAAGTCTCCAAGGCCGTCACTCCCGCGAAAGCGGGAGTCCAGAACTGGTTGATTTTACTGGATTCCCGCTTTCGCGGGAATGACGACAACGGGTGCTTTCCGACTTTTTACGAGTTTGTCAAGATTGGATCGTCATTCGGTTGTCATTGGTCAAACTTTATCGAAAAAGACCTGCAGGTCCCGGATCGCAGAAACCCTTGTATCCAACGGCACGTCATCTTCAAAGAGAAATTCGAGCAGAAAGATCATCTTATAATCAACTGCCGAGGTTTCATATCTCTGAAAAGCGGTGACGTTGATATCCTTGAGGCCTTTGTAGGCATCTTCGGCAAACAGGCCGGTTTTTCTCAAAATGAGGTCGATCCCCTCTTTGGCATCACCGGGGTTCTCTAATACGATCTCAATCCCGTCCACCTTTTTCACCACCTTGACGATTTTGTCGCCCTCTACTTTGATTTTCATAGCAAAACCCTCTCAAGTTGCATCGGGGGATCCCTTAAGCCCGATCGCATCCGCTACTTCTCTCATCCCCATGATGGTATCCGTAATAAGGTCGGTCAATTCTATCCCTAACATTTCAGCGCCCTTTTCAATAATCGACCTGTCAACCCCTGCTGCGAAACGTTTATCTTTCCATTTCTTCTTGACCGATTTTGCTTTTACGTCCAGAACGCTCTTGGAGGGTCGAACCAATGCCGTTGTCACCACAAGCCCGGTCAGTTCATCAATGGCATAAAGAACTTTTTCAAGTTCAGATTGTGGTTCCGCATCGGAACAGATGCCCCAGCCATGGCTTATCACTGCCCGGATGTATTCTTCGGGCCAGCCGTTTTCCTTGAGGATCTCTACGCTCTTGCGACAGTGTTCTTTCGGGAACTGTTCGTAGTCAAGGTCATGAACAAGGCCGATAACCCCCCATTTCTCTTCGTCTTCTTCCCTCTTGCGAGCAAAATAGCGCATCACCCCTTCCACTGCCAGGGCGTGCTTTATAAGACTTTCGCTCTGGTTGTATTTTGTAAGAAGCGCATAGGCATCCTCTCTGGTTGGGACGTTCGAGTTCATTCCTTTACCTCCTCGATTCGGGTTAGTAGGCCGATAGTTCAAGAGCTGCATTTCATGATATGTTTTTCTGCAGGTTGTTGTCAATAAATAGGATTTCAGTTGTTTTCGCCCAACGCCATAGCGAGAAAGGAATAGTGGACAGATGTCATCGCTATAATGTCATGATCATGGTGCCCATCTGAGACCCCATTTGATCTTGACGCGAAAATGCATATTCCCTATATTTGATGTGCCTTCAGCGAAATCCCACGGGACTATTCCTGTGGCTTCACCCCGCTGAAGCGGGACAACCAAATCCGACCTAAATCTGAGCGTCAATTCTGCGAACTTATTTTTGAATGAGCCCTTTTCTGGGCGTCAGGGAGCTTGAGGTGGAATGCTTGATAGTGGCGTAATGTGGTTTTGGCTGGGGATGGCGTGTTGGGGGGGCCAAAGGAAAGTATATGGATTACAATAACTGGGTGAGAGGTGAACTGGAGGTCCTGAGTAAGTCCCTTGGTTTTCGCTACCTTCCTCGGGAGGAGTTGAACGGCCGGCTAACTAAACTGAAGGCCAGCATGGACAGGGAGGGGATAGAAGGGGTTTTGGTAGTCGAGAAGATGGACCAGTACTATCTTTCCGGCACTACACAGGACGGATATCTCTATGTGCCTTTGGAGGGGGAACCCGTTTTTATGGCAAGACGGGAGTTGGAGCGGGCCAGCTTAGAGTCGCCGTTGGAAGATGTTGTGCCGATAAGGTCAATGCGCGAACTCCCATCCCTGATAGGAGAACACTCGGGCAAACTTCCACGAACGTTGGGGCTTGAGCTGGACGTGTTTCCGGTCCGGGATTATTTCAAATGCCAGAGTCTCTTTACGGGTGTTCAGTTGATGGACGCCTCCCAGGTGATCCGGGACATCCGTAAGATCAAATCTCCATTCGAGATTGACCTCATGAGGGTAGCGGGCGAGATCGGAAAAAAGGTCTACCTTGAAGGCGCCGAGATTTTGAGAGAGGGGATGAGCGAGATCGAATTCGCGGGCCTCTTAGAGGCGGCGGCCAAGAGGTACGGCCATGAGGGGCTTCTCAGAGTGAGGTCCCTTAACTATGAGGCATACTCATGGCATGTTCTGAGCGGCCCCACCGGCGGCATCGTGAGCCAGTCAGACTCTCCCATGGGAGGGCTTGGCCTGTCGCCAGCCTTTCCTGTGGGGGCAAGTCTTAGGATCATGAGGGCCCATGAACCGATCCTTGTGGATTTTGGGACCTGCTACCACGGGTACCAGGCCGATGAGACGCGGATGTTTTCCATCGGCCGGATGGAAAAGAAATTCCTTGATGCCTACAAGGCCTGCCAGGAAATCCACGATGCAGTTTTAGACCAGACCCGGCCGGGAGCAGACTGCGAGGCGCTCTTCATGAGCACTCTCAGGTTGGCGGAGAACATGGGTTACAAAGAGAGCTATTTAGGACCATCCGGGCTCCAGACCCGTTTTGCAGGCCATGGCATCGGCCTGGAACTCAACGAATTGCCTTTCTTAGCAAAAGGACACGCATACCCGTTAGAGGAAGGGATGACGTTTGCCCTGGAGCCAAAGATCGTGTTCCCTGGAGAAGGCGCAGTAGGGATCGAGAACACGGTTGTTGTAACCAAGGGCGGGTTTGAGATCCTTACGCCGTTGGAGCAGAAAATTTTCCGTGTGTAAGCGGTTGTTGAATGTTTAAGGCACAGGCAGAAATGATGCTTGACAGGGGACGTTAACTCATAAGATATATATCTCATCCAACATTTAAGAGGGGCATCTTCTCAAAATCTCACGGATAAAACTTAACAGGTAAAGTCCTGTTAGGAATATAGGCGTAAGCATTTTACACTGCCACTGAATATTGAAGAGTTACACAACTCCTCGCAATGCCCTTGTAGGGTCTATAAAAACAAAAAGGAAACCATTCGAGATGAATAACACCGATTCTCATTCCACCCAGGATTTTATTCGATCCATTATTACGGAAGACCTGAAGGCAAACAAGAACAATAGGCGCATTCACACACGTTTCCCGCCGGAACCGAACGGCTATCTGCATATCGGGCACGCCAAATCGATCTGCCTTAATTTCGGTATTGCTGCAGAATTTGGTGGTCTCTGTAATCTGAGATTCGACGACACAAACCCGATCAAAGAAGAGGAGGAGTTTGTTGAATCGATCAAAGAGGATGTCCGGTGGCTCGGATTTGACTGGGAAGATCGCCTTTACTATGCATCCGACTACTTTGACCGGCTTTATGAATATGCCCTGCAGCTCATCAGGGATGGGAAGGCATATGTCTGCGATCTGAGTGCTGATGAGATCAGAGGATACCGGGGCACCCTCACGGAGCCTGGCAAGGACAGCCCATATCGAACCCGGTTGGTCGAAGAGAACTTAGGCCTGTTTGAGCATATGCGGGCAGGGGAATTCGAGGACGGCGCCTGCGTACTCAGGGCAAAGATCGATATGACATCCCCGAACCTGAATATGCGGGATCCTGTCCTGTACCGGGTTCTGCACGCGCACCATCACAGGACGGGTAACAAATGGTGCATATATCCGATGTATGATTTTACCCATGGCCAGTCGGATTCCATCGAGGGGATTACCCATTCGCTTTGCACCCTCGAATTTGAAGATCACAGGCCCCTGTACGACTGGTTCGTAGGGCAGTTGAATATCTTCGCTCCGCAACAGATAGAGTTTGCGCGACTCAATCTCTCTTACACCGTCATGAGCAAGCGCAAACTCATGGAACTGGTTGAGGGAGGGTATGTATCCGGCTGGGATGACCCCCGGATGCCTACCCTATCCGGTATGCGCAGACGCGGGTACACGCCCGAATCGATCCGCAATTTCTGTGACCTTATAGGAATTGCCAAAAGAGAGAGTATGGTTGATATGGCGCTTTTGGAACACTGCATCCGCGAAGACCTGAATAAACGGGCCAGGCGTGTGATGGCCGTATTACGTCCCCTACGTGTGGTCATTGACAATTATCCGGAGGAGAGGGTCGAATACCTGGATGCCGAGAACAATCCGGAAGATCCTGGAATGGGATCACGCAAGATCCCTTTTTCGCACGAGATCTACATTGAAAAGGACGATTTTCGTGAGGACCCGCCGAAGAAGTTCTTCCGCCTTGCGCCGGGGCGTGAGGTGCGGTTAAAACACGCATACTACATTATGTGCAAACGTGTGGTGAAAGACGAAGAGACCGGCGAGGTGGTCGAACTCCACTGCACCTATGACCCGGAGACCCGCGGGGGATGGTCTCGGGACGGACGCATGGTCAAGGGGACATTACACTGGGTATCAGCCCCACACGCGATCGAGGCCGAAGTGCGTTTGTACGATCATCTGTTTATGAAGCCGAATCCAGCCGATGAAAAGGGTGGCACAGATTTCAAGGCCTGTTTGAATCCGGACTCATTGGAAACCTTGAGTGCCTGCCGGGTTGAACCGGGTCTTGCAGACGCGGCACCGGGTACGGCGTTTCAGTTCCTCAGATTAGGCTATTTCTGTGTCGATTCCGCTGATTCTTCAGCCCATAAACCGGTATTTAATCGAACGGTGACCCTGCGGGATACATGGGCCAAAATCGAGAAATCGCAACAGAAGACTGAAGCGGCTAAAAAAGGGAAAAAAGGCGATGGACTCCCATCGATCGGCCGGGAGATCACCATAGAGGATTTTTCCAGGGTTGATCTGCGTGTGGCTGTTGTCCGCGAGGCCGGCCTTGTCGAAGGGGCAAGGAAGCTGATCCGGCTCATGGTCGATCTTGGAGAGGGCCGCTTGCGGCAGGTCTTCAGTGGAATCCGCTCCGCCTATCCCGAGCCGGAGAAGCTCGTGGGCAAAAAAGTTATCGTTGTGGCCAACCTCAAACCCCGCCGGATGCAGTTTGGTCTCTCCGAAGGGATGGTCTTGGCCGGAGGAGGGGATGACCGCCTCGGCATCGCCACGGTCGACGGTGAACTCCTCCCCGGCGATAAGGTTACGTAGCTACGGCGGATCTGTGCAAGGGGGTGCCGGGTAACCGCCATTCCTACCCTCACTCCCTCCTGATACCACAAAAACCGGTGGGTGTTGAAGCAGAGCCCACCGGTTTAGTGAAAAACAGCTCTGAGCTGGGGAAATGGTTACACTAATCCCTGGTCCAACATGGCATTTACCACTTTTACGAAGCCGGCGATATTGGCTCCTGCCACATAATTTCCCGGCTGGCCATAATCTGCTGCCGCGTCAATGCAGCTCTGATGGATGCTTTTCATGATCATTTTGAGACGCCCATCTACTTCTTCTCTGGGCCAGTTCAACCGCATACTGTTCTGGGCCATTTCCAGACCGGATACTGCAACACCACCGGCATTTGAGGCCTTACCCGGGGCATAAAGAATCTTGTGATCCAGATAGATGTCGATAGCCTCAGGGGTGGAAGGCATGTTGGAGCCCTCAGCCACTAACTGCACGCCGTTGTTGATCAGGTTCTGTGCATCTTTTCCGTTGATTTCATTCTGTGTGGCGCTTGGGAAGGCACAGTCGGCCTTGTGGTTCCACAGGGGATTATAATCCAGGGTGGTGTCAACCTCGGTACAGACTGCTTGGGAATACTTATCAATGTATTCCATGATCCTGCCTCGTTTAACATTTTTTAGCCTCTTGACAAACGCCAGTTTACCCTCATCAATTCCCTCCTCATCATAGATGTAACCGGATGAGTCGGACAGGGTGACCACCTTGCCTCCCAATTCTATGAGTTTTTCCACGGTGTACTGGGCCACGTTTCCTGATCCTGATACCAGGCAGGTCTTCCCTTCAAGATTGTCCTGCTTCGTGGCCAACATCTCTGAAGCGAAATAGACACATCCATAGCCGGTCGCTTCCGGTCGGATAAGGCTCCCTCCCCATCCAAGGCTCTTGCCGGTCAACACACCGGTAAATTCATTGCGCAGTCTCTTATACATTCCAAAAAGGTAACCGATTTCTCTGGCCCCCACCCCGATATCCCCGGCAGGAACATCTGTGTCCGGGCCGATATGGCGGTAGAGCTCTGTCATGAAGCTCTGGCAGAAGTGCATGACTTCATTGTCAGATTTCCCTTTGGGATCAAAGTCAGAGCCGCCTTTCCCCCCTCCCATTGAGAGGGTGGTCAGAGCATTCTTGAAGACCTGCTCAAATGCCAAGAACTTGAGAATGCTCAGGTTTACCGAGGGATGAAAGCGAAGCCCCCCCTTGTAAGGCCCGATGGCGCTGTTCATCTGTATCCTGAATCCGCGATTTACCCGCACCTGCCCTTCGTCATCTATCCAGGGGACCCGGAACATGATTACCCGTTCCGGTTCCGTGATTCGTTCTAATACGGCAGATTGACGGTATTCGGGGTTGCGGTCCAGGACGGGCTGAACCGTCTCCACCACCTCCCGCACAGCCTGATGAAACTCCTTTTCGTTCGGATCTCGTGCCACGATCGATTCTAAAATGTCTTTCATGCATAACCTCCTATCAGTTTGTTTATCTCATTCAAATTTCGGGCTTTATTGCTTCTAAAATTCTCCTCAACCGATTGACATGGGAAGGCGGGGATGGAGTTATTTAGCACTTAGTGCCTGTTTCATCAAGTCCCAATTATCACACACTGCGATTTTCTGCCATCGATCTTTATAATGAGTGGTTTTTTCACTCTCACGTGTCTCAGGAAGGGGGTTTCCTGGACCGCAGGCAGGGATGTTACCCATTTCCAGTCAAAGTGATCTTCTGATTCAGGACCTTCGGTAACCGTGATATAATCGATTCCTAAAGATGTGATATTCTGGAAAAAGTGAGATCCTTGAGAAGGATCGGCTTTCAGTTTCTCATTCCTGAGTTCGATGATGGCGCCGACGCCCGAGATATGTCGCCATTGAACCGGAATGCCGAGCCACCTGTCAGCAGACCCCCACCTGCCGGGACCGATCAGGAGATAGGGCCGTTTTTCCTTGAACAAACCGCCGTTTATCTGTCCGATCTCCTTTGCAATCTGAACTGTTGCGCTGGTCTCGAAGACATCGGGTTTGACATAGACGATATCCGCGATCTTCTCATTCTTCCCGTTTCCAAGTGCCTGAATGGAACGACAGAAGGCCCTTTCAAACTCTTCCGGTGTGATTTCGACACTAAAACGTTCTTCATCTGCAACCATCGGCCGTATCTGGAGAAAAAAGAAATCACTCTTCTGTTTCTTATCCGTACTGAGATCCACCGAAAACTCGATTTCAACTGGGCATCCCATTCCCTTCCGTCCTAATGAGAGCAAATCAGACAATATATTGGGCAAAGGAAAAATGCCGTATTTTAATACCTGAGCAAATGTCATGACCTTGGGTCCGGGGATATGGCCGGTATCCCTGATACGGTCCTCATCAGGGACGTACGTGCTGGCAAGTGTCCTTACCGGGAATTCATTTTCGGCGTCATCGATTTCCCTTTTTTGAAGGTTGGAATCCTTCCAGTTCTTGGGGTCTTCAGGATAATTATTAATTCTTAAAGCATAGAAGTAACGCTGGCTGTTCGCAAGAATGTCTTTGACAGTAGAAAACTGCGGCATGATGTTGGGGTATTTGGGAGAGAAGCGTAATGTTCTCTCTCCTTCCACAACGGTCTTACCTAAACCCAAGGCGATGTGGGCGATCCCTTCTTCCGGTTTCATATGGGATACCGGGTAGAAATTATGGGACTGGGCCACGCCGGAAATAGCCGGGTAATAGTAGTCCCCGTATCGCCTTCCGGAGAGCTGCTGGATGATAACAGCCATTGCCTCTGCCTGGGGCTGGTTAGACGTGCTTCTGGAGAAGGCCTTGGGGCTTTCGTAGTAGGTAGACGCGTATACCAGCTTAATGGCGGTAATGAGGTGTTGAAGTCGAACCGATGGATCGGGATGGTTGTTGGGAATCATATAGGTCTGATAAAGCCCTGCGTAGGGCTGGAATTGGACATCTTCCAACAGGCTTGACGAGCGGATAGAGAGGGGGATCTTGACCTTGGCCACAAACGCCTCTAAGTCTCTTACCAGCCATTCCGGTATATCTGCTTTCAAAAAGCCTTCTGCAACTTCTTCATCAGTGAAGTTTTCCTTGGCAAATGGTTCAAGACGGTTTTGTGTTACAAACGACTCAAACCCGTCCGTGCAGACGACCAAAGTCTTTGGAATTCTAATGTTGACTTCCGGGTATTTTTCATGAAGTTCCTGGTTCTGTTCAAAAACCGCTGACATAAAAGCCAGGCCCCTGGCCTTGCCCCCCAAGGAACCCCGGCCGATTTTAAGGAAATCGGAAACGTAAGGATCAAAGTGATCGGCCTTGAACCTGGCGACAACGCCCTTTTGTCGCAATTTGCGAACGGCCCGGATGTTGGTAATGATATACTCTCGCATCTCGCTGGGATTGCAGAAGTCAGAGGCCTGGACCGCACGGAACTTGGTGGCAAGGGAGATTTCAGATCGGGCCATGATCCAGTTGGAAAAATGATTGTGTTCTGCATGATAGCAAATGGATTCATCCGGTACCTGGGAGACCTTTTCTTCAAGTATACGAAGATCGGAAGCCCTGTCGATTTCCGTACCATCCGGCATCCGAAACACAAAATCTCCAAAACCGAGATGGGTAAGGAAAAAATCCCGGATTTCCGATAGGAGGTGCCGTGAATTCTTATCAAGAAACACAGCGGGAATCTGATCCGCCTTTTCCCTGTTGGTGGATTCCGAACTCATCAGAAGAAGCGGGAGGTCGGGGACTTCCTTTCTTATTTGAGAAAGCAGAAGAAGCCCCGCGCGATCGTCTATTTTTCCGTTTTTCGGAATCCTGGTATCTGATATGATACCAAAAAGAAAATCGCGGAACTTCTGGCAGAGTTTTACGGCCTCCTCATAGTTCGTGGCCAAAAGGATCTTGGGCCTTCCCCGCATGGTGAGAAGTCTGTGTTCTTCGTTGAGGCCGACTTTGAGCACAGCCTGGGTCTGTCTGACGATCTCCTTATAGATAAGGGGCAGGAAGGAAGAGTAATACACGGGAGAATCTTCAACCAGGAGGAGGACCCGGACCATCGCCTTCCGGGTATCCGTATCCACATTCAGGTGATCTTCAGCGTTCTTAACCATGGCCAAAAGGAGATCCGAATTCCCTGACCAGATAAAGATCTTGTCAATCCCTTCATAGTTTTTGTTCCCGGAAAGGGGATAAATTCCCCTGAGGCTGTGTGCCAGGAGGATTACAGGCAACCCCGGATTTATCCTTTTTGCCTTCAAGCCCAGGGTAAATGCATCCATTTCCTCCAGATGTGGGGTTGTAAGCACCATATCGAATTTTCTCATCCTCAAGAGTGTCAAGGCATCATGAGGCGAAGAAGTACGTGTTACCCTGGGGGGATGGCTCAGATTTAACCCGCTGTATTCGTTAATAATCCGTGATGCGAGACTACCGTCCTCCTCCATGATGAAGGCATCATAAGGGCTGGAAACCAGGAGGATCTCCCTCACCTTTATGGACATTAGTTCATGGTAGAGTCTGAAACGGGCATAAGATTCAAGGGGCAGGTCGTTTTTTTTGGGATCCATATTCTCTCTGCTTGAGGCTACCGGTTCGAGACCTTTGCAAGACGCCCCCTTTTGCTCTCCGAGGCGTAGGCTGTCCTCTACGAGCCAGAGGCCCAATCTCAGCGCCTGCCCCGTAGCTCCGGAAGATGGTACTGGGGTCAGGCTCAAATTTTAATCCTCGAAATACTCAATGTATTCCTGCCTGCCCCGTGGAATGCGAAGCCTATTCCTCTGGGGTGGTTAAAATATTCGCTTTGCTTGAACTCGAACAAAATTGAGCATTTTTCAAAGGTCTCGGTTCTTAAAAGGGGTGTACTGAAATCGGTAACCAGTATTCAGGTTTTGGGTTTCGGGTTGAGTGTCCAACATCCAGCATCCAGCATCCAGCATCCAGTTTAGAATACGTTGATTGCGGCGTTTTGTCAATCAAAGCACATACGGGATTATGGCCCACCCGGGTGTTCGACAAAAAAAAGGCGGTTTTTGAAAAAACCGCCTCGGGTATTTTGGAGTAGCTGCCTGTCTTTGCTTTATGAATCGATTATATCCAGCGCTTCCTCCCTGTATGCGTCCATTACATACGGAATACCTGTAATCTTCGCGCATTCCTCGGTAAGTGAGAAAATATCTCGCCGGCTGATGTATTTAACTTCCCAGCTTCTGGACCCGGCCATTAACTGCTGGAGGCCTACCTTAATTTTGTCCACGGCGCTGAATATACCGACAGCCCCCAACGGAAGGTTGTCCGCCTCAGCGCCGTACTTCTCTTTAAGGACTTCATAATTCATGAATATTTCTTCTTTTGTAGCTCCGTATTTTGAAACGGTCGCCGGAAGCCCGCCCTGTTCACCTCTCAGCCACCTTTCAGTATTTTTTCCGACCATGCCCGGGATCATCAGGGCACGGCCCATACAGACGGCCTTGCAGTAGGGTGCACCTAAGGCCAGGGCCTTGAAGACATGGTCCTCTGCCGAAAAACCGCCTGCAAAGGCGATGTCCGGTACCCACAATCCCCGCTCGGCCAGACGATCGCACAGCTCATACGCCATGGAATGCAGATAGATGGAAGGGATGCCCCACTCGCTCATCATCCTCCACGGACTCATCCCTGTACCGCCCGGGGCGCCGTCTATGGTCAGAAGATCGATT
>JACKQG010004968.1_pt1 | contig 15023 bp, 18 predicted proteins | sample 8237621 | NCBI WGS metagenome assembly JACKQG01 (sample SAMN15677084, study PRJNA649215) | marine metagenome | biome: marine; feature: Black Sea; material: saline water; isolation source: suspended particulate matter (SPM) from the Black Sea western gyre | collected 2013-06-09/2013-06-10 | depth... | reverse complement strand
TTAGAACCAATTTTGGAGTGGAATCGAAAGTGTAAAATAGAAAGAGATGGTGGAGCTATATCATTTTTAAATAGAATACTGGAGATTTTATAATGAAAATAGCTATTTGTATTAGTGGACAATTAAGAACATGGAAAAAATGTTATAAAACCTGGAATTTTCTTAATGTAGATGAGATAAAGAAACGTAAATTATCGTATTTTCAAAGAGTGGGATATGAGGCACATAATATTATAGAATCTACTAAACATAATTTTTTATTTTATTCTAATTATCCTAATCCGAAAAAATATAATATATTAGATATAAAATGTGGATGTGAAAAATCTTCTGATATAAAGATTCCTTTAAGTGCCAAAAGTGTTGAGGGAATTATTCCCATGATATATGGAATTAATAATTCCATTGCAACAAGGCTCAACAGGAGCAGTGGTCAGGCCCCATGTTTGATTCATAATAAATTATCAAAATTGGATTTTCTCAGTACAACTTTGGAGTTGAATGAAATATTGGCATGTTATAATGAATGTGTGATTAATTCAAATATTGAAATAGATTATTTTGCACATATATGGGATTTTAATACAACTTCTGCAACAGATAAAAATAAAGGTAGTTCTATAGAACAAGTAAGTGATTCTGAATTGGAAGAATTTAAAACTATAATTAATCCAAAAAAGATATTAATAGAAGATAAAGATGTTAGTTATGATAGAATAGAATGGAACAAGTCCGATACTCACGATCCTTCTAAATGTAAATTGCTTGGTTGGGGCAAAAGTCAGTTTTATTCTTGGGCAAAAGCAGCAGAATTAAAGAGGGAATACGAAAAGGAAAATAATTTTGAATATGATGTGTGTATGAGATTTAGACCAGATTTATTATTTGATGATAAAAATATAAAATCACTACTGAATACCTTTTTGATACCAAAGGATAATTTTATGCATGGAGTGCATTGCGGGTATTCTGATAAATTCCCGTATGCGTATGTTGGAGATATTTTTTATTATGCTAATTCTAAAACTTTTGATATTATAAGTGACTTTTATAATGGGTTGGATAGTATTGATACTAAGTTATTTGAAACAAAACACAAAGATGATATAGGACGAGATTATTATAAACATAGTGATTCTAGTATTGAAAATGTATTTGCTCATTATTTAATGAAAAATAATATAAAAGTATTTGCATTACACGGAGGCCCCTTCCCTACTGCATCTGGGACAGTTAAAAAGAATCCGGAATTTAAAGGTTTTGAAAGTGAAAAATAAGATATGAAACGAGTAGCTTTGTGTGTCACCAACGGTGTAAATATTTCTAATATATTGAAAAAATTTGATAAGTTTAATATACGCGTATTTCAATTACATCCGTATTCTAAAGAAAGTATATTGACTGAGTTCAAAAAACATTATACTATAGATTGGGAAAAAAGTCCACCTTTTACTGATGATATTATTTTGAAGTATTATGAATTGATGGTTAAGTCTAATATGAAACGGACATATGAGATATCTAAAAATTTTGTTTATGATATATGTGTAGATGTGAAATCTAATATACAAATTAAGAGAGACCTGAATTCTATACCAAATATAAAACCAAAAACCATATATATTTATGATAAAATTAAACCTGATAAACCTGGCTTTCTCGAAAATTATGACGATAGAATATTTTACTCAGATTCAATTTGTTTTGATGTTATGGGAACAATTTTTAAAAATTTATTATATTTTACTGAAGATATAAATGAAAAATTTATATTTATGTATTTTGTGAATATGTTTCGTTTTACAAATGAGAAAATGTGGTTATGATTAATAAAAAAACACTTATAGTAAATGGAGATTCGTGGACATTTGGTTCAGAAATATTAAATCCTACATTGGATAGAATATCTGATATTATAACAGAGCAAGATTTTTCTGAAAATAACGATAGTTATCGGATACCAAGAATTTATCCAACACAGTTGAGTAAATTAATGCATGCCGATTTAATAAATTTGTCCTGGCCCGCAGATGATAATAAAACAATATTAAATCGAACTATTTCTTATATATGTGAACATTATATAGAACCTACAAAATCAACTAAAGATTTATTAGTTATAATTGGGTGGACTTCACCAGAACGAAATTCATTTTGGTGGAAGGATGAGAAAATTAGTAATTTATTTAGATTGTGGCCTCATGTTCAACATTTTGATAGACCACTACAGAAAGATTTCTGGAAGATATATGTAAATTCGATGTGGAATGAAGAAGAGTATATCCCAAGATATATTATGGATGTATTAACTTTACAAAATTTTTGTAATCAACATAATATTAAATGGTTGTGTTTTAATTCATTTTCTGCAGAAAGTAAAAGTAAAGAATATTTTGGAAACTGGAAAGATTTAGATATAAGAAAATCTTTAAATAATCATACAAAATACGTAGGTGGACACAAGCCCCATAAACTAAATTATTTAAGAGTTTGGAATACTATTGATGATATTAGATTTTATAAAAAAGACCAAAAAAATCATACTTTTAAAAGTTTTATTACTGAGAATGTTAATAAAGAAGATAGGTGGTATGGTATTCATCCATCACCATATTCACATGAGATGTGGGCAAAAGAATTATATAATTATATAGAGGAGAATAAATTATTATGAAAAATTTAGTAATTTGTGGTTGCTCATTCGCAAAGGGTATTGGATGTACAGATTTAAATAAAACGCCATTTGGTATTTTATTGTCAGATAAATTGAAATTAACTCATATTAACTTGGCCAAGGGATCAAGTAGTAATTTTTCTATTTACTTACAAGTAAAATATGCTGTTGAAAAAATTGATGATGTTGATTTAGTAATAGTTTCAGTAACTTCGTATGATAGAACTGAGTGGTTTAAGGAAAAAATACAAAATGATAGTATTTGGAAAAAGTATGAAATAGAGGGTGGAGATTTGTCTAATACTGATGTAAATTATCATCAATATCCACCACATGGAGAAGGTACTTATTCACACATTATACCATTTTACATGGAAGATGATAAGGATTATAATGGAGAAATGTTTACTGAAAATTTTGTAGGAGTATTTGATTATCTTGAAAATTTTGTTGATAAAAATAAATTCTCTACATACTATAAAAGATTTGATAATGAGAGACCAGCGAGAACAAACATATTACGAGATTATTATTTAAACATAAGTGATTTGAGAATTAAAAGATTGTATGATATTGGAATGATTAATTTATCCCATAGTTTACTGAAAGCTAATAATATTAAACATTTAATTTTAACTGATGACACATATTATGATCAGATAATACCAAAGGAAAATTTAGTAAATATTTCATGGGGAGAGCTATCAAAAAAATATCCAGACGATATGGGATCATTACATACTGGTGAAAAAGGGCATAAAATAGTGTATAATGAAATATTAAAAAATATATAATGAATACTAAAGAAACATTTAAAGTTGCAGTTTTATTGACAGGACAATTAAGAACATGGGAAGTGGCTAAATCTGGTATAAAAGCATATTTTGATAATGGGGTCAAGCTGGGTTATGATAACCAAAAACGTAATTTTGAAGTTGATTATTTTTTACATACTTGGGATATTAATTCTTGGAGAAACCCAAGTATTATGCATGGCATGTCTGAGTCTTTTGATATAGAAAAAATTTCTAAAGATTCAAAACAAAAATTAATAGATTTTTTTAATCCTAAATTTATTGAGATAGAAAAATTTGAAGATTTTAATAATCCATGGCTTCCAATGTTTTATAGTTTTATGAAAGCCAATCAATTCAAACGAAATTATGAAATAAAAAATAATTTTGTTTATGATTTAGTTATTAGGGCCAGATTTGATACTTTATATGTTGGAAAAAATAATATATCAAATAGTACATCCAAAAACAACTTTGGAATGGTAATAGTTAAACCCGATGCTGATTGGGGAAATAGGGTAGTGTGGTCAACATCTCCAGAATTTACCAAAAGGTATTATGAATTTAATTATTTTAATTTTGATGATTTGCTGTGGTATTGTGATTCCCCTACTATGGATGTTATTTCAAATATTTATTTTCATGTGAAAAATGATTCTGTATGGAAAAATGTATATGGGCCAGGTACACTTTTATATGATTTTTTTGTAAATTATTCAATACATCCCAGGAAAGTATGGGATCACCCCTGGATGGTGGTGCGAAAGAAGTCAATGAAAAGAGGCCTTAGTTGGCCAAAAGATGCTACAGAAATATGGAAAGATGCAAAAAATTTTTATGAGATTTCTATATGAAAACAATATATAAACCTTGGGGAAAAGAGGAGTGGTTAGAGCTGAATGATAAGTATTGCTATAAACGGATATATATTAATGCTGGAACAAAAACAAGTTATCAATACCATGACCAAAAGTTAGAAACAAGTTACATAATTGAAGGTACTGCAGAAATTTGGTTGGAGAATGACGAAGGTGTAGTAGAGAAGAAAATAATGAAGGCTGGAGACTTCTTCACCGTTGAACCACCAAAGAAACATAGAGTTATAGCGATAACTGATATAATTTTACAAGAAGTTTCTACTCCTGAAGTTGATGATGTGATTAGAATCTCAGATGATTCTGGTAGAGGCAGTGGTAAAATAGAACATGAACATATGAAACCAGCTTTGTGTATATTAGCAGCAGGAATTGGTAGTAGATTAGAGAATTTTTCAGAACATATAAATAAGGGATTGTTACCATTAAATAACCAAGCAATTATATCTCATCTTATTGATAAAACATCAGAAGATTATGATGTTGTTATGATTTTAGGATATAAAAGTGAAATGGTTAAAGAATATTGTAAGATAGCCCATCCAGATAGAAATTTTATTTTTGTTACAGTTGATAACTATGAAGGAAAAGAAACTGGACCTGGATATTCAATTAGTCAGGCAAAGAAACATTTACAACGACCATTTATTTGGGTAACAGCAGATACAGTTGTTACAGATGATTTACCACCAGCTGATTATAATTGGTTAGGATTATATCCAACGAGTATACCAGAGTTATATTCTACAGCAAATATTACAGATGGGAATGTAATAGATTTTAAGAATAAGTCTAAGGATGGATATGATTATGCATTTATTGGATTGGCAGGAGTTTATGATTATAAAACTTTTTGGAAAGAGTTGAATGGTAGTGAGATTGTAAGTGCTTATTATAATGTTGATAAATATTCAAGTATAAGAAGTAAGAATTTTGATTGGTATGATGTAGGAACAGTTGATAATTATTTTAGAGCTAAGAAAGTATTTGAAAAATCTGTAGGTTATAGTATTCCAAAAACTAATGGTGAATTTTTATATAAAGTTAATGATAATTTTATAAAATTATCTTCTGATGAAAGTTTTATTAAAGGTCGGACAAAACGGTTTTCTGAATTAAAAGATTTAGTTCCAACGTTAAGTTATAGTGGAAAAAGTTTATATTCATATAAATGGGTTGAAGGTAGTACTTTGTATGATTGTAATGATATTGAAGTTTGGATAGAGTTTTTAAATTTTATGAAAGATAAAATGTGGAAACCTGTTAGTGTAGATATTAAAAAAGATTGTTTAAAGTTTTATAAAGATAAAACGAAAGATAGACTGAATAAGTTTTTATCAGATAGAGATGAATCATATTTAGGTGGTCATATAGTTAATGGTGTTGAAACTCAAACTATTGAAAGTTTATTATATAATTTTGATTGGAATCGTCTTAGTGATGGAATACCAACTAAATTATTTCATGGAGATTTACAATTTGATAATGTTATTTATACAGAAGATAGAGACTTTTGTTTATTGGATTGGAGACAAGATTTTGCAGGAAAAGATATTGGAGATGTTTATTACGATTTATCTAAAATGTATGGTGGTATTTTAATGTCATATAAATTAATGAAAGATAGTAGTAACTTTTTTTGTTATGTTGATGATGAAATGGTAACTTATGATTATAAATCTGAATCTAAGTTAGAACAGTTTAAGTTAGTATATGAAAAGTGGATTGTAGATAATGAATATGATTTAGACAAGGTTAAGACTATTACTTCTCTTATATTTTTGAATATGTCCCCACTACATGAAAAAGAATTTGGAGATTTATTATTTTTTAAATCAAAACAAATGTTACAGGAATTAAATGATTAATAAAGAAACTAAAATATATTGTTCGTTTTCGTCTAATCCAGGAAACAATGGTTGTATATTTTTTAATAGTAAATTTAAAGAACGTAATATGAATGCTATATATAAATCTTTTTATTCAGATGATATTAAAAAATCTATAGAGGCAGTAAAAAGTCTTGGTATAAAAGGATTTGCTTTAAGTATGCCATTTAAGATTGAAGCATTAGATTATGTTGAGGAAGTAGAAGATTCAGCAAGAAAGATTGGTTCTATTAATACGGTAGTAAATAAAGATGGTTATTTAAAAGGATATAATACAGATTGGGTTGGAGTAAAAAAATATTTTGAAGTCAGAAGATTTGATTCAATATTTATTATAGGTAATGGTGGTTTTAGTAAGGCAATTCAATATACGTGTAATGTTATGGATATTAGATTTGAGGTTATTACAAGAGAAAATTGGAATATAATAGAAGAACTTGAAGATAAAATTATTTTTAATGCAACACCGGTTGATGTAAATACTGATAATTTTTTAATAGATGGTAGACCACACACCGATACAGGGAGAGAGATAGCAATGTATCAGGCAAAAGAACAGTTTAAAATTTATACTGGAGTAGAGATTGATTAAATATTTCATCGGCCCCATGAGTAAAAATGTAGTAGATTCTATTATAGAATTTGATGGTAATTTCGGGTTTATTCCATCAAGACGACAAGTAGATTATAATGGTGGATATGTTAATAAATGGACTACTGGCGAATTTACTAAGTATGTAAATGGTAGAGTTCCAATAGAAAGAGATCACGGTGGTATAGGACAGGGATATAAATACGATGATGGTATGGAATCTTTTATGCACGATTGTAGATATTTTGATAGGATTCATATAGACCCCTGGAAAGAGTATAAAGATTTTGATACGGGATTACAAGAAACGATTGATTGTATAAATTTTATATATCTTGTAATGGGAAAGAAAAAGATTAAGTTTGAAGTAGGTACAGAAGAATCTATTAGAAGATTCGAGGTTGATGAGTTAGAAATATTGTTAAGACATTTAGAGGGAAAGTTAGAACCAGAAATATTTGAGAATATAGAATATGTGGTTGTACAATCTGGAGTTGAATTAGATTTAGAAAAACATAATAATGCAGGAAAATTTGACCCCGATAGATTAGAGAAGATGATTAATGTTTGTAAGACATTTGGCAAAAAGTCTAAGGAACATAATGGGGATTATTTGTCAACTAAGGAATATAAAGATAGGTTTGATATGGGGTTAGATAGTATTAATATAGCACCAGAGTTTGGTCAATTAGAGACATTGGGTTACTTAGAGGAAATGGGTGAAGATATAGATGAATACTATAATATTTGTTATGAATCAAAACGATGGGAAAAATGGGTTGATAAAACTTTTATTCCAGAAGATAATAAAAGAGAGTTGATCGAGATTTGTGGACATTATGTATTTTCCGATGAAAGTTTTTTGGATATAAAACCAAACATAGATGATAAAATTAAAAGTGTAATAAAAGATAAATTAAGGGAATTAAATGAGCTTACCTAAAACTATATTTTGTGATTTAGATGGTACTCTTACAAAACATCCTGGAGATTCTACAGTAATTCAGAATCCAGATTATGAATTGGAAGTTTTACCTGGAACAAAAGAAATAATGAATGAATGGGATAAGAAAAGTTATCATGTTATAATAACTACTGGTAGAAAAGAAAGTACCAGAGAAGCTACGGTTAAACAATTACAAAGAGCAGGAATACTTTATGATCAATTGATTATGGGATTTGGTGGTGGAGATAGAATACTTATAAATGATAGAAAATCTGATGGTAGAGATGCAGCATCTGTTATAAATTTAGATCGGAATGTAGGTATGGGAAAAATTGAGAATGATTTTTAGAGATTTAGATATAAGTAATAAATATGAGATTGATTTTGTAGCAAAAGTACATATGATATTAGGTTGGAAAAATTCACATAATTATAATATTGATAAATTAACAGATTCTAATCAATGGAAACCCACATTAGATTTTTTAAAATCGAAACTACAAAATTCTAAAATTATTTTAGCATATAGCGATAGTGATATCATTGGAGTGCAGTGGGCAGAAATAAAAGAAAATTCTGATGAGTTAAATAGTCATATGATATGGGTTAGAGAAGAGTATAGAAATACTGGAGTAGCTAAGAAATTGAGAGAAAAAATTTTTGAGTGGGGAATAAAACAGAATGCAAAATATTTTATTTCTTCAACTACAGTAGATAATTTATCTATGCAAAATCATAATTTAAAGTTAGGACTTACATTTCAATATGAAGAGTTACGAGGAAATAAAACTTATTATGTTTATAGAAAAAAATTAAAGAAGTCGGGTAGTCCCGTAGGGGGCGGAGTGAGATCGTAAGTCTCATAGGCAAATGCCTCTCGGTGGTTCGACTCCACTCCCGACTACAAAAGTTATGAGTAAATTATATAAAAATAGAGAACATCAAAGAGAAATAAAAAGAAAAGAAAGTATAATTCTTTATGAAGATGAAAAAGTTAAAGTTATTGTCCCTTTAACACATCAAGTTAGTAGAATTTATGGTTCTGGTACTAAGTGGTGTTCTTCAATAGGACATTTTGGTGAATTTGAAAGATATAGTAGTTGTGGAGTTTCATATTATATATTATATAAAGGTATATCACAAGGAACTTCTCATTATAAAGTAGCAGCATTTAAACCATTTGAGAGTAAACTACCATTTATAATTTTTTCACCAAGTGTAGATTTTTATATAGATAAATTATCAAATAAAGAATTGTTGAAAGATAGATATGAAGATGGTGGAGATTTTATTAGAGGGAGTGAAGAGTTTTTTAAATATTATTTAAATTTGGGAGTACCAGATAAAGTGCATTATATTAAAAAATTAACTACAGATATGGAATTTTTTTTAAGTGATGATGCGAGTTCTATAGTTGATTGGGAACTCGAACCACATATTTATGAAAAGATGATAGAATATTATAAAAATTTATGAATACTGAATTAACAAGATTAAATTTGGAATTGTCAGCACTTTGTAGTTATGCTTGTGCTCCATGTCCTAATACTTACATGAGTCGTCAAAAAGGACATATGGATTTAAAATTATTTAAATTAATTTATGATGAAGTAGACCATATAGTAGAAAGAGTTTCCTTATGGAACTATGGGGAGTCTATGTTGAATCCCAATATAGAAGAAATAATTGATTATACTTTGGATAAAAAACCTTTCACGTCTTTAAGTACAACTGGAATGAATTTCTATAAATTTAAAAATTTATCTTTTTTATCCAATCTCGATGAATTGATTATTTCAGTAAATGGTTTAGACCAAGAAACATATGAATTTCATCAACAAAAAGGAAATCTTGAAAAGGTATTAATAGGATTGGAAAAACTTAAAACCGTCATGAATCCTTCAAAAACAAACTATGTACTGCAATTTCTTGTAAATTCAGGGAATATAGATCAGATTTCCCAAGTAGAAGATTTTGCCAAGAAATATGCTTTTCATAAAATTGTTTTTAAATCATTTAATGATATAGATAATACGATAGAAACAAAAAATAAATTTATACCAAAGGAAATTCAATTCACAAGAAATGTAATAGAATACAATCAAAGTGATTATGAAAAATATCCATGTAATGAATGGATGGTTATTAATTGGAACGGTGATGTAAATATATGTTGTTGGGATTATGAAGGTAAAATAATAATCGGTAATGTAAAAGAACAAGGTGTACTTGGAACTTGGCAATCTGTAAAAATGAAAAAACTAAAAAATAAATTAAAGACTGAAAAAATACTTGATTTTTGTGGTGGTTGTATACAAAACACAATAATTTCTGAGAAGATGATTCATTATGAGAGTTAATGCGAGATTTTAATAAAATAATAGTTATAGGACAAAATAAAGCTGGAACTAATAGTTTATGTAGAGCATTGGTTATGTTGGGTTTGAATGGAGTACACGATGCTCTCCAGTATAATACTGAAAAATATATTGAAGGTATGAGAAATAATATATTACTTCAAGATATGGGAGTTCCAGACGTGGATTTTTATTCCGATTGGCCATTTATAACCGTAGATTCAGCTAAATATTTTTATGTAAATTATTCCAATTCATTGTTTATAAATTTAGAGAGAAATTTTGAAGATGCTTTCATGAGTGTTTATAGAAATATAAAATTGGATAGAGAGAGTGGTATTTATAAAACTTGGAGTAATTTTAAAACAGCTGATGATTGGTTAAGTACTAAAGAAGAAAAAATAGAATTGTACAAACATAGACGAAAAGAATTTTATGAATTTATTAGTGAATTGCCTAAAGCTACTGTTTTAACTATGAATATGTGTGATAATAATGATGGATGGGATAAATTATGTAATTTTTTAGAAGTAGATGTGTTAGATGTACCATTTCCTAAATTAAACACTACAAAATCAGCTCAATCAGAACATTGGGATATGCGTAGGGTAGATAGGTTAAAAAATTTGGAGAAAACTGATGGATTATAGGGAATCTAAATATTCAAATTTACGGAACGGTAATTATGAATGGCCATCTGAGTTTATGGATAGCAAAGAGTTATTTGAAGAAAATTGTAAGGAGTATCCTAATAGTAAAACATTAAAGTATTACAAAGAAAATCCTATTGAATATAGTTTTAATAATTATGGATTTAGAACTCCCGATGATTTTAATGACACAGATGAAGGTAATGTATTCATTGGGTGTAGTCATACAATGGGAGTTGGTCATCCTTTAGAAAATACTTGGTCATATAAATTAAATAAACACATTGGTGGTAAATTCTGGAATTTATCTCAAGGGGGATGTGGTAGTCAAACAGATTATAGATTATTGTTTGCTTGGAAAGATACTTTAAAGATTAAAAATATTTTTCATTATACAGTTCCTTGGCCAAGGTTTGAATTTTTCAATGAAGATGGATTTATTCATTTAAATCATCATAAGAAAAAATATAGAGAGAATTGGAAACATAAACCACATAGATGGGAGTTTTATGTTGATATTTTGTCGGATGAGGTATATTGTAATTATAATCAAATGGTTTATATTAACGCAATAAAAGGAATTTCTGAAGAAATAGGTTGTAATTATTATTATTTGACACCTGAAATTTTGGGATGGCCAACCCCGTTGATTGGAAATTCGGTAGCAGAATATAAACCAATATTGCGTGGAAAGTTAGATGAAAATGATACTTCATTCTGTGCAAGAGATTTGAAACATTATTCTGTAGACAGGTTGAATGTGATTTATGAAAATATGATGGAGTATATTAATGAAAAAACTTAGACCTATTATATTAACTTGTGATAATAGTAATAGACTTGATACTTTTAAAGTATTTGTTGAATCTTATAAAAAAATATCACACACATTACTTTCACCGATAGTTTTAGTTGGTTATAATGATACAAAAAAACGAGATGAATATAATTTTTTATTAAATCAACTTAGACCATGTAAGATAGTTGAACAACCAATGTATTATACAAAATCAGATATTCCTGCACTATTAAAAAAATTACCTGCGGAACGATATAGAAAGAATGCATTATTGTACAGTAATACCCAGAGGGTTATGGTAAAAGATTTTCCAGAAATAGCATTAAAATATTCTGATGGAAATGTTATTTTTATGGAAGATGATATATGTTTTTCAAGTAAGTTTTCGAGTGCTATAAAGAAAGTAAGTGAGTATATAGAAACTATGTGTGATTGTATTACTTTATATTCACCAACACCCAAGTATGTTGATGGAGTTAAAAAAATGTGGTATGAAGTAAAACATACACTTGAAACTGGATATAGAACTAATCCAAATTTACCATCAGATGATTTTATACACTCCATATATCCATTTGATTACTGGGGAAATCAAAGTATTATTTTTAATAGGAGAGTAGTAGAGGAATTGAGTAAGAATTGGGAATATATTGAAAATTTAAGTTATGCATGGGATTTAAAATGGAGTGAATTTTTTAATGAAAATAATTTTAAAGTATATGCTACTAGAAAATCATATGTACAACATCAAATGGGATATTCGGCATTAGAGGATACAATGAAAGTTTCTTCTGAAACAAATATACATACTTCTGAGGTATTTGATGAGTAAAAAAGTTTTAGTTACACTATCTAATTATGATTATATAGAATATTCTAAAAGTTTATTTGCAAGTGCCAAGATAGATGGAAAATGGGATGGTGATTTTGTTTTAATAATACCAGAATCAGATAAAGGTAAATTTGATGAAAAAGAATTTATTGACAGAGGGATTCAAATTTATTATGGAGATGTATTAGATGGAAATCCATCGACACATTTTTATAAGATTTATTTATTTGAAAAATATTTTGCTCAATGGGATTGGATTTTTTATACAGATTTAGATGTTTTGTTTTTTAACAATATAGAGTTGAATTTAGATATTAGAGATAAATCTAATTTATATGCAAATTTGGATGTATTAACATTTGATGAACAATTTACTTTAGGAGTACGAAACTCAGGTTACAAGGAAGAACAACTAAAAATTATTAAAGATGAATACAGCGATGGTATAGAGACACAATCATTACAATCTTGTTTTATATTATTTAATAATCAGTTAATTAAAGATGGATATTTTACAAAAATGTATGATTGTTATTTAAAATATTATAATGAATATTATGAAGAAGGTAAAACACGAATACACGACCAGGCAATTTTTAATTTAGTTTTTTATAGTGAGTGGAAACTTTTAGGAGATAAGTTTTTAAATGTACTTCCAGATTTATGGACAGAAGAACACGGATGGCAGATAAATAAATTTGCAAATGATTATTATGATAAAAATGATTATTCTAATGTAGTAGCTGTACATTTCACTAACTTTTTTCAGCCGTGGAAAGAAAATAATTTAAAATTTTATCCTAAATGGATGGAAAGAAAAGATAATTTTTATGAGTTAAGTTTAATAAATAATTTTGGTGGGTGGTCTATGGAAAAATCGTGTTTTGATTATATTAGACAATTGTTACCTGAAGGGAAAACTATATTAGAACTTGGAAGTGGATTTGTAACTGGAGAATTATCTAAATATTATACTATGTATTCTGTAGAAAATTATGAGGAGTGGGTTGATAGATATGATTCTACTTACATTTATGCACCTATTAAGTTTTATGATGAAACTTTTATTACACCAAGTATACCAGAAAATTTAGGATGGTATAATCCAGATATTGTAAAAGAGAATTTACCAAAAAAGTATGATTTAATTTTGGTAGATGGGCCAAACGGGGAAAGATATGGTAGAGGAGGATTTTATAAATATTTGGATTGGTTTAATACAGATGTACCGATTGTATTTGATGATGTTAATAGAGAATCTGAAAGAATTTTAATGGAAAAGGTTAGTAAAAAGATTGGTAGAGATTATGTAATTTTAGAAGATGATATGTTTGGAGTAATTATTTAATTTATGCCTAATCACGAAACAGTTACGTTTTTTGAAAATGAAATTGCTAAGTTTTATGGTGCACCATATGGGGTTGCAGTAGATAGTTGTACTCATGCAATAGAATTGTGTTTGAGATACAAGGAAGTAAAGAAATTTACAATTACACCATATACTTATCCTTCAATACCAGGTTTGGCAAAGAAAATAGGGATTGAGTTTGAATGGAAAGACGAAGAATGGGAAGATTACTATTATTTAGGTGGAACTAATATTATTGATGCGGCAGTATTATGGAAAGGGGATAGTTATATACAAGACACATTTATGTGTTTGAGTTTTCAATTTAAAAAACATCTTAGTCTTGGTAGAGGTGGTATGATATTAACAGACGATAAAGAAGCACGAGATAAACTTGTAAAGATGGCACACGATGGTAGAGACCCAGGTATATCGTGGGTAGAACAAAATATTGATATTATAGGATATCATTATTATATGATACCTGAGATAGCTGAAGAAGGGTTACGAAAATTACCAGAGGTAATTAAAACCAAACCAAAGAAGTGGAGTATTACTGAATGGCCAGATTTGAGAAATATGGAGATATTTAAATAATGAATGATGTAGATATTAGTAGAAATATATTTTATTTAACTGGAGATATAACTGAAGATACAGTTCCATATTTTATCTCAAGAGTAAATTATTTAGTTGAACACAACAAAGATAGAGAAATTTTAGTTTATATAAATTCATATGGTGGAGATATGTATTCAGCATTTGGAATAATAGATTATATGAGAATATGTGATGTTAAAATTGGAATGGCGTGTTATGGTGCTGCAACTTCAGCAGCTGCACTAATTTTAATCAATGCTACGGGAGAAATAGTAATGTCTAAAAATTCTTATTTGATGTTTCATCCACCGTGGATTGAAAAAGATAAAGAAATAGATGAAACCCATATGAAAGATTTAAAAAATAAAATATTAGATAATTTAGTTTTATGTTCAAATAAAGATAAAGAGTTTTGGAATAATAAATTAAAGAAAAATTATTATATAAATGCCAGAAAGAGTTTGGAAATGAGATTAATACACCGAGTTTTGAGTTATTAATATTTATTAATATATGGAAAAAGTAATCATAGTAAACCCAGACGCTAAAATGGATGCAAAACAATTTGCATACGCTCCATTGGGCCCATTATACATTGCCGCTGTCTTAGAGAGAGATGGTTTCGAATGTGAGTTGTGGGATTTAAGAGAAGATTATAACTCATATG
>JACKQG010004967.1_pt1 | contig 15024 bp, 16 predicted proteins | sample 8237621 | NCBI WGS metagenome assembly JACKQG01 (sample SAMN15677084, study PRJNA649215) | marine metagenome | biome: marine; feature: Black Sea; material: saline water; isolation source: suspended particulate matter (SPM) from the Black Sea western gyre | collected 2013-06-09/2013-06-10 | depth... | reverse complement strand
GTTCCCAATTGACTGCAAAAACTAACAGTGGCCAGATTTCGCTTGAGATCATCGAACAATAAACGCAATAATTTAACAAGAGGAGATCAAAAAATGGAAATGATAGGTTCTATTATCGCAACAATTGTGATATTTCTAAGTGTATTTGGCTTTGTCGCTTATACTCGCTATCTGCAATATAAAGAAACCATTGCACTCGCTGAAAAAGGTTTACTACGCCAGAAATATGCCCGGCGGAATGGCAACGGCAAAGGCGCATTACGTTGGGGGATTGTTATCGGCGCCATAGGTTTGGCGCTGATTATTGGGCTCTTCCCTATTTCCCTAAAGGAAAATTGGTTGTTATTGCTAATTGGCCTTCTGCCAACTTTCTTTGGGGTAGGATTGGTTTTGGTGTATATCTTCACCAAAGAGAATGGGGATAAGCCTGATAAAGCAGCTATTGAAGCAGATTCTATGGAGATTCCTGAAGAGTAGGCTTCAACTATTTGCATCGCATGAATCAAATAGCCGCCGAGTACTCGGCGGCTATTGATCTCAACAAAATCGGCCGTCAAAGCGTGGGTAATTTTCGAAAAACTCCATCGGGATCAGGATCCAAGTTCTTTACAGCCTCAACAGCACCAACTTCTATCGGCCCATACACATGGGGGAATACATCACCATCAGCAGGCTCCCAGCGAATTTCGACACCCACGCGCTGAGGGTCAATCCATAATAAAACCAAACCGGGTATATTCCCATAAAAACGGTTGGCCACTGTCAACACTTGCTCCTGTCGTGAGCAGTGAATAAAGCCTTCGGTCTCCAGCGACGCTGCGCGATATTCGCATGAAGACTGCGCATTTTCCCAATCACTTTGGGTGCAGATATGAACAATACATTCTCGCGCATCTCTCATCATAGTTTCAATCTCTCAGCGAATACACCAAAAGCCCAAGATATTCTTTCAGGGAATGGGTGGTGTTACTCAAATTCGACGCCGTGGGGAAAAAATTAAATACCTGGGTGAGGAAATCCGGTTCCCAAAGTCGCTGCCAACTTTCTTCAGTGATACTATAGTCGGTCGGCCCAGGTATGACTTCGAAGCCCTGCTCCTCGAAGAGCATCACTGAGCGGGGCATATGAAAGGCCGATGTGACCAGTACAATGCGATCAATATCTTTTTCTTGGAGAAACTCGTGACTGTATAGTGCATTCTCGTAGGTGTTGCGGGAGATGTTCTCTTTCCAAATGGCATCATCTGGAACCCCAAGCATGATCAGAAGTTCAGTCATACGCTCTGATGCGGGAACACTTTCTCCAAGATAAGGAACGGTTCCTCCTGAAACTAAAAGGTAGGGAGCCACCCCCTGGTGATACAAATAGGCCCCATAGATCACCCGGTCTCCCGCGCCGCCGACTTCGACGGTGCTGCGTGGGTATATGGCAGCATGTGTACCCCCGGAAAGGATCAGGATAACCTCGACTTTGGGAAATTCTTCGGGGGGCAGATATTGCCATTCCAGGGAACGCTTCAAAGAACTGGATACCCAAGTATTACCCCCGCTCCAGATCAGCACAATCGATAGGGTTATCGCAGCCTTTTGCCAGACCGGTTTCTTACGCAATACCAGCGCTAAGACGAGTAAAATCCATGTCAAGCCGAGGGGATAGATGAAAAGGGGTAGAAATTTAGAAATGAAGGAAAACATGATCCAGTGGATGATTATTAGATGGTTGTGGATGGTGGGAGATGGTATCGTACGCTGAATTAACTGTCAAATGTATTGATGATTGGAAATAATGGGATTGATCTCACCATGACGTAGTGTGGACCAGACCTGGGCTTATGAAACTCTTTCCCCACAGTTTCAAAACCTAATTTGTGATAGAAGTCGACAACTGGTGTGCGGGCGTTGCACCACAAATAGGTACCGCCTTGCAAGGCGATATGATCGATACAGTTTTGCAGCGCCAACCTGCCAATTCCCTGCCCGCGCAACTCTTCACGCACAGCCATGCCCCGCAGACGCCAGGCATCCAGATGCTCACCATCAGGCGAGGGATGCATATAAACCGTTGCAATTCCCACCAACTCATCTCCAATAAATGCGCCGGCGTGATATACCTCTGTATTGTCATCCGCGGGGCTGATTGCCGCAGAAAGAGGCGCTCCCGGCCGCAGCACATCCCTGCGCAATTGAAGCGTCTGTTCAGCGGTGATTGGTTTCAATAGGATCGTGGAGTCTTTCATTCTTCAAACTGCCCAGGAAAACCGCAAACATCTGCCCGCAAAACTTCTTCACCCACCTGGTTGATGCAGCGGCAGCCCAAACGTACCCAACCGCTCTCTTCATCGGCCTCGATCCCCTTTGCCTCGACAACTTCAGCTTCAGCAGTGATGGTATCGCCGACATACACCGGAGCCAGAAACTCGAACTTCATCTCCGTGGCCAGGAAAGCCCACAATCCACCCAGGTGAGTCAATAGACTGGCGGTGAGCAGGCCGGGCACAATGCGCTTCTTGAAAGGGGTATGCTGAGCAAAGACATCGTCAGTGTGATAAGGATTGACATCCCAGGTAGCACCGATGAACAATGAAACATCCCCCTCGGTCAATGTACGGGAAAAAGATGCCTTCTCTCCAACAAGGGGAGCTTTGGGAATACGTTGAGGAAATTTAGGTGTTTTCATATTTGTTTATTTGCTATACTAATAGTCACAACGCATTATTACATCAAATGATCGTACAAACAAGGAGGCTGGTAGATGGCAACGACAAAACAATTACTTGGTTCAAAGGGGGACTCAAAAAATTATTCTATTGCGAGTACCGACACTGTGCTAAAGGCTTTGGATATCATGGCTGAAGCCAATATCAGTGCGGTGATGGTTACTGAAAACGAGAGAATAATTGGTATCTTCACCGAGCGTGACTATTCCCGCAAATGCGAGCTTAATGGTCTTTCGGCAAAAAACACTACAGTTCGCGACCTGATGACTGAACAAATGATGACTGTCACGACAGATACTTCGATGGATCAATGCATGCGGCTGATGAACCAGTACCACATTCGGCACCTTCCAATCATCGATAATGACACCATGATTGGTATGGTATCAATGCGGGATGTAGTTGATACTCTCCTGTCTGAACGGGAGAGTGAAATCAAAGGATTGGAAAACTACATTCTTGGCTCTGGATTCGCTACGTAAATTTTGCTATCTATCGATACTTAAAATTCCGCGGGCGAAACGGGCGAAGCCAGGACCAATAGCTGTTGTTGATTGGATAAGTTCTAAACCCACACTGGTGAACGTATCTCGCATTTGAAATTCTGTCCATATGTGATGGGCTTCAGCGCGAGTGGCCCAATTGATCAACGTCCCACGGACATGGCCATCTAAACCACGACGATCAGCCAGTTCAGTTGCCGCGGCTACTTGGTTTGCGTTTGCAGCTCAAGGAAGTATTCCGCGTCAGAATTCTGTTCGAAGTTAGTATTTCTATCCACCAACCACTACCCACTTCTCACTGATTCAACTCCCACACAAAACGTAAGCCATCCAAAGTCAGCCAGGGAGCAATGATATCGATCACATCGGTCTCACGGGCAACGATCTCCGCCAGGCCGCCGGTTGCGATTGTCTTCATCTCAGATCCAAGTTCAGAGCGGAAACGAGCTACCATACCCTCGACCAGCCCAACATAGCCAAAAAGCAAGCCCGATTGCATAGCGTGTGTGGTGTTGCGGCCAATTGCCGAAGGAGGTCGATCCAGGTCGACGCGCGGCAGTTTTGCTGCCCGGGTAAACAACGCCTCGGCAGCGATGCCAATCCCCGGGGCAATCGCTCCGCCGAGGTAGTAACCTTCAGGTGAAATAGCATCAAAGGTCGTACCAGTGCCAAAATCAACCACGCAAGCCGGTCCGCCATACAATTTCTGCACTGCGGCGGCATCGACAATCCGGTCAGCACCAACGGCGCGGGGATTCTCATATAAAATGCGCACACCGGTTTTGACACCTGCGTCGACAACCAGAGGATTATGATGGAGATAATCCCTGCAAGCCTGGGTTATCTTGGCGGTTATTGGAGGCACAACCGATGCCATGCATATGCCTGAAATTTTCTCTGGCGCACAGTCGCCGTGCTCGAGAAGGCCCACAATTTGTAGGCCATACTCATCTGGCATACGCTCGTGGTTGGTAGCCAGGCGCCAGCGTGGGCCGAGGGTTTCCCCATCGTATAGGCCCAAAGTTATGTTGGTATTTCCAATGTCGATTGTCAATAACATATCGTTTCACGTTAAACGTTGCACGTTTGAACGTTCTTCCCTCCACTTCTATTTTCCAACAAATATATTGTCTATCAAACGAGTTTTACCTACGCACACAGCCATAGAAAGCAGAGCACCTTCGATAGCGCCTTCGAGTTCTATTAAAGTCTCTGGGTGGGCGCAGGATATGTATTCTAATTCAGCCAACGATTCAGCGTTGACTTTGTTCGTCACTATCGCTCGCAGCTTCTCAGCTTGCTGCTCTCCGGCTTCAAAAGCTTCTTTTGCCGCGGTCAATGCACGATAGAGCACCGTGGCAGCCTGGCGCTGTTCTGGGTTAAGATAATAGTTGCGGCTGGACATCGCCAAACCATCGGGTTCGCGCACAATCGGGCAGACCACAATCTCGATGGGGAAGTTTAGATCCTGTAGCATGCGCTGGATGACCACAACTTGTTGGGCATCCTTTTGTCCAAAATAAGTTTTCTGCGGCAACACACCATTGAAGAGCTTGGCAACCACAGTGGTGACACCTTGAAAATGCGTCGGGCGGCTGGTGCCTTCGAGCACATGTGTCAACTCATCAACAGTGACCCAAGTTTGATAATTTTCTGGGTACATTACCTCGGGCGTCGGCATCCAGACTAAATCCACACCCACTTCTTCCAAAAGGGCCAAATCTTTATCCAAATCACGCGGATACGAGTCTAAATCTTCTTCTGGGGCGAATTGGGTTGGGTTGATAAAAATCGTCGCCACAACCGAGGCACATTCCTCACGAGCGCGTTTGGCTAACGAGAGGTGCCCTTCATGTAAATACCCCATGGTCGGCACAAGACCCACTGGTTCAGCGAGTTCGAGGCGCGCAGAGCGTAATTCCGAAATCGTTACAACAGTTTTCATAGTTTATTGGAAATCCCCAGTGGTCATCGACTTCACCAACATCCATAAACTGCGGTTTATGGGCGTATCCACATTCAGCTGCTCTCCAGATTTCACAACTGCTCCGCAAATGGCATCGATCTCAGTCGGCGCGCCACGGTTAATATCTTGAAGCATCGATGAGCAGTTTTCCGCAGTTCGGCGGGCGACATCTTCAGCGGCCGATACTGGCGCATCGAAAGGCAATCGCACCCCTCGAGCCGAGGCTACTGCAAAAACTTCACGGGCTGTCTTGGTCATCAAACTCCTCGCCGATGGCCGAGAAAGCAGTTCTCCATTGGGGATACGCAGCAAGGCCGTCAGCGGATTGATAGCAGCGTTAATAACTAATTTTCCCCACATCAAGGCGTCTAAATCGGAAGTGATTTTGATATTAAAATTTGCCTGTTTTAGGAGATTCGCCATGGGTCCAAGGTGTGGATGTGATCCTAAGGATATTACGCCCTCCCCACCGGGACGCACGAGCCCTGGCCCAAGCAGGGTTGCTCCTGTGGTGGTGACACCTGCTCCCACGCGCTCGTCACCCAGATACGCTGACAAGATTTCTCGATTTCCCAGGCCGTTTTGCAAACTTAATGCGAATCCGTCAGGTGCAAGGCATTCTGTCAATTGACGCGCTGCCCGCTCTGTCTGCCACGCTTTAACCAGCACCAAAGCAAGCGAAGCGCCAGCGCATTCTTGGGGGTTGTTGGTTGCCAAAACTGGATAAGAGATTCGATCTCCGGAAGGGTTTTCAAACTGAATACCGTTTTTCTGTAACGCCGACAATCCCTCCGGCCAGGTACCCAACATAGAAATTGATGTTCCACTGGCAGCCAAGCGCGCTCCAAAAAAGTTAGCCAGTGCACCCGTGCCAACAATCAAAACGTCTGAATTTTTCATGACTGCCCCCCAATATCTTGGAGCAATGCGTCCCATTGATCATCTTTCATGGTGAAGGTGTGCTCGGCAGCCGGGAAAGATTTTTCAATTATCTCAGTTTTGTAGGCAGAGAAAGCTTTGTTCATTTCCTCATGCAAGCTGGCATAGCGTTTGACGAAGCGCGGAGTGAAACGATCGAACAACCCAAGTAAATCATGCGTGACCAGCACCTGGCCGTCACAGCCAACGCCAGCGCCGATTCCGATTGTGGGAATTTCCAGTCGTTGAGAAACCAATTCCGCCAGACGCACAGGCACAGATTCCAGCACCATGCTGAAACAGCCTGCTTCTTGGAGCAAATGCGCATCTTCAAGGAGTTGTTTTGCTGCAAAAGTCGTTTGCCCCTGAGCACGGAATCCGCCAAACTGGTTGACGCTCTGCGGAGTCAGGCCCAGGTGTCCCATCACTGGGATACCAGCCCCCACAATGGCACGGATCGCATCAACTCGCTCGCGACCACCCTCGAGCTTGACAGCGTCCATCCCAGCCTCTTGCAGGAATCGCCCGGCATTTCGCACGGCATCTGCCACATCCGCCTGATAGGACATAAAGGGCATATCTCCTACCAACAATGCAAATGTCGCGCCACGTGCCGCAGCCCGGCAGTGATGCAGCATATCTTCCATCGTGACAGGTAACGTATTCTCATACCCCAAAACGACCATACCCAATGAATCGCCTACAAGAATGGAATCAATCTCCGCCTGGTCGATTGCCAGGGCGGTTGGATAATCATAAGCCGTCAGCATACTGATCGGCTCACCGCGCTCCTTTTTCAAACGCAACGAACGCGAGGTTATTTTTTTACGTATTTGCGGGGAATCAGTCGGTATAGTGGACAAGGTACCCTCCTTCTGGTAGGGGCCTGATACAGTGAATGGTAATCAGAAAACAGTTTTCATTAATCCGTCCCGGTCGCGCGAAGCAATCCAGGCGGTGGAGTAATTATGCCGTAAAGGGGGTAAAGTGACAAGTTGCAAGTGACAAGTTGCAACTTGCAAGTTTGCAGGTGGCAAAAATCGCAAGGTTTGAGTAGGCTTATTTTTTCTTGGCGATCAATTCAGCTTTTTCCTGCTCAGAGAGGAAGGCAACTTCGAGGGCGTTGCGCTGCGCCTGATGGATTTGTTCGACTGAAAGTCCCGCGGCTGGTGCAGCGACTTCGTATTCGTAAGGCAGGTCGATATCACTGATGCCGGGGTCATCGGTATTAATCGTGGCCAGCAAGCCGTGTTCAATGAAGGCTTTCATAGGGTGACTGGGCAAATCTGCCACGGTCATGGTTTGTACGTTACTGGTCAGGTTAGCTTCAATCCCTATGCGCTTTTCAGCTAAATAATCCATTAATTTTGGATCCTGGATGGCGCTGACCCCATGACCAATGCGAGAGGCACCCAGTCCATCCAGGGCCTGCCAGATGCTCTCCGGTCCGGCTGATTCGCCCGCGTGAGCCGTGATTTGCCAACCAGCGTTGCGCGCCCGATTAATATGCTCGACAAATAATTCCCCCGGGAAATTGGCTTCATCGCCCGCAAGATCAAGCGCTACAATGTGATCCTTTTGAGATAGTAGTGCATCCAATTCCTGTATACCCACCTCGGCTCCATAAGTCCGGCTTATGATGCCGATCAGATTTACCTTGAGATCAAATTCACGTCGTCCCTGCTGAATGCCTTCGACCACTGCCTCCACAACCCCAGCAGGATCCAGCTTCCCAGGCTCAGACATAAACCAGGGGCTGCAGCGCAACTCCACACAATCCAAGCCTTCGCGCAAAGCATCGGCGACATTTTCATAGGCAATGCGACGGCAGGCATCATAATCGACCAGCACACCAACCATCCACTCAAACTTCTCAAGAAAAGCCATTACACCTGGCTGGGGTTCCATGACTTGTACATGTGGACGCAAACCTTCCACATCCCAGGCTGGCAAGGGCAAGTTGTGCTGACGCCCAAGATCAAGGATGGTTTCTAGGCGAACGCTGCCATCGAGATGGCGATGTAAATCGATAAGAGGAAATTTCGGATCAATCATAGTGCACTCATTTATGGCAAATTGAATTTAGATGTCCAATCATTCCCGATGATGATTTCAACATCAAAGGGATGCGCGGGGTCATATTTATAAGAAATATAACGCCCCTCAATTCCAAGAAGCGAAACTACATATTGAACGGTATATGGGCGACCTGAATGATCGATCACCGTTGTATAAGTATGGCTTTCATTGGCATTGCGAACTTCAATGATTCGGGCTCCCTGAGAAGTTAGATAATTTCCTGTGCGTCTGGCAATATTAGGATCGCTGCTGCCATTTTGTACTGAGATACTGGCGCCTTCTAATGACATACGCTCCTGATCGTTTCCTGGGGTGAGAGGGCCAAGCACGCCCGAAGTGGCAAATATCTCATCCCGCAAAACGCGAATCTTGTCAGGATACGGAACCAGAACGCTCAATTCATCAGGTGACCAACCAAAAGCTACGTGTCGGATATCAATCACATCATTGACAATGCTTCCATCTGGAACCTGTGCTGCCAAGACGGCCAGTTTGATCAATTCATCCAACTGCATATTGGTATTGACGCCGCCGACAAGTTCACGGTAAAGGGCGGGTGCTTTCTCGATCAACGTGGGCAGCATCTCAAAATCGATGATACGGTCACGAATGCCCAATATAACCTGCTGCTGCCGGCGGGCACGGCCAAAATCACCATCTCCTGTGCTGCGATTTCGGGCATAGGCCAGCGCCAAATCTCCAGGTAAAGTTTGAACACCGGGCCGGATGATTTTGTTCTCGTCTCCAATGGGATCGACTTCAATCTGATCGGGGATATCAAGTTTGACTCCACCTAATTCGTCAATGAAGCGCACAAAAGCGCCAAAGTCAACTACGGCGTAATAGTGAATGGGCACACCGATGACCAACTCAACAGTTCTCACCGCTAAGCTCGGACCGCCGATAGCGTGTGCAGTATTGATCTTGGCATGAATATACCCGGGAATTCCCACCCAAAGATCTCGCGGTACCGAGAGCATCCCCGCCGTTTTGGTGACTGGATCTAAGGTCATCAACATCATGGTATCAGAGCGAGCTGCACCTTCTCCGGCGATCCAATCGCGGTAATCCACACCCATCACCAAAATCGTGACACGCTCTTTGCCATCCCAGGATGTTAGCGTCGCTTCTGGAAATTCAGTGCTCAACGGAGTCGGCAGAAAAGTAGGTTGACCAAGCTCCACTGTCAGAGATGGCACGCCTTCTATCGTTGCCGTTGGCGGTTGAAGAACGAGATCTGGGATCGATGTTGGTAAGGGCGGTGCCTGAAAAAGAACCAATTCCCTGGTAATCGCGAATAACGTCCCACCTACGAAAGCCATAACAATCAGTAATAGAATCCCCAGGATACAGCCTTGAATGATCTTCGGGCGCCCCCTGGGTGGTTTCGTAACTTCAGGATTCATTTTTTCGGATTTCATGAGCTAGGGTGTTGATGTCTCTGTGGGAATTTGGGTGAATGTCTCTGTGGGAGCCGGTATGGATGTAAAGGTATTCGTGGGCAGGGGAGTATAGGTTTCAGTTGGGGCAGGTGCAGATGTAAAAGTTTCTGTAGGAGAGGAAATGGTTGTTTCAGTCTCCGTAGGCGTTGGCGTTTCAGACGCCGCCAAAGTCGTTGGGGTTTCGCTTGGACCCGTGGTGAATGTCGCCGTTGGCAAGTTGGATGTGTTGGTTGGGGTAGGTGTACTCGTTAGCGAGGGGCCGATTGTGGGTGTAAATGTGATCGTTGCAGTGCCCGAAGGCGCGGGAGAAGGAGTAGGTGTCCAAGTTGGTGGTGAACAAATGTATGCGACTTGGGTGAGCGTTTGTGCCACTTCTTCCACTGGTCTGTATGCCAATGCCAGCTCATATTGAACTTGGGCCTCGCAATACATCTCCTCAGATGCCAATTGCTCTCCATAGTGAATTAACGACTGCCGATATCGCTCTCCAGCAGACCACCCCGAACCGTCGCGCAGGCCTGGTACCGCAGCCGCTATCTGGCCAAAATACCGCACCGCTTGTTCGGGGTAGGCTTCCCAATACCCTAAGGCTGAAAGGTAAAGCCTGGCCCAATCACGATAAACCGTAGCCTGATAATCTAACGGGCCAAACTTTTCAGACAGTGCGAGATCATATATGCCCCCTTCCAAATCCCCTAAAATCAAGATCTTTTGTTCACCGCGATTTCGAAGCGCGGCAAACAAAACATCATCGACTTCAACAGCACGATAGTTTAATTCTTCATTACGCAGCACGACCAAGGCTTCGATGGCGCCATCCCAATCCCCAGCGCTCATCAGGGAACGAGCCCGGTTTAGGATCGAATCTGAACCACTTAGATCCCTGGTTGGGGTGATTGTTATCGTTGGGGTGGGTGTAGATGTAGGAGGGATTGGAGTAAATGTCGCTGTTGCATTTTGAATAGCTAAAATCTCGCCCAACAGACTCCAAGCCAGGGGAAAATCATCGGGGGCAAAGGCTATCACATACTCAAATCGCTGCCGGGCAAGATCATAACGCCCAGCTTCGAAATCTTGAACACCTAAGTCGAATTGCTCCTGAACGAGACTAGCCTCGCCCCCGCTCCCCCGTTCTGTTAGCTGCCGCTGGCCATCTTGGTATCCAGCCAGCGCGCCCAATGTTCCAGCAAAGGTCAAAAGCAGGGCAACAAGACAGCCATATAGCAATCGGATAGGAAAATCCTTTTTCACTGGCCGTCTTGGCTTAGGAGTTGGTTGGGTATCCATGAGAATTGATATTGCCTTCAATTGAAATTATTTTTTACGTACGAACAGATGGACAACAGCACCTAAAACCGAGTACAAGATACCTAATACAACAAAGATGAATTTGGGAGCCGCACACCAATAGGCGATCTGCGGCCAGGGATTAGCTGGCATATCAAACAGCATGACAACTAAAGCGATGTTTTCGACGACATCCAACAGGCCAGCGAGAAAAACCAACCAGGCCAGCGGCACTCCAACTGAAGCAAGTCCCCACCCTCTATCGAGTAACACCCCTAATGCCATAAGACATCCCAATGCAATCGCACCTGCATAGAATGGAATGAAGAGGAAGTCCAAGCCTTGCACAAAGGCAGCGCGTTCTCGCGCCACATTATCCCAACTGGCCAAGATCTTCTCCGCACCGGTCACATTCCCTGCAAATTCATAAGAGACAATGCCAGCAGGCGCGGCATCTGTAGTCAGAGGTATGCCAGCCAGATTCAACGTAAGCATAATAAGTACAGTGAAAACAACCAAGGGCCAGAAATATCGACCTCGTCTTTCTCTCAGAATAGAAGAAAATGGATGATTCATAAGTTTCTCTTCGCAAACTCAATTTGTCAATTATAATATCAAGTGCAAGCAATCAACGAATTATCAAAAAGGGTCTCTAGGAATCGCCGTGGTAAGGGGCCACATTTGGGGGTAGGGGCGTGCTCTGCACACCCCCTACCCCCAAATGTGAGGTCTCTCACGGTAATTCCCGTAGAACCATCAAAAAGGAGAAATCTATGAAGCGGGCTATGAATTTTCTTTTTGGGTTTACCATCGGCGCTGTGGTCGGTGCAGCGATCTCTTTGTTGCTGACGCCATCATCGGGTGATCAGATACGCGACCAACTCCAGACACGCGTTCAGACGATCCAACAAGATGTCAAAACAGCTGCGGAAGCTCGCCGGGCCGAACTCGAGGAACAACTGGCAGCACTACGCCAAACCCAATAAGAATTCGATCAAACAAAAACATGACACACTCCGAATTTAATATTCTGGATGTGTCATGTTTGATTTATTTGGATAGAGTCTGTCTTTTTATTGGGTAATCTCAAAGCGGTAGGCAGCCTTCTGACGAGTATAGCGCGTTGTTCCCGTGACAACCAAAATTACTTCATCAACATCATCGCTAATTTCAAGAGGGATATCAGCCACATTGTCAGCACTCAGCTCAATGAATTCGACCTCTGTGCGATCGCCAACTTTGATCAAGGCTAATCGATAGGTCTGCGGCAAGATATTACGGATGCGTACAAAGCCAGCTGCCTCCCAGCCGCCAGAATCAGCTTCGAAGTCGGCAAAATAATCCACTTCAGAAACTGCAATATCATCAAGCAAGAGACCTTCCCCATTGACTGCCGCATCAGTGATATATTCAAAGCGGAGCTGTACTTCTTGGCCGCTGTACTGAGATATATCCACGATTTCTTGAATCCAATGTCCATCTCCGCCTGAGAGGCCGTTGTAGCCCCAACCAAAACTATTCCCCGAGGGGTCTTCTGGTGTACCCGAAGGTGTGGTGAGAATTTGCCAATTCTCGCCATCGATTGAAGCCTCGAGATATACGTAATCATAATCTTCTTCGAGATCGTACCAGGTCCAGTAGGTCAGGGTTAGCGGACCAAGATGCTCACTGAAATCGAAGCTGCGGGTTAGAGTGATGTCTGATTCATCGCCTTTGTTAGACCAAAATGCGTACGCGCCTGAATAAGCTTCTTGGGGAAATACGCCCACTTGAACCGAGCCCTCGAAGTGCAAATTATATGTGCCAGCGCAGGCAATGCGAATGTAATCCACGCCGTATTGATGCACATCCCTGGTCAAAGATTCGGTCGGGCAGGAATAGATGCTCTCTGTGGGAGATGTGGTTGGAGATGCGGGATAGTTCTTGTAATTATAGCGACCATCCGCAACAGAGGGATCATCTATATAGGTAGCCAAGACCCAATCTAAGAATAAATCATCTGCCAGAATGGGCTTTCCAATCAAAGGGTCGGAGATATTCATTTCATTTAGCACGGCATCAACACTGGCCAGGCCATTTTCCGGGTGAGCGACCAAGGCTTTTGTGGCATCATCCCCAAAACGATCTAAGAAATAATCGACAAAGAGGAAAGACGCTCCGTAGTGAGGTGTGGTTGCTCCAGAATCATTGGGCCAATCATTGAGCTGAATGTCAGGGTCACTGGTATACAAATAATCAAATCCGCCAACATCATAGCCATTGATATGCGATGCCAGCTCTGAGAAGCCTTCGTTTAGCCAGGAAGACTCATTACGATCGCCATACCAATGGATCATGTGTTGAAATTCGTGTGCCAGCACGCCGAGAGTGAATTCCCCAGTTAGATGCAGATTATCAGAATTCAATACAAAAGCTTCGTGGGCATTGGAGTATTCATGAGCAAGGGGATGGTTCTCGTCTGCCGATGAGTAGTAGCCAGCCAACCCAAAACCCAGGTCATCGGCAAAGATAATATAGAGATGTGGATCGCCATCAACACCAGGGGACCATTCACTGCCGAAGAATTCGCGGTTGGTGGGGTAAATTTTCGCTTCGAAAGTCTCTACTAATTCAGCCAGATCATCTTTATCAAAAGAAATCCCATCTTCAATCCAAAAGTAAACATGGTCGGTGACATATTGCAGCGTGACATCAATCTGTGAATTCTCATTGGTGTCGACATTGGTAACCCACATGATATCTTTATCTCCCACCTGCAGAGGAAAAACTGGCGCGTCCACGGTGAGGGGGATATTCTCCCGGCCCTGAAGGCGTTTAGCCAAATCCCTAAGGTCATTTGGTGGAATGACTGCGTCTTCCAATGTGCGCAATGTATCCACTGGAACGGGGCCGTTTCCTGGGTATTCTACTTGAGGAGGAGTGCCATCTTCACCAACTGCAGGCTGTTCTGTAGGCTGAAGCGAAGGCCGTAAAACGATAGGGGTTTCTGTCGGTGGCCCAAGTTCCACATCCCAAGACACGTCGCCATCTTGAAAGAATTGAACAGCCAATCCCCCTGCAGCGACAAGCACAAAGCACATGCAACAACATAGGAGCGTTGATACCAAAATAACCAAAATTACTATCAGAGTTTTATTCATATTCACTGTTTCCAATTATCAAAATTTTACTGTACACAAATTAGCGTTACTTTAGAAGTTCATTATGTATCAAAGCCAGCCCAAACTCATTTTGGTAGAAAATACTGTAACCATCCAACTGATTTTGATATGCATCCCCATAGAATTGCTGCCAGGCAAGCATATCACCAGGATCAACAGCACTTTCAACAACATCGGGTTTGATAAACTCGATAACATAGGCCATCTCGAGCAAGAGCAAATCAGGCTGATGCTGGTTGACATAATCATACGATGCCAATTTCCACTTCATCAGAATATCATAATTGGGCTTTGGAGGCACATACGCGGTCGGGTCGCGGTAGATTTTCAACGGTTGTTTGTCAATATTTTGTTCGACCAAAAGCTGCTCGATATCATGGTAGAAAGCGATACTCTCCGAGCGTTCTTCGCGATGTAGGATATCAGTATAGATTTGGATATCTTTCTGGATATAAATTCCAAATTGGATTAGAAGCAGGATCATCACACCAACTGGAAAGAGGAGCTGATTCACTTTTTGAAGAGTAAACTGTCTCCAAACATCTTTCCCAAAAGAAATGCGCTCTGGAAAGAGGTGCACTAAACTCGACCCGAGGGGGATTATCAATGGTAAAAAGTAGAGTGGCCTGATCGACGATGTGCCCACGGTAAAGAGATACGGCAAGATATACATCAAGATCATCACATTGAGCAATCTAAATCGAGGGCTAGTGATTCCTTTGACAAGTCCCAAGAGCATGATAATCAGCGTGAACCAATGAGCATAGAAGGGCCAGACAATACGATTGATCTTCTCAGCAGTCAAATTCCAGTCAGGATTGACTGTGTAATATCCTGTGCGAGTTTGCACAAACTGAAGTTGCTGAGTCGCAATTATCTCTGCTCTTTCCTGCGGCAGGCTATCCACGTAAGGCGGGACACTATGATACATTGACGTAGCGGCACAATGAGG
>JACKQG010004966.1_pt1 | contig 15025 bp, 17 predicted proteins | sample 8237621 | NCBI WGS metagenome assembly JACKQG01 (sample SAMN15677084, study PRJNA649215) | marine metagenome | biome: marine; feature: Black Sea; material: saline water; isolation source: suspended particulate matter (SPM) from the Black Sea western gyre | collected 2013-06-09/2013-06-10 | depth... | reverse complement strand
TTGTTGTTAAATAGAAATGTCGGTCACCTTATGACTAATCCTGCTATTCTTTTAAAAGATGGCTCAGAATGTCCCGAAGGAATTCTTGATGCTTTTATTACTTCTGCTGCTTGTCTTCATGATTTAAAAAGAAAAGGAAACTCTAAATTAAACTCTATTTACATTGTTAAACCTAAAATGCATGGACCTGATGAATGTACATTCACAGACTTAATTTTTGAAAAAGTTGAAAAGTTACTAAATTTAAAAAAATACACAATTAAATGTGGAATAATGGATGAAGAAAGAAGAACTTCTGCAAATCTAAAAGAATGCATTCGGGCTTTAAAAAATAGAGTTTTTTTCATAAATACAGGATTTCTAGACAGAACTGGAGACGAAATGCATACATCAATGGAAGCTGGTCTAATGATTAAAAAAGGTGATATGAAATCATCAAAATGGATAACTGCTTATGAAAATAATAACGTAGATATTGGACTTGCATGTGGATTCTCAGGTAAGGCGCAAATAGGTAAAGGAATGTATGCTGCACCTGATTTAATGGCAGATATGCTCAAACAAAAAATTTCTCATCCTTTAGCGGGAGCTAACTGTGCTTGGGTGCCAAGTCCTACCGCAGCAGCATTACATGCTATGCACTATCACGAAGTTGATGTATTTGCTAAACAAAAAAAATTATCAAAAAGACAACCAGCTAAACTCTCTGAACTTTTAACTATTCCAATTGCAGATAGACCGAACTGGTCTATGGAAGAAATTACGAATGAATTAAAAAACAATGCTCAAGGTATTTTGGGGTATGTAGTACGATGGATAGATCAATCAGTCGGTTGCTCTAAAGTTCCAGATATTAATGGTGTCGGCTTGATGGAAGACAGAGCTACTCTTAGGATATCTTCACAACATATTACTAATTGGTTACATCATGGTATTTGCAGCAAAAAACAAGTATTAGAAATTATGAAAAAAATGGCAAAAATTGTAGATAATCAAAATATTAAAGATCCTGCATTAAAAGGTCATGCACCATATCAAATTATGTCTGGAAATTTCGATAAATCCATTGCCTTTAAAACAGCTTGTGAACTTGTATTTCATGGCAGAACGCAACCATCTGGTTATACTGAACCTTTGCTTCACTTTAACAGGTTAATGAAAAAATCAGTCTGATTCTGAATTTAAACCAGTTCTGTTTTTAAATGCTGAAAATAAAGTGCCATCATCAAGACTTTCTATTTCTCCTCCAACAGGCAGTCCTTGTGCAAGTCTAGATATTTTTACATTAATATCTTTTAAGCTATCTTGTATATAATAAGCAGTAGTTTGACCCTCAACTGTTGCACTTGTTGCAATTATTACCTCTTCTATTTTATCTTTCTTAACTCTATTCACTAAAGAATTAATTAATAAATCCTCTTTTTTTTGACCTGAAGAACTAATTGTTCCACCTAAAATATGAAAATATCCATCAAATACACTTGAATTTTCTACACTCCATTGATCAGCTATATTTTCGACTACACAAATTTTTTTTGATTTTTTGTTAGTCCTGTCACAATTATTACAAGAATTATTAGATCTTAAAGAACCACATGAATTACATCTTGAAATATTTTTATAAACATTGGACAAAACTTGGGCCATAGGTCTCATTAGTTCATCTCTATTATTAATCAATTTAAGAATTATTCTTTTGGCGGATTTGGGTCCTAGACCTGGAAGTCTTGAAATTATTTTAATTAACTCATCAATCTCATTTATGTTATGCATAAATTTATAATGGCCATTTGAAACCAGGAATACCAAAGCCGCCTGTCGCCTTTGAGATTTCTTCGGTTGTTTTTGATTTTAGTTTTTCTTTTGCATTATTGTGAGCAGCAACTACAAGATCCTCGATAATAGATTTATCTTCTTTAATTATATTTGGAGAAATATCGATCTTAATCATTTCTCCATCGCCATTTAAAGTTACTTTTACAGAATTTGAACCAGATATTCCTTCGACTGTTATACTTTTGATTTTTTCTTGGCTTTCTTTCATTTTTGCTTCGAGCTCTTTAGCCTTATCTAAAATTTTTGAAAAATCTGTCAATTTTAAACTTCACTTTCTACATCAATTAATTCCGCATCAGAAAAGTTTTCTAAAATTTTTTTATACGTTGTACTTTTTTTTGCATCATCTAAAAGTTTTTTTTTACTATCTTTAACTATGTCCTTTCTGGACATTTTTCCAATTTCTTTGGAAAGTGTAATTATCCATCTTTCATTAGTCCATTCAAATAATTTCGTTGATAAAATCTTTATAAATTCTTTATCCAAATTTTCATTAAATGAAATTTCTAATCTCTTGTTTTCAAAGCTTACAAGGTTAACATTTGTTTCAAGTTCATATTTAAGTTTTATCTCTTTTTTACGATTACAAATTTCTATTAATTCATCAAAAGATTCTATTTGAAACCTGTCAGTCTGTTCATTTTCAATTTTAATATTTTTTTTTATATTTTTCTCCTGAACAATATTTTTTATTTGCTCGATTGTATTATTATTTATATCAGCTGGCTCATTATTTTTTTTAATCGGTATTTCATCAGAATTTTTGTCAAAAAATTTATTTTCTTTATCATTAATTTCTATACTAGGTGTGTTTGAAATAGCTTTTAAATGAATAAGCCTTATTAAAAACATTTCAATTGAAAGATTTTGATTAGCTACAATATCCAGTTCCCCAATTGTGTTTATTGTAAATTGCCAAAATAAAATTAGTATTTCGTTATCTAAATTTTCAACTAAACTTTTTATGGACTTAAATTGTTCATCATTTAAAGAAAAATTGGTACCTTCAATTTTTAAGGAATTAATATTTTTGAAGTAATATAAGATCTCTAAAAAATCATTTAAAAATATTTTTGGTTCTATTCCTTGATCGTAGATTAATCTATAAGTATTCAAAACTTTTTCTTGGTTACCTTCAAAAATATATTTAAAAAGATCAATTAATTGTGATTTATCAAAATATCCAAATATTTTTTGAGCTCCCTTTAGATCTAGTTCGCTATTTTTTTCCGTTGATAAAAGAGCTCTATCTAAAAGTGAAAGAGCATCTCTTACTGATCCCTCAGAAATTTTTACAATTAACTTTAAAGCTTCATCTGTAACATTTCCGTTTTCTTTTTCTTTAATTTTTTTAATATAATTAAATAACTCAACAGACTTGACTCTTGAAAGGTCAAATCTTTGACATCGAGATACAACTGTAATAGGAACTTTTTTAATTTCAGTTGTCGCTAGGATAAATTTAATATACGGCGGTGGTTCTTCTAAAATTTTAAGTAATGCGTTAAAAGCATTTTTTGAAATTTGATGCACCTCATCAATTATAAATATTTTATATTTTGCAGAGGTAGGCGCATATCTTGAAAATTCAATTAAATCCCTGATATCATCTATCGACGTCTTGTCAGCACCATTTTGCTCAAGTACGTCTATGTGATTTGAATTTGAAATAGCTGTACAATTTTCACATAGATTCTTTTTACATAGATTTTCTATTCCATTTAAACAGTTAAGAGCTTTTGCTACCAATCTTGCAGTAGTTGTTTTACCAACACCTCTGATACCTGTGAAAAGATAGGCATTGGGAACTTTATTTTCCTTAATTGAGTTTGAAATTGTTTCGCTTATTATTTTCTGACCAATTAAATCTTCAAAGACTACTGGTCTATATTTTAAAGCCAATACTTTTGAATTTGTTGTCATTTAATATTAGGAGACTAGAACCTGAAAAACTGTCTTTACGATTGCTTCCGTTAAGATCTGGTCGGGTTTAAGCAGCATTCACCTCTAGCCTCCAATCCTATTATATCAGTAATAATTTTTATTCCACAATAAGATACAAAAAATTAGATATTTCTAAATGAGCTTGCCTTATAAACACCCAATATATCCAAGCTAACAGTATGAAAGCCTAGCTCTTCTAAAGATTTTTGTACCCTTGGGTCCTCAATATGACCAACAATATCACATAAAAATAAATATTGTTCAAAACTACTCTGTTCAGAAAAACTCTCAAGTTTACTTAAGCTGACGTTGTTTGTAGCAAACCCGCCTAGACACTTATATAAAGCAGCTGGTTTGTCCTTAACTTTAAAAATACAACTTGTAATATATTTGTCTTTTTTAAATTCTGGATGCTCAGCTCTTTTTCCCATAATTAAAAATCTTGTTACATTCTTTTTATCATCCTCAATATTGCTTTTTAAAATTTCAAGATTGTAAATCTTTGCAGCTAATGTTGAAGCTATTGCTGCTTCGTCTTTCAGTGAATTTTCACTTATGAACTTTGCGCTGCCGGCTGTATCGGCTGCTATAATTGGTTCTAAATCATTGTCATTTAAAATATTCTGACATTGTGAAATAGCTTGGGAATGAGATCTTACACTTTTTAATCCCTTGATTTTTATTCCAGGCAGAGCCATCAAATTATGAGATACTTTATGAAAATGTTCTGCATAAATTTGCAGTTTATATTTATTCATTAAGTGTTGAATATCTGCTACTCTTCCAGCAATTGAATTTTCTACTGGAATTATTGTTTTTAAGTTTTCGTCGTCTAAACAATTTCTAAAGCACTCTTCGAATGTTTTGCGTGAAATTGTTTCGGCTTTGGGATAAACTTCTAGCGCTGCCAATTGTGAGTAAGCTCCTTCACTACCTTGATATAAAATTTTCATTTCAGGACTTATATTCCATTATTTTTTTTAATTCTATATAATCTTCCATAGTATCAACGCCTAATACTTTACTTTTTGCAAGAATAACATCTATATTAATATTATTATCTAAAGCTCTAAGTTGTTCTAACCTATTTTTAATTTCATTTTCTGTCTGTTTGAGCTGACTAAATTTTTCTAAACATGAAATTTCATATTCATATATACCTATATGGTGATACAAGTTTGTATGGTTATTGTTGATTTTTCTAAAAAAATTTTCTGCTAAAGATGAATTGTTATCTTTTAAATAATCTTTTGTTTTAACTTTTACAATATTTTCATTTATTAAATTTTTTTCACTTTCTAGTGTTGTTGCTAGAGTTCCTATTTCGGAGCTATTATCTTTTACCATTTTATCTAAATTTTTAATATCATCAGGATCAATTAATGGTTCATCGCCTTGTAGATTGATAATAAAATCTACATCTTTATAATTTAATTTTTTATATGCCTCCCAGATTCTGTCAGTGCCCGTTTTATTGGCTTTAGATGTAAAAATTGCTTCTCCTTTATTTTGTTTAACATCATCTAAAATTTCTTTGTTCTCAGTTGCAACAATAACTTCTCCGATTTCAGTTTCTTTAGCTTTTTTTACAACATGAGAAATAATAGATAATCCATTAATTTTAAGTAATGGTTTACCTGGCAAACGTGTTGCCGACATCCTGGATGGTATTATTATTAGTGTATTACTCATCTTTTTATAACTTTTGTGCGTCTAACAGACGCAAATTTTTTTATTTAAATTTAAGCAATTTTTAAAATAACATGTTATACGTGCAAATAATTATTTAATAAAATGGATTCGTTTGAGATAAATAAAATAATTGCTGCAATTGTAGTCACAGTTTTAATCGTTTTCGGTATTAGTAAGGTGTCGGACATTGTTTTTACTGTAAAAAAACCAACCATTGAGGGTTACAAAGTTGAAGTTGCAGTAGCAAATACTAGTTTAACACAAGCAAGTACCGAAGGTACAGTTGACATCGCAGCCTTACTAGCTTTAGGAAGTGTTGAAAATGGCAAGAAGATCTTTAAAAAATGTAAGGCTTGCCACAGTATTGCTAAAGACGGTAAAAATAAGATAGGACCTGCGCTCTATTCAGTAGTTGGTAGAGCAATTGGAGGTGTATCTGATTACAAATATTCAAAAGCTCTTGCATCATATGGTAAAGAATGGACTTTTGAGGAGTTGAATGGATTTTTAATTAAACCGGCAAAATGGATACCTGCTAATAAGATGGGATTTAACGGATTAAAAAAACCAGAAGATAGGGCTTCAGTTATTTTATATCTAAATGAAAATAGTGATAGCCCGATACCTTTACCTTAATTTATCAAAACAATATAATAAAATAGATTTCTGAACATAAACTCTATTAAGAGCTTGTTGCCAAACTTTTGATTGGGTGCTATTAAAAACTTCATCTGACACCTCTTCTCCTCTCGGCAAACAATGAAGTAAAATTACATTTTTAGATGCTAGGCTCATAAGTGAGGAATTTAAATTAAAATTTTTAAAATCTTTCATTTTTTTTAATTTATTAACTTTATCATTCATAGATATTACTTTATCAGTAAGAACAACATCTGCATTTATAATAGCTTTTTTAGGATTGTTAAATATTTTAATTTTTCCATTATTATTCGCTGCCCAATTTAATAGTAATTTATTTGGCTCGTATTTTTTTGGACAACCAACATTTAATTTAAATGAAAATTTAACAGATGCTTCAATTAAACTGTTCAAAACATTATTGGAATCGCCTATCCAACAAATATGTAATTTTGAAATTTTTTTTTTTTTTATTTCTTCAATAGTAAAAATATCAGAGAGTATTTGTGTTGGATGAGATGATGGGCTTAGTCCATTCACAAGTGGAATTTTTAAATGTTTTTGAAAAACTTCAATTTTTTTATCACTATCTGTTCTAAGCATAAATATATTTCCGTAAGTAGATAAAATTTTAGCTGTATCAGATAATGATTCTCCACCTTTTGTTAAATGCAATTCATCAGGTCTTAAAGTTAAAGCTCCACCTCCTAGCTGTCTTATGGCGAGATAAAAGCTTAATCTTGTTCTTAAACTAGATTTTTCAAACATTTGTATAAGTAATTTTCCTTTTAATGGTTTATCTTTATCAATATCTAAAGTATTAAAATTTTTTCTTGCTTGTTTTCTTCTTTTTGCATCAGAAATTATTTTTTTAAGGTCAGATTCTGGAATGTCTTTAATGTTTACGAAATGCTTCATTAAACTTTATATTCTTTACAAACTTTTCTAATAACTTTGATTGCAAGATCTAGTTCTGATTTCTTAACATTAAGAGGAGGCAATATTCTAATCACATTCTCTCCAGCTCTTATTGTCAGCAGCTTATTATCCATTAATTTTTGAATAAACTTAGTTTGATCCTCAAAAAGTTGTAATCCTATTAATAAACCGAGACCTCTGACTTCCTTAATCAACTTTGGATAATCATCTTTTATTTTATTTAGTTCATAACGAAAGTATTTAGATATCTCTCGTACATTTTTTAAAAATCCTTTTTTAAATATTTGATTTAAAACAGCATTGCCAACACTCATAGCAAGTGGATTTCCTCCAAATGTGCTTCCGTGTGTACCTGGAACCATTCCTGATGCTGCTTTTTTATTCATTAAAACTGCACCTATTGGAAAACCGCCCCCTATACCTTTTGCAATTGGAACAATGTCAGGCTTTATTTTAGCGTACTCATAAGCAAAAAATTTGCCTGATCTTCCTATTCCACACTGGACTTCATCTAAAATTAATAAAATTTTTTTTTTGTTACAGATTTTTCTTAATTCTCTCAAACACCAATCAGGAATAACTTTAATACCTGACTCACCCATAACTGACTCGCACATGATTGCAGCCGTTTTATTTGTAATAGCTTTTTTTAATGATTTATGATTTCCAAATTCAAAATGATCAAATCCATCTACCTTTGGACCAAATCCTTCTATCATTTTTTTTGATCCACTCGCATAAATTGCAGCTAAAGTTCTGCCATGAAAAGAATTTTTTACACAAAGAATTCTATTTTTTTTAGGTTTTCCGATAGAATAAAAATATCTTCTTGCTACTTTGATGGCCGCCTCAGTTGCTTCAGTTCCACTATTTTGAAACATCACATAATCTGCAAAAGTTTTTTGTGTCAATCTTTTTGCTAATTTTTCTCCCTCAGGAATTAAAAATGAATTAGATACATGCCAAACTTTATTTGCTTGTTTATTCATTTCTTTTATTAAATAAGGATTTGCATGGCCTAAAGAGTTAACAGCTATACCTTGAACAAAATCTAGATATCTTGTGCCATTTGTAGAATATAAAAAACTACCCTGTCCTCTTTTAAAAGCAATCTTTCTTCTATTGTAATTTTTAGCTAAAGCAGACATATTATGATTTAATTTTATATCCTTTTTTATATAGAAAAAATGCAATAAACCAACCTAACAAAGTAAGTAATGGCAAATAAATTAATCCAAAAAATAAAGGTCCATCTGAGACTCCAAGAAAACCATATCTAAAAATATTTATAATATGAAAAAAAGGATTTGCATTGCTTATTGATTGAAAAAAAGACGGCAATCTATCTATTGTATAAAAAACACCTGAAAGAAAACTTAAAGGCTGAATAACAAAATTAGTTATCGTGGCAGTGTGATCGAATTTAGTAGCCCATAGACCTGTAACAAACCCAAGACTACCAATAAAAAATGAACCAAAGAAAGTCGCATAAAAAATAAAAAAAACATTTTTTATAGGTATTTCTACAAAAAATAAAAACACAACCGTTGATATAATTCCTATAATCAAACTTCTAGTCACAGCTGCAAATATAATTGCAAAAGATACTTCAAAAGCTGATAGTGGAGCATATAAAATATCTACAATATTTCCTTGAATTTTAGCGATCATCAGTGAACTGACAGAATGTGAAAAGCTTTGAATTATCATAGACTGAATTATTAACCCAGGAGCTAAAAAGGTTATAAAAGAATAACCTAAAACATCACCTCTATCATTTCCTAATGCCAATGTTAGTACTGATAAAAACAATAAGCTAGAAACTAGTGGAGAAAGAAGCGTTTGCGCCCACACAATAAAGAACCTATTACATTCACGATACCATAGTGTCCATAGACCAACATAGTTTATGTAACCGAATTTACGAACGCCAATTTTGTAATTTTTTTGCAATTCAACCATATGTAATTATATTTATCTTTTTTTTTTTAATTTTGTTAATAAAACCAAAATATTGCTTGTCTTTTAGTTTCTAATATGTGTATCTATCTTGTGGAAATAAACTCAACAACCACTATATGTAGTATTAATGAGCTGGACTGAAGAAAAAGTTAGTAAACTTAAAGAATTATGGGGCAAAGGCAAAACTGCTAGCCAAATCGCTGAGATAATAGGCGGAGTAAGTAGAAATGCAGTAATTGGCAAGGCTCATAGACTAAATCTTTCTGCAAAAATTAAAACAAAAAATTATTCGGAAAATTTTAAAAATAAATTTATCTCATCTGATACTTCTGAAAATAATAATAATAGAAAAAAAAGACTATCCAGATCCAAATTTAAATCATTATTAATCGAAAAAGATTTTGAACCTGAGAATCCAAAGCAATTAGAGCAACTTGACGAAAAATCGTGTAAATGGCCGTTTGGTCATCCAAATGAAAAAGATTTTTATTTTTGTGGTAGAACTTCATTAAAGGATTTTTCTTATTGCAAATTACATTTACTTTATGCGTTCCAGCCAAAACTTAAAAAAGACGAAGTTGTTGATAAGAATGATGGAGTGCCAAAATTTATAGAGAAAAAAATTAAATCTGCTTAAACACTATTTCTATAAGATTTTTTTTTTAGCTTTAAAAAATTCTTCTTTACTAATAGCGCCTGTTTTATACAAATCATTTAATTTTAATAAACTGCCAGCAATATTTTGCTTATCTACATTGTCTTCAAAGTTCAAATTTTCTTCTTCAGGCTTATTTTTTGCCTCAACACCTTGATTGACTGCTTTTATGGCTATATAAATAACAAAAACAAATATTATAGCTACGACTGTATATACAGCATAAGTAATCATTAATAATTTTTATTAATCATCTTTTTTAATAGAAAACTGCCCACCATCTCTCCAGCTAAAGCTGTAGGATTTAACAGATTCTTCTAAAAATATTTTACTAGGACATCCAATATCAAAGTTTGTTATCCCCCCATCTGATTTGATATTATCATATTTTAATAAATTAAGTTGATCTATTGAAATTAAAGGATTGGGAAATAATTGGAAAAATGTCGCAGAAATTTTTGCTAATATTAATGGCATAGGTATCAATAATCTTTTCTTATCAATACAATTTAATAATTTTTGAATTATTTCCTTAAAAGTTAGAATCTCTGGACCAATAGCCTCTATATCTTTAGATAATAATTCTTTTGATATTACATAAAATATCAATTCAACTACATCTGAAACATGTATAGGAGAAAATTTTGTACTTCCGCTATAGTAAAGAGGAAATACTGGTAGTATTTTTAGCAAAGTAAGAAAACGAGTGGTGAAAGAATCGTCTACACTATGTACTATTGATGGTTTTATTATGGTTGCTTTATTAAAATTATCTCTAATTTTTTTTTCACCATTTAATTTACTTAATGCGTATTTTGAGTCTTTTGCTTTCTCTAAGCCAAGTGCAGAAAAATGTATAAATTGATCTATATTTTGTTGCTTACAAATCTTTGAAATTCTATCAGGAAATTCTGTATGTATTTTATTAAAGGTACTTATTTTTCCTTTTTCAAAAAGTATACCTACTAGATTGATGCATATATCTGTATTTGATATTAATTCAGTTATTCTCTCATTATCAAATATATTAACTTGCTCTATATCTAAATAACCAATTGGCGCTTGTGTTTTAAGAATATAGCCCTTTTGATGAGTGTTTCTTGTGACTGCTGTTACTTTATAATTATTTTTGGTGAGTTTTCTTATTAAATGCCTGCCTATTTGACCGCTCGCACCAAAGATTAATATTTTTTTTGTTATCATTTACCAAAAAGTAGACAATATTGTTGTGTCTTTATATATATAAATTAAAAATGAATAACATCAAAATTTTTGATAATGATCTGCCTTCCGATATTGATTTATCTAACGAAAAAGTCATAGGCTTGGATTGTGAAGCATTAGGACTTGTTATTGGAAGAGACCCTCTTACTTTAATACAGCTGGGCCTTGAATCAAAAAAATATTATTTAATAAAACTAAACAGAAAGACATATTCTGCGCCAAATCTAATAAAAGTTTTATCCAATCCAAATACCCAATTTATAATGCACTATGCACGTCAAGATTTGCTATGGATAAAATACCATTTAAAGATTGAAGTAAAAAATATTTTTTGTACCAAGCTTTGTTCAAAAATTGCAAGAACCGCAGCGAACGCCCACGGCTATAAAGATTTGGTTAAAGAACTATGTGGAAAAGATATATCCAAAAAAGAACAACAAAGTGATTGGGGTGATCCTAATCTTTCTGAAAAACAAATCAGCTACGCGGCACAAGATACCGAGTTTCTCTTTGAAATAAAAAATAAATTAATGAAGATGCTCATTAGAGAAAAAAGAATAGAACTTTTTAAAAAATGCATGAAAGTATTACCAGTACTGGTAGATATGGAAATTGCAGGGTATAAACTCTCAACATTTGAACATTAAAATGAAAAATAATAATAATAAAAAAATAGCAAGACAAGTAATTGATTTAGAAATTCAAGCTTTAAAAAAATTAAAAAACTCTATAAATAACTCTTTTGATCAAGCTGTAAATGCTATAGTTAAGTGTCAATCAAAAACTATTTTTTGTGGTGTTGGAAAAAGTTATCTAATTGCCTCTAAAATAGCTGCAACATTATCTTCGGTCGGGTGTCCATCGTTTGCTCTTTCTGCTAGCGATTGTTTGCATGGTGATCTTGGAAGTATATCAAAAAAAGATATTTTAATTTTAATTAGCAATTCCGGTGAAACTCAAGAGCTAAAACCTGTTATTCAATACGCAAACAGAAATAAAATTATTTTAATTGGAATTGTATCAAAAAAAAATTCAATATTATATAAAGCAGCGGATATTAAACTATATATTCCCGAAGTTAAGGAGGCTGGATTGGAAATAGTTCCAACGAGCAGTACTTGTGAACAGTTGGCTATTGGAGACTGTCTAGCTGTAGCTTCTTTAAATAAAAGAAGATTTAGCAAAAAAAATTTTAAAGAATTTCACCCTAGTGGAAGCCTTGGCGCTAAACTAAAAACTGTAGAAGATTTGATGATATCTGGTAATAAAATTCCATTTATTGATGAAAATGTGAATATGAAAAAAGCGTTAAATTTAATTACTAAGAAAAAATTAGGCTTGTTAATTGCTATAAATAAAAAAAAATTAACTACCGGAATCATAACCGATGGTCAAATTAGAAGATCTAATCAAAAAAATAATAATTTGATAAATTTGTTAGTTAAAAATGTAATGACTAAAAATCCAATAAGTGTCGACAAAGATATGTTGGCTGCGAAAAGTCTTTCCATAATATCAGATAAAAAAATTACAAGTTTGTGTGTTCATAAAAATAAAAAAAGAAAAAAAACAATAGGTATTTTACACATTCATAATATTCTGAGTGCAAATATAAATTAGTATGGGTAAACCTATTTTAATACAAACAGTAATTTTGACACTGATAGTTTCTATAATTTTTTTTTCTTACAAGTATTTATTAGACTCTAATAGGGGAAAAAAATTAAACACAAAAGAAATAAATATTAATCAACTAAAAGATGAGACTCGTATTGAAGAATTAAATTATGTTTCCAGTGATGAAAGCGGTAATATATATAAAATATTTTCAGAGACTGGAAAAATTAATGATGAAGATGAAAATTTATTATTACTAAAAAAAGTTTATGCAGAAATAACCATAAAATTAGAAACAATTTATATTTACGCTGACAATGCAAATTATAATAAGTCTAATCTTAATACTCATTTTTACGATAATGTAAGTTTAATTTACGAAGATTATACAATAACTAGTGATGATATTTTTTTAAATTATGTAGGCAAAGAGGTTAAAATTTCTAATAATGTGCAATATAACGATAATAATAATCAATTAAATGCAGATATAATAGATTTTGATTTGATAACTAAAATATCAAAAATATATATGATTGATAAAAAAAAAAAAATCACAGCTATAATAAAAAATTAAATGGCAATAATAAAAAAATTTAGAATAAAATCGTTTAAAAAAATTAAGCCTTTGCTTGAGCTCAAAAATATTTCAATATCTTTTGGTCAAAGAAAAATATTAGATAATATTTCATTTAAAATCAATCAAGGAGAAATATTAGGATTATTGGGTCCTAATGGAGCTGGTAAATCAACAATATTTAATTTAATTACTGGAATTTTAAAACCTGATTATGGTACAATTAATTTTGGTAGTAGAAATGCTACAAACTATCCAATTTATTTAAGAACAAGAGAGTTCAAAATTGGCTATGTTCCTCAATATGGTGGTTATTTTTCTGATCTCACTACTTATGAAAATCTAAAAGCAGTGGCTGAGATACTAATAAAGGACATTAGAGAACAAAATAGTAAAATTGAATATCTAATATCAAAATTTGAATTAGATTACATTAGAGATATTAAGGCTTCTTTTTTGTCTGGGGGTCAAAAAAAAAAGTTAGTCATCGCTTTAGCACTGCTGGGTGATCCAAAAATTTTACTATTAGATGAATGTTTTGCTGCTCTAGATGTTCTTACAATTCAAATGTTGCAAAAAGTTATAGTTAATTTGCAAACTGAAGAAAGAATAGGTATTTGTATTTGTGATCATCAAGCAAGAGATTTGCTTTCATGCGTTGATGTTGCAATAATTCTGTCTAACTGCAAAATTATTGCTCATGGCACTCCAAAAGAATTAATTAATAATCCAACTGCTCAGAACGCGTATTTTGGAGAAACTTTCAAAATTAATTAATTTATAATGGGCTTAAGATTTTTAAAAATAAAAAAAAAAATAAATAATTTTAATAAACATATTTTTGTAGATGGAGATAAAAGCTTATCAATTCGATGGGCCTTAATTGCATCTCAGGCTATAGGTCAATCAACAGCAACCAATTTACTAAAATCTGAAGATGTATTAAATACTTTAAATTGCTTAAAAAAACTTGGTATAAAAATTAAACTAACTAAAAAAAATTGTATAATAAAAGGTAGAGGAATTAATGGATTTATATTTAAAAAAAATTTAGTTCTTAATGCGGGAAATTCAGGAACGCTAGGAAGGCTAATATTGCCTTTATTGATAAAATCTCCTTATAAAATAAAAATAATTGGTGACAAAAGTTTATCAAAAAGAGATTTTTCTAGAGTAATCGATCCACTAAAAAGAATTGGAGTTAATTTTTATCCACGTAATAAAAAAAATTTACCTATTTACATTAAAGGAAGCAACTTTTTAAGACCGATAAGTTATTTTGAAAGAAGAGGTTCGGCACAGTGTAAAAGCTGCGTAATGCTAGCTGTATTAAATACTCCAGGTGAAATTTTAATAACTGCAAAAAAATCTAGAGATCATACAGAAAGAATGTTCCAAAACTTAGGTATTCCTATGAAGATAAAAAAAGGTAAAAAATTGGATTTTATAAAAATTTCTAAACCAGAAATAATAAACAATATTAACTTTAAAATTCCTGGAGATATAAGTTCTTGCGCATTTTTTATAGTTTTAACTTTGCTTTCGAAAAATTCTAAACTTGTAATTAAAAACATAAATATAAATCCATCGAGAATAGGGCTAATTAAAATTTTAAATAAAATGGATGCTAAAATAAAACTAATAAATATAAAAAATTATAAAAGTGAAGAATGTGCTGACATTGTTGTAAAAAGTTCAAAATCGTTAAAGGGAATTAATTGTCCTATTGATTTAAATAGCAGTGCTATAGATGAGTTTCTAATTATTTTTTTAGCTGCATCAAAAGCCAAAGGTATATCGTATTTTAAAAATTTATCTGAACTAAATGAAAAAGAAAGCCCAAGATTAAAAATTGCATCTAAAAGATTAAAAATGACGTTAATTAAAATAAGATCCAGAAAACATACAATAAAAAAATAAGGAAATCCTAATCTAAAAGT
>JACKQG010004965.1_pt1 | contig 15029 bp, 8 predicted proteins | sample 8237621 | NCBI WGS metagenome assembly JACKQG01 (sample SAMN15677084, study PRJNA649215) | marine metagenome | biome: marine; feature: Black Sea; material: saline water; isolation source: suspended particulate matter (SPM) from the Black Sea western gyre | collected 2013-06-09/2013-06-10 | depth... | reverse complement strand
TTCTATATGATATACTCATAATTGACCATGGAAGTCAATCAATATCAGACTGTCTTATTTCTTAAAGACTTATGTGTGGAGTTCTTCTGCCATTGTTCTAAATAAAGCGGGGCCTATACCGAATCAATCAGTATAAGCCCCGATTTAATACAAATCCGCAATAACAACAAAGCAATCTTTGCTGCGTGTACCGGTTTAACGTGCATACAAGCGAATATCATCGAAGTACATCATACCTGCACCTCCAGCTGCCGGATTGCTCCTGTCACCAAGGCCAATAGTAATCGTATTGACGCTGGCGAGGTTCACACCCTGGTCTGCAAACGCCTGCAAGTCGATATTCCATTGGGTCCAGGCAATTGCCTGGGCTGCGTCAGGATTATCATTATTGACCACTGCGCTGCCGTTAAGGGCAACATACAAATTCTCGGCAGCGTTGGCGGTATTGCCTCGGAACCAAATTGTCAGTGTGTTGAGACCTTTGAACGTCCAGTCACGATTTGAAGTCAACGTCAAAGTTACTTCAGATTTGCCGACGGCGTTGTCGTAGGCAAAGGGCATCGACTGACTGCCACCGTGAACGATAGTCTGTTCGGCAAAAGGAGGGTTGGTATTACCAACGACTGAGCCGTTTATGGCCGGGTTGTCGAATCCATCCACCCAAGCAAGATATATCCTGTTGCTCCCGGCCTGGCCTTCATCAATGTCATTGTAGCTCTCCATATCGTCCACAATCAGGAAGTTGGCCGTAGCAAAACTCCAGAGTGGACCTGTCCACGGACTGTCGGCGTTGGCATTATTTGCCTCATCAACACGCCAGTAGTAAGTGGTATTCCATTCGAGCTGTCCGGGGTCATAGCTCTCGGAGCCAAGGTTTCCACTGCCTTTTAACTCCAGAGAGGCTGCATCGGTGCCGAAGTAAACCTCATGCGAAGTACCGAAGACTCCCGGTGTCCAGCCAAGAACCGCTGTCTGTGATACATCTACAGCGCCATTGGCCGGATCCGGATTTGCGACAGCGCCTTCAGTAATAAAACTCCAGACATCTCCTTTATGGGTTTCAACAATATCGAATTCATCGACCCGCCAGTAGTAGGTCGCGGCCATTTTAAGTATTCCGGGATTGTATGTCGTAGTTCCCTGAGGAAGCCCTCCTGCGGCGCTGTTCACATCGTTAAAATTGTCGCCGAAATAGACGGTGTGCAGCTTCGACCCGTAACCAGCAGTCCATTTAAGTCTGCCGTTTACAAGTACAGACTCGGCACCATCAGCAGGGTCGGGAAAGTATGCGGTCCTGGGAGGAACCGTAAAGCTCCAGACAGCACCTTTGTGTTTAGTAGTACCGTCAGCCTCAACCTCAACGATTCGCCAGTAATAAGTCGTTCCCGGAACAAGACCATCCGGAAAAGCGAATCCTGGGAAGCCGACAACAAGAAATTCAGATGGTTGATTACCCTGGAACGTGCTTTCAGCGCCGCCATCCACATCGTCGAAATTATCACCGAAGTACACATCGTGCGAAGCGGCTGACGTTCCCGGTTCCCATGAAAGGCTTACCCATGTATCCTCATGAATAGTACCATCAGCCGGATTAGGACGAAAGGCAGTTGGAAATATACCTAACATAATAGTCTGAATCTCAGGCGGTGTCAGGGCCTTGTCGTAGATCCGCGCCTCGTCGATAGTGCCGACAAAAGTTTCGGTATTAGTAGAATCAACGCAGCCGATTGTCACCGGGGTGTCGTCGGCAGTATCTATAAAATTAATATTTCCGGTTGACACTTGCTCGCCATTGATATACTGCACTACGGCGCCGTTGTTCCAGGTCACTGCCACATGAATCCACTCATTCGCATAGGGGGCGATAAGTGCATTGCCCCACCCCAAACCGCCACCGCCACCGCCATTGGCACTATCGGCTCGAAACAAGAAATCGCCGGCTGGGTTAGTCTGCCAGAACCACTTGACACCAGTGCCGGGATCCCAGCCCAGACGTTTGCCGATGATGCCCTGCTGTCCGATGGTATGCCCCTCGCCCTCCCAGTTGATCCAGGCGGCCAGCGTCATGGCATTGTTCTCGGCGGTGGGATCGATGGGGCCGACCACGACTCTTTCGCCGGCCGTGTCGAAACGCAGGGCCGAGTCCTTATAGCCGGGCACCCACTCAACGGCGCCATTAATCGTTCCATCATTCCCGTTTCCCGTGATGTCGGCGGCCTCGGTTCCCTTGCCTTCATCGAACGGCCAATAGCCAATCAATTCCGCCAGGACAGCATCTGTGCAGATGCCCAAGACCAATAACATGGCAACAAACAACTTCGTTTTTCGAAACATAATAGTCCTCCTACAAATAAGTTTACGATAACGACCACTATTCAATAAACAACGATGATTCCGTGACTTTGGGGAGCAGAAACTGCAACACCCTCATACCCGGACACAAACTTCATTAATATTATTTATACCAAATCAGCCGCATTGCAGTCAAGGATAATCCCTTGATTATGCATTCGCATAGCTTGTTGATATAACTTCTGGACAAGTGCAACGAAAAGGCAGTTCCCCTGCTGCTATTACAAATTGATTGAAAATACAATGGCATCAATAACAGCTCATTTCGGATTGTCTTAACACGCTTAAAAACCAAGTCGGTTTTTAGATCGGGCTTTTCGGGCAGAATCCGAGGAACGCGAATGCCAGCCCCAAGATAATGACCGCAATGGCCTCTATCTTCAGGATACCTTCTTTTTGTACCATTGCCCTGGACAGTGCAATCACAATCTTTGGCCGAATGAGAATCAAAATACCCTTTATCAGGGCCAACCATCCGACTATGGTTATGATAACTGACAGATCCTTTGTCCATGTGTTGTGGAATACCAGAATCAAGTAGCCGATAGTAAGAGCCATAACTCCACCAAGGTACATAACGGCGGCATTTTCGATGAAGTCTTCAAATAGTTTTTTGTAGAAGCCGGGATTGATAAATATCCCAATGCCGACAGCGATGTAAACGATTGAAATGATTTGAAAGATTTGAGCGTCTGACATTTTTTTTCTCCTTAAAAGAAAGTGTCATTATCATACATAATTATGATTTTATGGACGAATAGCTCTACGGCATTGTGTGCTCACTACGGGCAGTGACGGTTGGCTGCCACCAGAGTGAGCGCCAATATGCACGGTCGGTTGCATAGACATCGATTAAGGCATCTTCAGAAAGGTTTTTCGGCAAGAGACCATATTTTTTCATTTCACGAATGTAGGTTTTCGTCGGTCGAAAGCCGGGCATGTCAAAGCGTTTGATTTGTTCAAGGTGCTGTTTCCCATAGTGACACAAGGCAAGAATATTTTGATAATCCGGGTCGTTTGCATCAGCGAAAACCGTTACGTTTTGGCCGAAACTTCCATCTTCATTTCGCTGCTTACAGATGTTATAACCTCCGGCGTCTGTTGCGAGCGGCGCCAGTAAGATAAGTGATTTTTCGGGGCGAGAAAGATTGAACATAAGGTGGCGCGAAAATTGTATGCGGATGTCATTCGGGTCGGGATTTGACAGTATGAGTTCCAGATTGTCGGATATATACTGGGGCATCGGCAGAGAGCTGTCGTGGCAGCTTTTGCAGCGTCTCTGGATTGCCTCGGCCGCGGCGATGGAACTTGGCCATTTGCGGTCGCTGGTTTCAAGTACGCTCTTTGGAAAGCCGCCAATCATGCCGGTACCGAGCGCAGCGTAAGTGCCCGGATACGGCGCGGCCGACTCAATCCAATAGCGGATCATGTCCTGCTCGTGCTGAGTAAGAGTTGCGCCGTAATGGCTGCCGTCGAGCATTTTCATTAAAGGACTGGCGGAAGTGCCGACCGAATGCGGGGGCAGGTTGGTCTGCAAGCGGTCTCGGCCATCGGAAAACAACTGCCTGGCCGTAAGGGTATAGTAGCTATGGGAAAAAATCGGCCCGTGGTCACCTGTGAGTATTACGCGTCCGGCACGCTCATCGTAATCGTGGCATGAGAGACAGTATTTGTCAAAAATCGGTTGAATGTCACGGGGATAATCGAACACATCGGGGACGCCCGCAACAGGCGTAACCTGACTCGGGGGGCGCATGAGCGCCTGTATCGAGGCGGCTATCGTAGATGATGGAGTTTTCTGCCGCTGTTCGTGGCAGCCAATGCAACTGGTCGTTTCGCCCGGCATCACGACCAGGAAGCTGTGCATGCGCTTGACGGAATTGTTGTTTTCATCCAGAGCGACAAAAAACAAGCTCCGCATAGCGGGTACTTCCATATAGGCGGATCCATCTTCCTCGACAGGAACGGTTCCAACGATGCGCTCCAGCGTGTAGGTTCCGCCGAAGCTCATCGGGGGCATCTTGCCGCTGTAATTAATCGGCTTTGGCAGGCTTTCCAGAACGAGGAGTTTTTTTATCTCGCCGGGCTTAACGCCTTCCATCCGCCGGCCTGCGTAAACATCCTGAAGAATCAATCTGCCGGTCACCTGCGTATGGTCACTTCGCGGTGGAATCACCGGCTCCCGCGGTCGCGGCCTCAAAGGACGAGGCTCATGACACTCTACTTTAGCTTCAATGAGTTCCGACGGCAGGCGGTATATTTCCTTTGTCTGCCCATTGGCGTTCATTACCAGCAGCCTTGGCCCCTGGGCCACGAGGAAATAATCTGTTGACAACGGATAAGGGTCGCGATAATTGTCCTTTTTGCTTTTACTTACCCGGCGAGCCGACGATATTTCATCGGGACCGGCTTTGGGCGTAACGATGGTAATGGCTCCGGCATGTTCGGCGCGTCCGTGCTCGGGGGAAAAGACGGCCAAGACTTCGTTGTCGCTACCGGGTATGGGCTTAGCATCAATCATCAGGGTTCCCGGATGCAGGTTGCCGTAGTATATCATCTGGCCTGTTCCATCCGGATTAGCCGTCCAGAGATGGTGGAACGCGACGCGGCTGCGGTCAACATATTCCCATCGCTCATAGATCACCCGCCCATCCGGCAAAGTCCACGGGGTGTTGTCGTGCTCGATGTTCGCAGAAACCGGATGGATCTTCGCGCCGTCAGCATCACAGACGTAAAGAATCGCCACCTGCGAGTACCAGCAAGGGACCCAACGCTCGGATCGGCTGGAGCAGAACATAATCTGGCCGCTGGGCAGGTAGGTCGGTTCCATGTCATCATAAGGTCCCGAGGTAAGCTGCGTTAGCCCGGTGCCGTCAACATTAATTTCGTAAAGATGAAAATAGGCCGTACCTCCCGGGCGGTAGGAAATGAGGATTTTTGCGCCGTCATAATGTACCTGAGGATCACGAATCGAACCGTCGGGGTCATCGAGCAAGATTGTGATTTCACCGGTAGCCACTTTTAACCGGCACAAACGACCCATGGCCCCGTAAAGCATTTTGTTTTCGTCCTGGGCATAGTAACCAAAATTCTCGTACCAGTGCCCCCCTGCGCCGGGCTGGCGACTGGAGAAAATTATCTCTTCGACGCCTATATCCGCTACGGCTGCCAAGTCAAACACAGGCCATACAGTGATGAGAATCAAAAAGACCACTACCTTGAGGGTAGTAGTTGCTTTTAAAAATCGTTCATGCATCTCTTTGAACATATTAATATAATAACATATAATGCTTGCAATGTTAATGATTTTTGATTATTGAATCGTCAATAATATAAAGCTTGCGAGCCTAATAAGAAAAAATTAATGGAAAATCAGCAGAACCATCGCCAGTTAACGCAAATCGGCAAACCAACCGCCGCAGAACTTATCAAGCAGCTTGAGCAATTTGACGGCTCCTCGGTACAATTCTTAACGAATCTTCTTGGGGTACAGTGCCTGTTAGGCCGGGCGGATAGTGGTGCAATTTTACGAAACAGCAAGCAGAACAGCGTTGATGTGCTGGCTATATATCCGGGGCTGAAAGAAAAGCAGGCCCCTCCTTTTTGGCTGAATCAATCGGCTGAACTTATTCGCCGGGCTGATTCGACAGATACGGTAATCGTCAAAGCTTTGCGGCTTCAAGAAGAGACAGATAATAAAACAATCCAGCATTATACCGTTCTGGTCCCACTCAAAATGTCAGATATGGGACAAGCTATGGGAGCTTTTTTAGTCAGGGCCGGTGACACTAATGCTCTCGAAGCAAGCCGGAGCCAATTGGAACTAACAGCCGGGCTGCTGGGTAACTTCGAGAAACGATTGACAGTCCAGAACAAGCAGGCAGGTTTAATCAGTCTGCAAAAAGCGATGGAAACGCTTTCAGCTATTAATCGTCAGAAGCGATTTCTAAGTACGGTAATGGCTCTATGTAACGAAGCAGCTTCTCAGTGGCAGTGCGAACGTGTGAGTATCGGTTTTCTCAAGGGAAGATATGTTCGCCTAAAAGCCATGAGCCACACGGAGGATTTCAGTCGAAAGATGCAAGTTGTTCAGGACATAGAATCTGCGATGGAGGAGTGCCTTGACCAGGACTGTGAGGTCTTATATCCTGCTTCGCAGGAGGCCACTTATATCAGCCGTGCAGCAGGTGAATTGTCAAGGGGGCATGGTCCGCTGGCGGTTTTAAGTGTTCCTCTTCGATGGGACGGAGAAGTTCGTGCAGTTTTGACTCTCGAACGGGAACCGGGCAAGCCTTTTACTCTGGAAGAAATTGAGGTAATTCGATTAGCCTGCGAATTATGCACTGCCAGATTATTAGAATTGTACGAGCATGACCGCTGGATTGGCGGCAAGGTCATCGCCAAAATACGCAGCGGTCTGGCTTTGCTAATCGGCCCAAGATATACCTGGACGAAAGTTGTGGCGATATTGATATCCGCTTTGATAGTGTTTTTGATATTTGCAAAGGGGCAGTTTCGGGCGGAAGCACCTTTTGCCCTTGAGGCCACTTATCAGCAGGTAGTCTGCGCATCGTTCGACGGTTTTATCAAAAGCGTTAATGTCGAAGTCGGTGATACCGTTAAAGAGAACGAAACAACCCTGGCTGAGCTTGATACGGCGGAACTTCGTCTGAAATTAGCCGGCGTCAAAGCAGAACAAGCCGGGTATCTTAAGCAGGTCGCCGCTGCCATGCGAGACAGTGAAACCGCACAAGCTCAGATCGCACAGGCCAACTCTGACAAAGCCCAGGCCCAGATTGATTTGTTTAATTACCTGATAGAGCAGGGAAAAGTCATATCGCCAATCAGCGGAGTTGTTGTTAAAGGTGACCTGAAACGCCAGATTGGCGCACCCGTGAAAACAGGTGACGTCCTCTTCGAGGTCACTCCTCTTGAGTCACTTCGGGCCGAGCTGCTGGTACCTGAAGACCAGATTTTCGATATTTCAGTGGAGCAGGAAGGGTATCTTGCTACAGTGTCATATCCTTCACGGCGAATGAAATTTGTCGTAGAGCGCATCAATCCCATGGCCGAGGTGGTGAACAACCGTAATGTTTTCAAGGTACGCGTCCGGCTGCTGGAAACACGCTCATGGATGCGGCCCGGAATGGAGGGAGTTGCCAGGATATCAATCGGCAAGCGGCGGTATGTATGGATATGGACCCGAAGAGTAGTTAACTGGCTGCGAATGAAATTGTGGCTTTGAGTTTTTAGAATTCTTATGGCCGTAAATCGTCCGACATTTCACGAAGCCTGGTATCGCGTTGCTGAATTGCATCCGCGATTACTGTCAGGTGTACAGGTTTACAGACAGCATTTTCGCGGGCAGATGTGGTACGTCCTGGAGGACCCTTCCAACAACCAATACTCGCGAATCAGTGACGAAGCTTATCGTTTCATAGGTATGCTTGACGGCCGAAGGACCGTATCTCAGGCATGGCGCATATGTAATGAGCAGCTTGCCGACAGAGCCCCCACTCAGGGTGAAGTAATCCAGCTTTTAGGCCAGTTACACAGCGTCAATCTTTTGTATGCGGACCTGCCGCCGGACAGCGAAAGCCTGTTCAATCGCTACCGAAAGCGAGTTGGCCGAGAGGTTAAGGGACAACTTATGAACCTGCTGTTCATAAAGATTCCATTGATAGACCCGAACCATTTTCTCGATCTCTGGGTAGGTATCTTCGGGCGGCTTTTCAGTTGGTTCGGACTTATCTTATGGTCAATCTTATTAGCAATCGGATTATACTCTGTGGCGGATAATATCCGCGAGCTGTTCCATCAAAGCTCTGACATCCTTGCCCCCGATAACCTGATACTTCTGTATCTTAGTTTTGTCCTGATCAAGATATTCCATGAGTTCGGCCATGCCTTTGCATGCAAGAAATTCGGACAACTTACCCAAAGCCGCGGGCAGGTCCATACTATGGGCATTATGTTTTTGGTTTTCTTTCCGCTGCCTTACGTGGATGCATCCAGCGCCTGGGCATTTCGCAATAGATGGCACAGGGCTATGGTCGGTATGGCCGGTGTTATGGTCGAGCTTTCGGCGGCGGCTATAGCGGCGATTATCTGGTCCAATACATCGACAGGAACGCTCCATATAATCGCCTATAATATTATATTTGTCGCCAGTGTCTCGACACTACTTTTCAATGGAAATCCTCTTCTGAGGTTCGATGCTTATTATGTCCTTTCAGATTTATTGGAGATACCAAATCTTGGCCATCGATCCAGAAACTATATTTACTATCTGGTCAAGCGTTACTTCTGGGGGATTAAAAGAGCACAGAATCCTGCATATACTTTCGGCGAAAGCCTCTGGTTCGTTTTTTACGGCCTTGCTTCCATGGCATTCCGTGTTTTTATCTGCGTAAGAATACTGCTGTTTTTGAATGACAGACTCCCGGAAGAGCTATTCATACTCGTACCTTTGTTTGCCTTCTCTGCGATTGCTGCCTGGGTGTTTGTCCCATTCGGCAAGTTCGTGCAATTTCTGGCAACAGGCGCCGAACTTACCCGCAATCGCGGACGGGCAATTAGTTCGACTCTGTTTATATTTTGCCTGATAATTGTTGGTATAGGGCTGATTCGATTACCTGACTATTGGCGAGTCGAAGGAGTTGTTGAGCCGGTTAACCTGGCCATAGTCCACGCAGAAAGCGATGGTTTCGTCGTCGGTTTTTTACCATCAGAATCAAAGGTTTCTTCAGGCGGAACGCCATTGATACAAGCCGTCAATCCTAAATTGGAAGCCGAAAAAAAGAGTTCGGTCGCTGAGCTCCTCAGTCTGAAAATTAAACGTCGAATCGCTGAAACACAGGAAATCGCCGCGGCTCAAATTCTGGACGAACAGATCGAGGCTTTGAATGAAACAATAGCAAGACTCGAATTCGAACTGGACTCTCTGAATATTAAGGCGTCGCTTTCGGGAACATGGATCGCACCGGATATCGAGCATTATAAAGGAGTTTATTTAGAACGCGGTAAAAGCATAGGCTTCGTGGCAAACCTCAATGATGTTATCATCCGGGCTACTGCCGGGCAGAAAGTTGCTGCAATGTTAATGGAGCAGGCCGACAAGGATGTTGAATTCCGAGTTAAAGGACAACCTAAATTGCTGATGACGGGAAAGATTGAGCAAATTTTTCCATCCGGACATGAGATGCTGCCGTCCGAGGCTTTGGCTTACGCTGTCGGGGGGCCAATGCCTACAGCTCCACAAGACCCTCAAGGTACGAAATCCGCCGAGATGTTTTTCGAGATACGCATCAAACCAAACGCAGGTTCTTCGATTCATCTGCTAACCGGCCAGCGCGTAGTCGCAAGAATCCGAATGTATCCCAAGCCGCTCGCGCTTCAATGGTGGCTTTCCGGGCGGCAATTATTTCAACGGAGGTTCCATATTTAAAGATGGCAACACTTCCAAGTGCAACATGGCAGATGCTCGAACAGCGGATTTCAGACAAACCTCTACCGAGAGGCCTCGATGCCGCGTGGGATGTGGGAATTGGTTTGATAGACGGCCTGAAGCCGCGACGGAAAATGTTTTTGCGCCGGGCTAAAAAAGTGCTCGCACTTGAAAAACATTTTTCTCAAATTAGCGACGCAAATCTTCGTAAGGACGCAGGTGAACTTCGCGAGATTTTTCGTCGCCAGCGCGAGACTCAATCGGATATTGAGCGGGCCTTTGCATTAGTCCGAGAGGTAGCAGACCGGCAGATAGGCAATAAGCCATTTCCCGTCCAGATAGCAGGCGCTTTTGCCATCGATCATGGGTGCATTGTTGAAATGGCTACCGGCGAGGGTAAGACCCTTACGGCCACGATGCCTGCGACAGTTGCAGGCTGGCGAGGCCGGGGCTGTCATATAATTACCGTTAATGACTACCTTGCCCAGCGCGACGCCGAATGGATGGGCCGGATTTACCGCTTTTGCGGTCTGAGTGTCGCACATATAGAACAGGCCATGTCCGCTGATGACCGACGGGCAGCTTATCAGGCGGACATAACTTATTGCACAAACAAAGAAGTGTCGGCAGATTTTCTCCGCGACCGGCTCGCTCTTGGCCGTGTGAGAGGATTGAGTTCTGCACTTTTAGCTAAAATAACTCGAGCCGGTCAATCGATAATAGATCGGTTAGTGCAGCGAGGTCTTAATTTTGCAATTATAGACGAAGCAGATTCCGTTCTCGTTGACGAGGCAGTTACGCCGCTGATTATCTCCGGGCCCGCTCCCAATCCTGAGCAGGTCGAGGCCTTTCGCCAGGCAGCGGATATTGTAAGCAATTTAAGGCAGGATACAGATTACCGAATAAACGCCCGCTATCGAGAGGTCGAATTAACTAACGAAGGCAAGGACCGGTTAGCCCAATCGGCAGGGACTTTAGGTGACATCTGGCAAGGTGCGCGCCGTCGTGAGGAGATTGCGACTAAAGCTCTGGTAGCCAAAGAGCTGTACTCATTGGATAAACAGTATGTTATCGACGAAGGTAAAGTAGTCATCGTTGATGATTTTACCGGCAGGCTCATGCCTGATCGCAGTTGGCGAGATGGCCTGCACCAGGCTGTAGAAGCAAAGGAAAAGCTCGAAATCACTCCGCCCAAAGATACGTATGCTCGCATAAGTTTTCAGCGGTTCTTCCGAATGTACCACAAATTGTCCGGAATGACCGGGACAGCAAGCGAAGCGGCCGCCGAATTCTGGCAGATTTATCATTTACCCGTGGTAGTAATTCCCACAAACCGTCCGTGCAAAAGAAAAAATCCACCAGACATAATCTTGCCGACAGGCGAGGCTAAGTGGAAGAGAATCCTTTTAGAGATTCGCCGTGTTCATGAGAAAAGTCGGCCAGTCCTTGTTGGCACTCGAAGTGTACAAGACAGCGAATACATCAGTCAGATGCTCGATGCGGAAAACCTAAATCACCAAGTGCTTAACGCGGTTCGTCACCGTGAGGAGGCCCAAATCATCGCCGGCGCCGGTCAGGCGGGAAAAATAACGGTCGCAACCAACATGGCCGGCCGGGGTACAGACATTAAACTTGGCCGGGGAGTAGCTGAATCAGGAGGGCTTCATGTCATAGCCAGTGAGCGTAACGAATCCGGCCGGATAGACCGCCAGCTCTTCGGACGATGCGCACGTCAGGGCGACCCAGGAAGCGCCCAGGCTATAGTGTCACTGGAGGATGAGTTTGTTTCTCGATACGCCAAAAACATCATAGCCTATTTGAAAAAAAGACACGCTTTTAACACTAAGGGAATCTCTTCAAACACCACCAGAGCCGCATTTAGTCTGGCCCAGCGTCGTGCGGAAAAGCTGGCACTGCGTCAGCGAAAATCAGTAATGAGAACCGACCACTGGCTCGAAGAGCAGCTTAGCTTTTCAGGAAGAGAATAACTTCTAACGAGGTTCAGAAATCACAGGTAAAGCAGTGCTGACCTGACGAAGTTCCAGCACGGTCCCCATAGTTTGAGCCAGCTCGGCCATGGAAATATTGAAGTCGGCAATAGCCTTTATTTCCCCCCGCTGAGCATCCGCCAGAGCGGCCTGTGCCTGAAGTTTGACCAGAAGAAATTCCGGCGTTAGTCTTTCCCGCACCGGCTCCGAATCCTCTACCGCCTGCAGTTGGATTCTTGCCGCCTCGGCGGCGTCGGCTTGAATTTGTATCTCTGCAAGGCTCGTCTCAATCAATCTAATTCTCTCCTTAGCTTGTATCGCCACCTGGTCAGCAAGATTCTGTAAAGCAGAAACAGCCTTTCTGCGTTCAAGTCTTCTTCGGAGTAATTCGGCTTCTCGCTGACGGTTACCGAGCGGAAATTCAAGAGACAAACCAACCGCATAACTGACATAGTCGCCGCGATTGAAATTGTCCTGTGCCGGGCCCTGGCTATGGCTAATACCCTGTAATCTGCTCGAAGCAATCAAATCCAGCCGCGACATCTCCTGGTTTTCCGCGACACGGATGTTAATATCAGCAACAGCAACAGCTACCCGGGCCTGCTGCATTACCGGATTTTTATTTATGGCCCGTCCAAGAATCTCAGCCTGCTCAAGCTCCTTTTTTTTCACCGCCGGAGCAGTCTGGGGTATAATTTCCAGCTCATCAAGCAAGCTTACCTTCGGATCGGCCATCAACCTCAGCAAAATATCCTGTGCATCTATAACCGCCCTACTTGCCTGAAGCAGAATAGCTTCACGGGATTTTGCAGAAGCTTCCATCTGCTTGATCTGCACGTCAGTAGCGTCAATTTCCTGCCGGCCTAAAACTTTTGTCAATGTCTCAAGCGTTCTTTCCAATAGTTTTTGTAGAATCTCAAAGTTCCGGCGGGCCTGCAGAAGCCTCCAATACGCCGATATGACCTGCGTCGAAACATCTTCGGCCTTCTGGCGAAAACCAAGAACAGCAACATCATGATTGAGCCTGGCTATGTTCACACCGGCAAGGTTGGTCTGCTGCCAGGCATCACGCAAGAGCGGCTGCTTAACCTGAAAAGCAAGTATCGGTTCATATCTTGTGGGCAGTGACCTTGTAGCCAAATCATCCCAGCTTCGGGTTAAGGCATAGCTCAAAGACCATTCGGAGCCGGTGACGCCTTTCTGCTTGATTCCCGATTCCAATAAACGAACATCCGATTGGCCGGATTGAAAAATGCTGTTCACAGGATTATCATCCTGCTCGTAATTTACGCGCCCGAAAGCAGTCACATCGAATTCCGCAGCCGCTTTGGTTATGTCCTGCTTTGCGATAGAAGGATCGAAACTCACTACCCTGATTTCGGGGCTGTTGGCAAGGGCCCTGACTATCGCCTGCTCAATTGTAAGAGCGACAACCTTTCTGCCCGTGTTGGGATCTATAACAATCTCAACATCATCCTGAGTTCCATCAGGAGTTGGTTTAAGCAGGTCCAGAGGCTGCTGAGAATTTGTGCCCTCCATATCGGCCCGCTGCTGAGGACCTTTATCAGCCAAAACCTGCTGGTAAGAAGCCAGAGCACTCCGCTCATCAACTTCATCGGAAACACAACCGCCTAAATGGGCTATCAATAAAACAAAGAGAACACAAGACAGAGAACAAAGAACAGATAATCGATAACCTGATTTTGCCGTAAGGCATTCTGAGGGCTGACTTGTGACTTCCGGCGAACCTGGATTTGAACAATTGGTAAAAAGAAAAGTATCTTCTTTAGGACTCATTTAAAACTCCTTAATCTATCTCCTTGAAGCTGGGAAAATAATCTCAACGTGCTCTCCAGCCGGCCTGTTCGATTTGTTTGGCACTTCTATACGAACTCTCAACGTTCCACTGGCCGCGTCGGCGACTGCGGCTATATAAATAATGCTTCCTTCCATCGAAGCACTGTTCGGGTTCGGAAACAGAACCTTTGCCATTTTTCCGGTACTTAGATCCATAGCCTGGATTAAAGGTACGGGAACGTCAATCCAAAGGGGGTCTATCTGGACAACACGAACCACATCAGTCAGGGCGTTAATTGATTCGCCGGCCTCAACATAAATTTTTTCAATCCTTCCATCTATCGGACTTTTCAGACGCATCTTTTCAACCTGCATCTTTACTTCATCATATTTTCTCTGGGCCTGTTCGTGCTCAAACCTGGCAAGCTTAAGCGAAAGCTCGGCCATCTTTACACTCAGCTTCGCATGTTCCACTTCCAGCTCCGTTGCCGCATTCTGTGCGGCGGCTTTTTCCAGCTTTTGAAGGTCAACTTTTTTCTGGGCTAAAGAAGCATCGCTGGCCTGTATTTGTGTAGTATCGTCACTGGCCGCTTTGAGCTGAGCAAGTTGTATCTGCTCGACAGCATCATCCTGTTGGATAAGCACCTGCTCGGCCTTTACCCACGCACCTTCAACAAAATGAACTTTCGCAATACGCCCGGGCTGAACATAGGACAGAGTTATATCCGAGCTGGGATTCGTAATCGCTTGTACTGTTGAATTTGAAGATGCGGCCTGCAAACCACTAAGAAATAAAACAAATATAATACAGGAACCAATAATAAGCTTTTTCCCAATCTGCATATAAAACCTCACTTATCTGATAATTTTACTCTGTCATTATATCCTTATATCGGACAAAACTGCAATTGAAATCATACATCACTATTTATCGGAACTTTCAATTGCCCGCTTTATTTCAAATTTTATCGTGACCAGGCAGCCGTATTCCAATACCCGCTTCTGCATCTGTTATTTCTTACTAAAATATAATCATATCCAGAATATCATCACTTAAAGCCAAAAAAAACGTTACTTCTGACATACAGGCTGGCACTTCTATATAGTTTCAAACATAAAAAAGGAAGAATTGATTTCACGAACTTTTTTGAAGGCAGGTGATCATGCCATTATGGAGAAAGATAAAATGAAGCGTATATGGAAAAGGCTAAGAGGAAATCGCCGCTCACAAAAACAACAACCCGCCCAAGGCAAACCCGTATTCGAAAACCTTGAACCAAGGCTCCTATTGAATGCGGTTCCTTATATACAGGACTTCAGCCTGGGCAAGCCCGGTGCCGCCGCCGGCTGGGACTATTACTCAGACAACGAGGGGCGGATTGAGGTTGTAAGCGGCCGTTTGCAAATGGATGATACCGCAGGCAACAGCATCTACTCTTCAAATG